>Ga0209653_1003154_pt1 | contig 11464 bp, 9 predicted proteins | sample SaaInl6LU_22_DNA_FD_184644 | JGI IMG/M metagenome (GOLD analysis project Ga0209653, IMG submission 184644) | Marine microbial communities from expanding oxygen minimum zones in the Saanich Inlet - ESP_116LU_22_DNA (SPAdes) (version 2) | ecosystem: Environmental > Aquatic > Marine > Intertidal... | reverse complement strand
CAGCAAGCCAATGCGCTATAAAAGCCGAGCGCCTTACGCCCACCTGCTTTCTCAGTAAGTGTGGGATTACTCATTAAAGTCTACTCCGAGTAATCTATAAACATGGGCCACCTCACTTAACTCACGCTGTCGAGTAATTACACCCTCACCCTTAGTGCCATCACCTAGCGTGCCATGTGCATTGCCCTCAATAGTAGTAATATATCCATCTTTAGCAGTAGATGCATCTGTGCATAATGTAATATGATCACCCTGCACACTGCGCTTAGATGTATAGACTACTACTATATCACCTGCTTGAATGTTTTCTACTGATATCTTACGTGAGGTTTGGGCCCAGTTAGAATACAATCTATAACAGCTAGGGAAGATCTTTTTTCTAATCTGTGCATTAACATCAGGATAACAAAATGCAGCAAAAGCACCGCACCACGCAAACTGCCCATTCTTAGTATATGGCTCTACCCATGACCACCCAAGCCCCTCTGATGATTTAATATATCTATCAATTCTAGAACATGGGTCTTTAACTACTAAATCAAGCTCTGCTTTAGCTCGAGCTAAGGCATTGCGTGCATGCTCTGTAAGATGTGGCGTTAAATGATTGTGGCCCTCTTTTACTGTTACATTTAGATCAAGATGAGCTTGCCCTAAAGCGCGCTTAGTGCGTCTAATATCACTCTCTAAGCTTTCTGCTTTTAGCTCTAGATCTTGAATACGTGCCTCTAATTCTGCTTTAGTTGGCATTAGTTATACTCCTGTGCATCATCTGTAGAGTTTAATTGATTAGAGCTATCAGCTAAATAAGCATCAGCTTTGTGTATGTCGCTCGCATCTGCATAGCTAGTGGGCTCAAGTGTGCCCCCTGCTGATGTTATACCATGAGGAGCAGAAAGAGTAATAGTATTACCTGTGATATCACTAATGGTTAAACCTGTGATGGCTGTGTCTTGTGCACCCGTTGGCACATAATCAACTACATCACCCACAGCAAAAAAGCTCACATCATCTACATCACTTGTGCTGTAATCATCAGTGTTAACTGTAACTGATGTGGTGTCTGGCACTGTGGCTACTGTGGCTGTGCTATTCCAAGCTACTGCGGTAAGCCCTGTGGTGATTAGCTCGAGCTCACACCCCTCATTCATTAGCTCTTGTCTAATAGATCGCACCATGCCCACACCATTGGTTACACCATAATTATCAGAGTAATCTCTTAAGTGAGGTGATGAGCATTTAACATAAGCACCTAAGTCTAGCAGTGAGCTATGGCCTGTGCCTATCGCACCTCTCCAAAGTCTTAGAGGATTAGAAAGCAGGTTAAAAATGCGTGCTGAGGTAGGTAAAAACTCTGCATAAACATTGCCTGCGCCTCTGCCAAACTGATCAGAGCTAATGCCAGGAAGCATAAGGGTAATCTGTGAGCGCTCGCCACCATATCGAGTAATAGCCTCTTGATTATTAAAAAACACCTCAGCCCTGTATTTATCCTCAGCTACATCATAATCATACATGTATTTAATCTGTGTAACTATATCCTCGTAGTTATCCCAAGTCGGTGCAGGCTCAGTAAGCCAATCACCTGCAGTAATCTCTAGGGCTACATCAGCAGACCTCTCTGCACCTATGGGCACTAATGCAATTTGACTAGCACCTGTAGATGATCTTTTCATTATCATTACTGCACCAATGAGCTTTAGCAGGCTATTGATAATCTCTCTGACATTGGCCCCCACTCCTGAGAATTGCCCACTAACAGTAAATGGGCTTGCTGAGTCCATGGCTAGAAAGCTATCCTCATCTATGTGGGATAGGTTTAGATTACATCCTACACTAAACACATCATAAGTGCTGTTAACTGTGCCCCCACCTCCACTGCTGAGAAGCTGTAAAAGAGCAGTGCCTATGCGCTCACTGTTAAACATCCCACCTCTGGTAATCAAGGCTCTCTCACCTGTGGCCCAATCTCCAAAGCTCACGCAGTCACTTAGATAAGATCTGTTTAGATGAATGTAATAACCCACATTAGAGCCACCAACGCTAGCTACTGTTTCATGTGTAGCTTTAAAGGTCTGCTCTCTTATCTCCTCTGTTTCTCTGTGATAATAACTAACTACTACATCAAATAGCTCAGCACTTGCTGTGCTTGGTAAACCTAAGCTGCCCTTAGTTAGTATTCTATCCTCATTAATTTGATAATAAGCTAAGGCAATATCTCTAAGCTGATGGGTGTTAGTAGTCTGCACACCATCTACTTTAACTCTCACATAATAGCCAGACTCTCTATTAGCTGTGCCTCTGTAGTCTTCAAAGGGTGCTTGATCTTCTTGGCTCAGGTCGATGGGATACCATATCCTATTTTGAGTAGATGAGGCTAAGCTTGATTGGTCACCATCAAAAGCCCTAGCAAAGGGCCAAGGGTCATTATTATTTTTAAAAGCCTCAAGATTAGTCCATAGCAATAGCTCACAGGCAGTGCCTGATGCAGAGAGTTTACTTGCTATAACTTGATTATCCTCTGTGAGTCTCCAAGATATCACGCCCCCATCTGTGCCAGTGGTAATAGATGGGCCATCATTCTCTAGCGTTTCATTAATCACAGCAGGCCACTCTTGCAGACCACTTAGCTCATGCTGTTTAAGCTCTACATTAGCATGCAGGGCTACATTAACAGAATAAGCAAGCTCTGTAGCATTGGCTGAAGATGCAAACGAATTAAGCGCTATCTGATAAACTGCACGCCCAGCAGTGTTAGTAGTGTCTGTAATAGATGTAGGAAATACAGCAGGCCCATTGCCTTGGTTTAGTTGAATAAATGGATAGCGTGGGTGTGGCCTTGGCAATATCCATTCATCATTACTATCTAAGCCATTAGGTAAACTCACATCATAATCTAGGTTAATCGTAGTGCTGTTTTGAAATACTGTAATAGTGTTAGCTGTCACTGTAGAGCCATGGTCTAAATCATATCTATGGTAGCCATAGCCACCCTCTGGCAGTGTTTTCATGCCATACTCAAGCAGATTGCCACGATTACCAAAGTGATGATAACCATGCAGTAGCTCAGTTTGATTAAGGCCCTTATCAGTTACCACTGTATCAACTAAGGCGACCATAGGCACAATAGACAAGCTCATAGAGTCACCTTGCTCTATGATGGGTGTGCTTTCTATAAAGCCATTAATTACCTCAAGCCATGCGCTTAGTGTACCATCAGGATATTGGTGAGCACAGTAAAGCTTAGCTCGCCTGCCTCTGAATGTAGTAATCTCGGTGGTGACCTCTGGCACAGATACACCCTCTAAATCTATTGAGTGATTCTGTCTTGCAGTATTACCTGCACCTCTGCCATTTACAGTTAGCACTGTGCTTGTAGCACTGCTTACTCGCAATGATTCTGCACCAATGTGTAAAAGCCTTGGATAACTTAAACTAGTTAAGTCTGTATCTACATTAACAGAGGTATCTGTTCTATCTACATTAGCTGTTATTCTAGCTCTTGTGCCTGCTGACCTTGCGCCACACCTGCCAAAGATCACACCTGCATCTGAGGCACCCCCACGCTTATTAACATTAAGAGTTACAGTTATGGGCTCATACTCTCCTATGCCTCCTGATGGGTCAATGGATGCACTAAATGCGCTTACTGAGCTAATGGCCTCAACATCTACATAATTAATACCACTAGCAATAATACTGAATAACCCTTGGCATCCTGCGCCACTATGATACCGATAGATGAGGCCACCTATCTCTAAAGCAAAAACCCTGCGCCCTTGATCTGATGTAAAACTCATGGTGTTACCTCTAGCTCATATAAATCATAAATATGCACAGCAGTTAAGCTTACACTGCTAACAGTAATCTTGATATTCAATAGATCACCTCTGTTAGCTGATGGCACATAAAGAGGCCTTGGGCCCTCGGGTGTGGTGTTACTCGGTGCACTTATCTTGCGTGTACCACTAAACGCCCATGAGTCTGGTGGCATGGCATCACCAAAGGGCACGTTTACAGACTCTAGATGCTGTGGGGCAGTAAACCTAATGCCATAATCTAACACTGTGCCACTATAACTATTAGATGCTGTGTCTCTTAGCTCGATTGTTATGCTTGGTGAGCTTGCCAGGTAATCAGCGCCATACACTAAGATGATGGCTAATCTCTCACTGAGTGCAGTGCTCTGATATAGAAAGTGGTAATCTTGCCCACTGTAGCCCTTTAACACTCGAGTAGCTGTATGCAATCGAGCGCCATACTGCTCTGAGCCCCAATCTGTTGAGTAAGTGCTATGGCTAATCTGATAATGTGCCTCACCTAAAAACTTACAGTGAGACAACTGCGCAAGTGCAGAGGCCATCTGAGCTACATTAGAGCCCATCACTACTTGCCCATTATAGCAGCCCTTTTCATTAGGTAGCTTTCTAAATGCTGAAGGTATGAGCATGTTTTACACTCCTAGGATGCAGAGGCCAGAGATATAAGGAAAAGCTGATGGAGGCCTTAAAGTGCTACTTACTGCATTTATCTGGCTTCGTGTATCGTCTAAACCTGCTTGATACATGCTCAGCCCAAACTGATCAGAACGGGCCACCTCATCTAAAACAAACTCAATATCATGGTACTGCCAAAGGGATGAGTTTAGAGTTAGTGTATTGCCCATCACATCTAAATAAATATCACCTGATGTATAGTTTCTTAGCTTAGTCCACACTCTTAAATTAAGGTTTTCATCTTCCACCATGCCTGCAAATAAAGCCACCTCTGCATAGAATGAGCTTAGATCACCACGCCCTATACCTTTAGGTGCAGCGCCTGCCACAGATATAGCTGAGGCTGATGATGTATTTCTAACACCTGCCCAATTAAACAGCACTCGAGGCCTGCGCCTTAAGGTGTTTATATTCTCAAGCATCTCCACACCCCACCGACTAGGCAGAGGTTTATCTGCACTCTGTCTAGTTTGGCCCTGTGGTGTAAATATATCACTCACCTGCCCTAGCTCACCTGTAGTTAGCGGTGAGCTTAAGGCCTGCCAATTAGCCTGCACACCTAATAAAACAGCCTCCTGCCCACTTGGTGCCTTTAGAGATAGTGCTAAAAATGCCTCTGATTCTGTATGTGAGCCAGTAACATTAATGGTGCCAGTATTAAATGATGAATTATATCTACCCTGATCAGTGATATTTACAAAGACAGTGTATTTAGATGAGCCTATATACAAGCTCAACTCTACACTAGCATTAGCTGCTGTGGGGCAATATCCCTGCACATTTACTATTAATGTATTATGCTCATTACTGATGCGAGGTATTAGCCACTCAGCCATGACTGTATAACTAGTGCTATCTGTTACAAAGCACAGATCATCATACATCTGAGAGATGCAGTTATAAGTGCCACCTGTAGCAAAACAATAATTTGCAAGATCACTTAATCTAGCAATCTCTGTACTGCGTATCGTTTGAGAAGCAGTAAGCCTGCCTGGGTCTACTAATGTAGGTGGTGATGTAAAGCTATTACTCATAAGTGTTCAATCTCCATATTTACAGGCACCCTGCGCTTAAGCCTAGATGGATAAGTTAGATCAAACTGAGCACTTAATAATGTGCCTCTCACTCTGCCTAACTCTCCATTATTCTCTGAGGTGTATAGGTCATCATAGGCAGGTTGATCTGCATTAACATCAGCAGTAATTAAAGCCCTGCGACTATCTCCCCATGATTGATAAAAGCTTACTCGCTCACCCTCTGAGCACAGCTTAAGCCACTTGTTAGCAAAGTGTCTGTAATCATCTTGGCTATCAAGCAAAGCATCTAAATCAAAGCGCAGCACTGAGGTTATATAAGTGCCTATGTAATTACTGACATAGCCCCCACCTATCTTGCGCCTGCTTTGGCTAAGGTTTTCTACTCGCAGATGGTGTGATTGATAGGGCCTGCTAGGTAATAAAACTGAGTGAGATTTATAAGTAGATGTTAGCCTGCTTACTGTGCCATCTACCACAGGCACCTCATCACCTGTAAAGCCTAATGCATCTCTAATGGCTGTGCTATTCCAAGTTATATCCCCTAATGATGTACGATAGTGGCACTGAGTAAAACCATCATCATTAATAAGCCATGTGATATCTGATGCAATGCTTGTAGCTGTATTATCGAGAGCTTGTAAGGAGGTAAGCCCAAAGGCATCAGCATCTGATGTGCTAGAGCTTCTTAACCATGTGGGCACATCCTGTACATCTGCCTTAACTGCAGGTGTGTTAAATGTGCCTGAGCCTAACACCTCATCTATCCTATAACTTAGATCATCAAGAGTAACTACACCCCTTAACCAGTCATTTGGGGCTGTGGCTATGTATTCACTGCCGACTAACACAGAGCTTACAGTAGATGAGCCAAAGCCTAGGGCATCTGTAGTGCCTGTGTGTGTTATCTCAAACTCAGTATCAGAGCTTATCTGCACTTTATCAGATGAGTTAATAGATACTGACCAGTCAGCACCAAAGGTAGAGATAGTATCTGTGTTATCTGTGGCATTAACAGTGGCTGAGCTAATACGCCCATTTAGAAAGAAAAGCACATCCTCAAAGTGGCCCTCATCTGATGCATACGCAGGCAAGGCCACTGCATTACCATTGCGAGTAAATACAGTTTGTGATGCCTGGCCCCTCATATCAAAAGAGGTGAGTAGTGCAAAGTTCGGCGCAGGGTTATTTAGTGGCATTTAAAACCTCCTTGGGGCACCACGCCTGCGAGTGTTTTGCAGGTTGGTAATTCTATCTGCTAAAGCTTGCTCTGCTGAGCGCTTAGTATCATATATCACAGCACCACCAAAGTTTATATTAAACACCATGGGTGCCTGCTCTGCTTGCTCTCTCTGTGGTGTGGGTGCTGTTGTGGGTGCACCTGTGGGAGTAGCTGAGGCACTGCCACCGCCTCCACCGCCTCCACCGCCTAATGATTTGCCTGCCATGCCTGCGGCTGCTGCTGCACCTGCAAATAAACCTGCTGCAGCAAAGTGGTTACCTGCTAGCTGTGGTGCTGTAAACAGAGAGGCCACACCTTTTGCAGTTTGCATTAATGACTCTACAGAGGCCTGTTTACCTAGTGCTATTAATATATCACCTACTGACTCACTAAAAGAATCACCCATGAGTGCAGATGTATAAACAGCCTCAGCAAGCCCAGCACCATATTTACTAGTTACCTCACCCACTTGATTAATTAATGCCTGTGTGCTTTGTTCGCTTATCCTTTGACGCTCTAAAGCCTCACGTCTATTAATCTCTGTAATCTGCTCTTGAGAGTCTTGAGCAAGTGCACGCTCTTTATCGTATTTGATAGTTAAAAGCTCAAGCTCTCTCTCTGTCTCAAATTGCATAGTTTGAAAATCAGAGATGATTGGTAGCTGACTTGTAAAGCCTTGTCTCTGAGTCTGCATCTGTAAATCAAACTCTAGGCTCTCGAGGGCCATCATCTGAGCTTGTTTAATTCTCTCTGCATCTCGCTTAACCTGCTCAGCTTTCTCTGCATCTCGTTTGGCTTGCTCATCTTTAAGTATTTGGGTGAGCCCTAATTGATAGCGTTTCTGAGCTATTAACTGCTGATTTTGATTATTACCTGCTAAAGCAAACTCATCATTATAGCGCTCTGTTAAAAGCCTTAAAGCGCTTGCACCATTTTGGCGCATCTCCTCAAGCTCTAATTGTCTAAGTGTCTTAAGGTCTGCTTGTTTCTGCCTCTCCATGGCAAGCTCTTTGATACGTCTTGTATCTATGCGCTTGATTGCTTTATTAGTAGTCTTGTTTGCCTCAGCCTCTGTGCGTTCTATTTGCACTCGTTTAAGCTTCTCAAGCTGATCGAGCTTATTAAATCTAGCTATCTGGGCTTTAAGATCAGCCTCCATATCAGAGAGTTTTTTAGCATCCTCTTCATTTTCTTTAGCTCTGAGTAATGCAGACTCCTTTAGGGCGCTTATCTCAATTTGCTTAACCTTAAGCTGAGTGCCAGTAGTGTCTATTTCAGCCTCTCTTAATTTCAGAGTATTAAGCAGGGCTATATTTTCTCTTACTCTAGCAAGTGTGGCCTCTGCAGATTGTTCCTCTAAAGCTTTCTCTTTTTTAGCTGAGGCATCTAATAAAGGTAAGCCCTCTTTGTGAGCCTCTAAAACACCCTTAAGCTTTTTATTATATTCTGCTGTGGCTTCAGCTAAGTCTTGCTGAGCTAACTTAGTGCCTGACAGGCCTTTCATCTGTGCCTCAAGGATAAACCAAAAACCCTCTTCACCTTTTCTGACATCCTGCACAGCCTGCTCAGCTTCTCTTAAATCATCAAACTCATCCCTAAGTTTCTCTACTTTATTCTGTAGCATTTCTTTAGCAAACTGAGCTTTGATATTAGATCTAATAAAATCATCTAAAGCTTTTTGAGCAGGTATAACACCCTTTTCAGCTAGTGCCTCAAGTTTACTCTCTAGGTCTGAGGCAGCAGCAGCCATGGCCTCAGTATTCTTCTCAGCTTCCTCAGCAGCACCACTGATGTTTAGATAAGCCTCATATAGCCCATAGAGAGCACCTGCTACTGCACCTACTGCAGGCACTAATGCAAGAAAACTCATCTTATTAGACTTACTCACTGTAGTAGCTACTGAGCCAAACTCTTTAACAGAGCCTACCAATTCCTCTACATTGCCGGTGAGTGAGCTTAGGCCCTCGCCTAGTTTGCTATTCTCATCAACAAATCTATCAGCCATATTGCCTGCAGTTTCACCCACCCCCTTAAGGCCTCTGCTTGCTTCCTCAGCACCCGTTAAAACTACATCTATCTCCACTTGATTAGACATTTTGTTTAGCCTCTCTCATAGCCCTCTCATGGGCTCTGTGCTCTGCATCATTTGCATTATAGTGTAAAACCTCCACAGCCTCAATGATTGCGCAGGTGGGATAAGGATAACTCTGATTAAGAGGTAATAGGCCTGTTTTGTGGCGTTGGTAGGCTTGAATAACAGAGGCAAGCTGATTAGCTGAAGCTACAGGACAAGACCTTATTTTTAGGTCTGCATAGTCTTCCCCACAGTCTGGGGCTACTCGATAACCCATAATGTAAAGCCCATCATCATCAGATTGAGCTTGAGGTAATCCCTTTTTAAATGGGCCTCCACAGTTACCACGCTTAGAGCGCAGGCCTGCACTTGCTTTACATTGCGAGCAATCCCAAGCCCTGCCCCTGCTGTGGTTTAGCCAGATAGCAGAGGCGAGTGCTATTTTCCCTCATCACCTAACAGACTTATCCTCTGTATATGGATAACAAGCTCGCTGATGGTAGATGATCTTACATCATCTGGCCTAATTAATTGCACTTGATCAATAGATGCAGGCTCACCATCTATGTGAGTGAGTGATGCTCTAACCATCTCAATATAGACTCTACTAATATAAGATTGATAATCTGCCATAGCCTCACGCTCATCTACACTGAGAGCATGATGCCACTTGGCACGCTCGACTTTTTCAGATGGTGCCTCTACCCATAGCAAGCGCCCCAACTCAGATCTAGAGAAAGCACCTGCTCTCTGTTCTGCATCTTCTCTATCTGATGGGCTAAGGGCTTTTAGTGTAAAAACTGTGGCCTCGTTTCCTACTGTTAAATGCTCTCTGTTAGCATCAGACAGGTATAGTGCTCTCTGCTCATCAGTACACTGCACTGCATCATCACAGGTGATTACTACATCTATAGTGTGGTGAGCATTAGTAAGAAAACGTAAAGCCATGGTCTTATACTCCTAAGCCTAGTCTAAATGGTGAGCATCCTGCATTACTCTCATAAGTCTCAGTATTCTCTCCTGAGTAATCACCTGAATAGCGTGATTGCTGATAGGTGAGAGTTTGGCGCACAATATCATTACCACTAACATCATAGACATTAGGGTCTGCAGTGAGCATGCCTGCTGGCAACATAATTGCACAGCCAAGCCCATCACCCACAGGCCCAGTGCCAATTAGCACCTGTCTTACTACTCGGTTAAGGTGATCATTAGCAACAGTGGTATTAACACTGCTTAGTGTTAAGCTGAGCTCTACTGTTACATCACTAATCTCCATATTACTCATAGCTAAGATACTGTTACTGTGACCTAATGGTGTGAGAGTATTAGTTACAGTTAAGCTAAAATCTTCAGCATCTAGGGCAATACGCCCTTGAGCCTCGGGTGCTGTGCCATTGGTGAGGCTTGCAGGTGAGCCCGAGCTAATCACAGCATAGGCACCTCTAAAGAATGGCGCTTGACCTCCATTGTAAGCAGGCTCAATAGGCCCAACTGCATTACCATGATCATCTGTAATATATGCAGATTGGTAAGTAAACTCACCCATTAAACGCCCATTATCAAGAGTAATAGATAGGCTCTCAAGTACACAGCCGAAAGCAAACATTCTAAAATTGTTACCATCAACTCTAAAAGCTACTGATCTGTTATAGGTGCCTGTTACTGTTCTACTTGGCACATACCAAGTCTGCAGGCCACGCACAGCAGTAAATGAGGTAGAGCTTACAGCAGGGCTCATCTTAATTATATCAGTAGCGCCCCCAAAGTCATGGTCAGTAATAGCACTGTATTCTGCACGCCCCCCAATGGTGGTACTTAGTAAAGTGCCTATATCAGCCTCATTAAATGCTGCTGATGGTGTAAATGTATTTACATCTGTTACTGATGTTACTGTATCAGCCTTAGCGTTAGCAGAAGGTACTTGAGTTAAAAAGCCTGCGCCTAACAGATAACCAAGGTAATTAGCTGAGTAGTCTGCAGGTGTACTACCAATAGTGGTTAGGTCTACTCTGACCACTACTTGACCTGTGCGTCTATGCACCTTGTTACCTGAGCCATTAAAAACAGTGTCAATCTCAGGAGGCACAAAGTAGGGCCCATCTTTGGCATCATTGCGCTCACTAATGACAGGCTCACCGCTAATGATGATAGGGTCACGTTCACAGGGGATTGAAATAAAAGTTAGCCCTGATGCTGATGGAATACCATCAGAACCTAATGAGCCAAACTGACCAGAGCCCTCAAGGGCCACGCTTAAACTACGCACTGTAGATGCCATGCTTATGCCTCCAAAAATAAAAGATCAAAAGCTAGAGATAGCATAAATGCTAATGCATCACCCTGCGCATCTAGCACAGGCTCTAGCAAAGGGGTTAAGGGTATTATCGAGACAATACCTGTATTAATAGTGTCATAATTTGGGCCCTTGAGTGTATCAATTAAATAAGACACATCCTCATTTATCAGCCTCATCAGATAGCCTTGGTCAGATGGTATATCATACCGCACTCTAAGATTTACTCTTGAGCGCTTGCGCCCACTGATGCCTGCTTGCCCATCATCTTGGGCTAATCCCTCAAGCTCAAGCTCAAAGTATCTGTTTGAGTGTGGTCTATTCTCTAAAGAAGCAGTGAGCCCA
>Ga0209653_1003149_pt1 | contig 11473 bp, 11 predicted proteins | sample SaaInl6LU_22_DNA_FD_184644 | JGI IMG/M metagenome (GOLD analysis project Ga0209653, IMG submission 184644) | Marine microbial communities from expanding oxygen minimum zones in the Saanich Inlet - ESP_116LU_22_DNA (SPAdes) (version 2) | ecosystem: Environmental > Aquatic > Marine > Intertidal... | reverse complement strand
TTTTTTTTTTTTTTAATAAATTTTTTATTTTTTTTAATTCTAATATTGATTGAGCTAAAATTTTTTCTATTAATAAGTAATTTGTTTTTGTTTTAGAAATAACTTTATTTATTGAAGAAAATCTATTTTCAGAGCTAGATGTAAAAAAAATAAAATCAAATTTTTTTGGTAATACTTTTAATGATTTTAAATAAAATACATTTTTTTTATTATCTTTAAAATATTGATTTTTATTTAAATCATAAATATATATTCTAAATTTTAATTTTGAAGAAAGGATTCCTTCAAAATATCTCTTACCTATGTTCCCAAAACCTATAATCAAAAATTTATAAGTCATTTAAAATATAATGAATTTATTAAATGAGCTAAACAAAGATATTTATTGGGTTTCATTAAAAAATTAGTTTCATTTTTTTTTGCTATGTTTATAAATTCACATATTTGATTTTTTAAACCTGCCTTAAAATTTAAATCCCATTTTTTAAGATAATTTATAGACTTATTTTTTATCTTATAGTTGCATTTAAAAGTCTCCAATGGTTTTAGTAATATCTCCTTATTTGTCACAAGTATTCTTACAGACCATCTGTGAGGTATATTCCAAAAACATTTATATAAACAGATGTCTCCAGATGAAAAAAAAATGGTCTTTTCAACTATATGTTTTTTATAACTTATAAATGGTTGGTGGGTAATAATCTTAACAACTCTTCCTCTGCAAAATAGATTCATATAATCAATTAAATGAACTGAATTAACAAACATGAAATTTTTAATAACTTTTTCACTTTTTCCAATTTTTTTTTGAAATAATTGATCTTCTTGGTCAATTATTTCTACTATTCTTTTTTTATTTTTATATTTTTGCAACTCTTTAAGCGCTAATTGAGTGCTGTGATAAAATCTTCTATTTAAACCAATTAAAAAATTTTTTTTTTTATTTATAATTTTAACTATTTTCTCTGTTTGTTTTAAATTAACACCTAAAGGCTTTTCAAATAGGCACTTCCATGGATATAGCTCGATCTTTTTTATAATTTTAATTAATTTATCCTCAGAAACACAAATAATTAAAAAGTCTACTTTTTGATTATAATACAACTGTTTTACTGAGGATGCTGCAAAATTTAAATTATATTTTTTTTGAAATTTATAGGTTTTATTTTCTGAAGATCCAAGAACACTAATTGTTTTGCAAAATTTAAATGATTTTAGAACTTTTACATATTCACTGGCCATATAGCCTGTACCAATTATACCAAAATTATAATTTTTTTTTAATTCAGCCATTCCAATAACTATCAACTAAGAAATTTTGACCAGATATTTTAGATGATTTTTCTGAAATTAAAAAATTTATTAAATTTACAATATCATTAGGCAAAATATCTTTTTTTAAAGCAGTTTTTTTTAAATATTTTTTTTTAAAAAAATCACTTTGTTTTTTAAAAACACCTCCTGGCGAAATACAATTAACTCTTATTTCTGGTGCCATTGCTTTAGCTAACCATTTGGTCAGATACACTACAGCTGCTTTTGAAACAGAATAGGCGGCAGGGTTATTAATTTTAGTATTTTTGTATATACTAAAATCAGGAGCGTAAACTCCATAGATAGAACTAATGTTAATCACTGATCCATTTTTTGATTTTTTAATTAATGGAAATAACTTTTGACAAAAGTGAAAAATTGCAGTGACATTAACTTCGAATACTTCTTTCCAATATTTTAATTTTTGTTTCTCAAAAGATGTGTTCCACCCTTCACAATAAGAAGATCCAGTTATTGCTGCATTATTGATAATGCAATCAATTCTTTTTATTTTTTTTTTTATTTTTTTTAAAATCAATTCTCTTTCTTTAAAAGATGAAATATTGCACTGATAATATTGATACTTACTATTTTTTTTTCTTTTTTTATCAATTAAAATTAGCTGGTGTTTATTTTTTGCTAATTCTTTTACAATCTGTTTACCTATTAAACCTTCACTACCAGTTATAATAATATTTTTCATCTCTCTAATATTTTTTTTGCAATTTTAAAATCATATTTTGTATCAATATCAATACTTCTTTCCTCTGGTACAATTACATAACCTACTCTGCCTTCCAATATATTTTTTGCTTTTTTAATATAATTTATATCTGCAACATAACAAACTGTGGTTATATCGTAAGTAATTGGTGCTTCTTGTCTGTTATAAAATTTTTTTTTAGAAATACAGACTTTCAAAAAATTCTTTCTTTTAATTTCCACAATATTAAAATAAGGATTTTTTTTTGATGGGGTGATACAAATAACTATATCATATTTTCTAGTTTCAAATTTTTTAATACACATTTTTACATCCTTGGCAGACCTACATGGTGAAGTTGGTGGCAAAGAGATTAAAAATTTAATTTTACTAAATTCTTCTTTTTCTTTTAAAATATTAATTGAATGCTTCCACACATCAATTTCTTTACTATTAGATCTCGCCAAAATTTCCGGTCTTTTAATTAAAAAACTTGCACCCTCCTTTCTTGCAATCGACAAAATACGACTTGAATTGCTATTAACAACAATTCTTGCGTAATTTTTTAATTTTTTTGCTGTTCTAATAGACCACCCTACTAAAGTAGTATTTTTTATTTTTTTTAAATTCTTATTTTTTAAACCTTTTGAACCGGACCTTGCACAAATCAAAAAAAAATATTTCATTATAGATTTTATAGTTTAATATATTAATATTATATTGAGTATAATTTAAATAATACAAATCTTCACCTAATTAAAATGAAAATTTTACATGTTGTTCATTGTATAGATACAGAGGGTCCTCTAAGTGAAAGTTTAAAAAATACTTTTGATAGATTAAAAAATACATTTGGCATTAAAATATCACCGAGTAAAAAAAATTTAGAAAAACTGCAAAAAAAACAATTTAATTGCAAAGGTAATGAGGTTCAAATAGCCAATTTTTTAAATTCAAAGCTACTAAATTACATCACAAGCATTAAAGAATTAAAAAAAATGTTGAATAAAATATCAAATGAAAAATTTAGAAAAAAAATTAAAGATGACTTTGGTAATGGATGGGTTTATTCTTGGCATTGTGTAGATCATATTGGCTTCACCTCCAATCCAAGAAAAAAAATTTATGGATATGGAAAAATATTCAAATTTTATAAAAATTTACTAAGAAATAAAAATTTTAGAAATGATGAAATTAATTGGCACTTCCATCCAAAATCCTTGCTTAAATGTCCAATTGCAAACGCAAGTAGCTATCATAACTCCATGCAAGAACTAACACAAATAATCTGTAGAAGAATAATTGATGATAAATGGTTTCCTGTTGTTAATAGAGCAGGATTTCATACTACACGACCCGACTCTCATTTATTTTTAGAACAATGGATACCTTACGATTATTCAAATCAATATTATGAAAAAAAAATAAAACCGAAAGATTTTGAGCATGGTAGGTTTGGGGATTGGTCTAGGGCTCCTAGAAAATGGACGGGATATCATCCATCAATACATGATTACCAGATGGAAGGTGACTGTAGAAGAAAAATATTTAGATCCCTAAATATCGGAACGAGACACAGTTTGCTAAAATCTAATCATGTTAAAGAAGCTTTTAAAGATGCAAGAAAATATAAAAAAGCAATTCTTTGTGTTGTAAATCATGATTACAGAGATATGAGTGATGATATCGTGTATGTTACAAATCTTATAAAAAAAATTAAAAATAAATTTAAAGATGTAAAAGTTAAATATTCAGGAGCTGAAGAAGCAGCCAGAGATTTAGAAAAAAAGAAAACTAAAAAATTTAAGTTTAAAATAGAAATTAAAAAAAATAGATTAATAGTTAAAAAATTAGGAAGAGGAAATTTATATAGCTCACAGCCTTTTTTATCAATTAAAACAAAAAGAGGTGTATATTATCATGATAACCTTGATGTTATTAAAAAGGGAGAAACTTGGTCATATATATTTGATTACCAAACAATTAACTTAAACAAAATTCACTCAATAGGTATTGGATCCGCTGGCCGCTATGGCGGTTTTTCTACTGCAGTGAAAAAAGTGAAAAATTAAATTGAATAAATTAGAAAATATTTCTGAATTTTTTTTATGTCCGAAATGTAAAAAAAACGCGCTAGAATTTTTAAAAAATATTTATAAATGCAAAAATTGTAATAAAGAAATTACAATTCAAAAAAACAAAGTGATTTTCTCAAATGTTTTTTTTAAAGAAAAAAGCTGGGTAGAAAAATCAAAAAATTTTAATACTTTAAACTATGGTAAGTATTTAATTGAACAGATTAATGGACCAAAAATTTCAGAATTGCCCAAAATCTATTCTCCTAAAGGTATAAATATAAATTTAGGATCAGGTAATAATAATTTTGATAATTATATCAATATAGACTTGGGGAATTATGAAGATGTAGATATTATTTGTGACCTAACTGAAATACCTTTAAAAAATGAAAGTGTTGACTTAATTGCGTGTAACAGTGTTTTTGAGCATCTTCAAAGTCCATTCAAAGTTAAAGATGAAGTAACTAGAATTCTAAAAAAGGGAGGGATTTTTTATCTTTGTGTACCATTTATGTGTATTAGACATCATGAAATAGACTTTGTAAGATGGACATCTTATGGACTAATTAAATTTTTAAAGGATGATTTTGAAATTATTGAAGCTGGACCTTGCAGGTCTCCTGCCCAAGGTTTAATTAGCTATTTTCATGCATTTATTGATTTATATATTAAAAATAAAATCTTAAAAAAAATATCATTTTTTATCTGGAAAATAATAAGCTTGCCTTTATACTTTATAAAAGTTGATAAGTCTGAAGAAACTTTATCTCTTTCTCAAACAATTTATGTATTATGCAAAAAAAAATAAATTATTTTGATAAAAATTTTTTTAATAAAACTTTTTTAATTGCTGAAATTGGTGTAAATCATGACGGTAAAATTGCCAAAGCAATAAAATTAATAGAAGAAGCAAAAAAATCAGGGGCAGATGCTGTAAAATTTCAAACTTTTAAAGCAGAAAAATTATCAAAATATAATACTCCCAAAACAAACTATCAAATTAAATTTACTAATAAGTCAGAAACTCATTTTGACATGTTAAAAAAACTTGAACTTTCAAAGGATGATTTCGTGAATATAAAGAAATTTGCAGAAAAAAAAAAGATTATTTTTATTTCCACTCCCTATGATTGTGATTCTGCCGAATTTTTAAATAAGATTAATACCAAAATTTATAAAATTTCTTCAGCAGATTTAACTGATTGTTTTCTAAATGAGACTATAGCTAAATTTAACAAACCTACAATTATTTCTACTGGTATGAGCAATTATCATGAAATATCTCGAACAGTAAGTATATATAAAAATAATAAGAATCTAGCTCTTCTTCACTGTGTTTCAAATTATCCGTGTAGCTTAAAAGCTTTAAACTTAAAATGTATTCAAGAAATGTCAAAAAAATTTAAAATACCGATAGGTTTCTCTGACCACACAAAAAATATTAATACCGGGAGTATTTCAGTTGCAGCTGGTGCTAAAATTATTGAAAAACATTTTACATTAAACCCTGGAGACAGAGGTCCTGATCATCATTGCTCACTTAGCCCAAAAGAATTTAAAAAATATTCTTTATTAATAAGAGATTCTGAAAAGATGCTAGGAAATAAAAATAAATATATACAAAATGAAGAAAAAAATATGAAAAAAATATCTAGAAAATCACTATGTTATATAAATTCTTTTCAAAAAAATGAAAAATTAAATAAATTTAATTTTATAAATTTAAGGCCTGGTACTGGAATTGATTCATTTCAATTTAAAAAATTGTTAAATAAAAAATTAAAAAAAAATGTTAATAAATACCAACAAGTTAAGTTGAGTGATTTTTTTATAAATAAAAAATAAAAATGATTTATTTATCTACAGGATATTTTCAGAAATATAATTTTAATAGTATGATTAATTTATTTAAAAAAAATAAGATTAATAACATAGAATTTAGTGGAGGAAAATATGATAAAAATATTAAAAAAAAATTAACAAAATTAAGTAAAAAAAAATATTCTTTCATTTTTCATAACTATTTTCCTGTTCCAAAAAAACCTTTCATAATTAATCTGTCTTCATCTAATGCTAAAATACAAAAAAGGAGCATTAATCATTTTAAAAAAATGATAAGATTAGCCCAACATTATAAAATAAAAAATATAAGTATTCATGCAGGTTTTTTAATTAATTTTAATAAAAACAGTTTTAAAATATTATCAAAAAAAGATTATCAATTTATCAATAAGAAATTTGCAGAAAAAAAATTTTTAGATTCGTTATTAGAATTATCTAAATATTCAAAGTCTAAAAATATTTCTATTCTTGTTGAAAATAATGTTATCACAAAAAATAACTTTCTTTTATTTAAAAAAAATCCTTTTTTATTTACCGACTCAAAAAACATTGTAAAATTTCTTAAAAAAACCCCTTCAAATGTAGGTTTGCTAATGGATACTGGCCATTTTAAAGTAAGTTGCAAAACCCTAGGGCTTAATATTAACAAAGAATATGCAAAAGTTTATAAATTTATTAAAGGTTATCATTTAAGTGATAATAATGGAATTATTGACTCAAATAATTCGTTTAACGAAAAGGCTTGGTGGTTTAAAAAATTTAAAAAAAATCTTGATTATTATTCTATAGAAGTTTACTCAAATGATTTTAAAATTTTAAAAAAACAAATCTCATTAGTAAATAAATTTATTAACTAGAGTTAAAATAATTGAATAAAAATCTAAAAAAATATGTAATTAATTTTGATCAGAGCATTCTTCAATGCATGAGAAAAATTAATAATAATGGAAAAGGGTTTTGTCTTGTTCAAAAACAAAAAAAAATTATAGGTAACATAACAGATGGCGATATTAGAAGATTTTTAACAAAAGCTGGGTCGTTAAAAAGTAAAGTTTTAAGTGCTGCTAATAAAAATATCAATTTTATTTGCAGCGATAACTTAAATTTACCAAATATTCACAAAAATATATTTAATAAATCTGTTAAATACATGCCAGTTTTAAACAAACAGCGTGAGCTAAAAAAAATTCTTTTTCCTATAGTAAAATTTTCTACATCACTTGTTAAACCTTATATTCAAGGAAATGAAATTAAATACTTAACAGAATGTGTTAAAAGTAATTGGATATCTTCTCAAGGAAAATTTATTCAAAAATTCGAACAAAAATTTAAAAAAGTTTTTAAAGTTAAATATAATCTTTCTACTTCTAATGGAACTAATGCTTTGCATCTTATTTTATCTGCTTTAAATATAAAAAAAAATGATGAAGTCATTGTTCCAAATTATACGTTTGTAGGGTCAATAAACCCCATAATATATAATCATGCAAAACCAAAATTAGTTGACATAGATGACCATTATGGAATCGACCCTAAAAAAATTGAAAAATTTATTACCAAAAAAACAAAAGCAATAATAGCAGTTCATCTTTTTGGGGTCCCGGCAAAAATCATTGAATTAAAAAAGATATGTAAAAAATATAATTTATTTTTAATTGAAGATTGCGCAGAAGCTATTGGAACCTATATAAATAAAACCCACGTTGGTTCTTATGGTGATGCATCCATGTTTAGCTTTTTTGGAAACAAAACTATTACTACTGGTGAAGGTGGTATGGCTTGTTTTAAGAATAAAAGAAGTTATCAAAAAGCTTTAATTCTGAGAGATCATGGAATGTCAAAAATCAAAAAGTATTGGCACAATAATATTGGTTATAACTATCGAATGACCAATATGCAGGCTAGTGTTGGATTGGCCCAATTAGAAAATTATAAAAAAATAATTAGGAAAAAAAGGAGAATTGCAAACATTTATATCAATTCATTAAAAAAAAATGTTAACATCAAACTTCTACCAATAAAAAATAATATTATAAACTCTTATTGGTTTTTTATAGTTGAAATTAAAAATATAAAAAAATATAAAACTGTAAAATTAATTAATTTCCTAAAAAATTCAGGAATTGAAGCGAGACGATCTTTCTATCCACTTAATGAAATGAATATTTATAAAAAATATTCTACATCAAAAAAAATGATTTTTTCACAAATAAAATCAAAATCATGTATACTTTTGCCATGCTGGCCAGGTATGAGTGATGAAGAGGTTAGGTATATAAGTAAAAAATTAAACTCTTTTTTCTAAAAAATGTTTGTTGATATTAATTGGTATGGTCAATTAAAAATTTTATGCAAATATATTGGAGTGAAAACATCAATTCCTTTTGCATCTATTCAGCATGGTTTCTTAACAAACAAACAAATTCTAAAAAGGTATTTAAAGTTTGTCCCATACTTAATTTGGAATGAAAATATAAAAAGAGCATGCGAATTAAAAAAAGACAAAAATATAGAAATTATTGGCGCTCCTTTTCTTTATTTAAATAAAATAATTAAGAAAGAGCTAAAATGTTATGGAACCCTTATAATGTTTATTCATCAAGATAACAGTTTAATAATTAAGAAAATTTCAGATAAATATTTAAATGATATTAAAAGAAAATACCCCGGACCTCATACGATTATTTTACATTTTACTGAATACAATTCTGAAAACATAAACTATTTTAAAAAAAGAAAATTTAGTGTCGTAACATTTGGCCCAAGAAATGATGAAAATCATCTAATTAAGCTCTTTAAATCCTTATCAAAAACAAAATATTTTATTACTAATTATACTGGCTCGGCCTTTTATTACTCCTTATATTTAAAAAAAAAAACAAAATTACTTAACCATAAAATAAATTATTCAACTAACAAAAAAGAGAAAGATTATTTTAAAAATCTTTTCTTAATTTTAAATAAAGAGAAAAAAAAAATTGGTAATAAAAATTTAAAAAAAAAATTTATACCTGTCAATTTTGGTTATAAATTAGCTTATGACGTATTGGGTGTAAAATTTGTGAAGAAAAGAAAAGAATTATATAAAATAATGGGTTTTAATAATGTATTTAAAAAAATTGTTGCTTATTTTTTTTTCAAATTAAGACCAAAATTTTTTTATTATAAAAAACTCTAAAATAAATTACTTTCTTTTATTTTTGTATTTACAATATGCTCTTTTCTGTCACACCTGCAACCAACTTCGCTCATTTTTTTTCCAATATCCATAAAATATTTTTTAAAACTTGAAACATCATAATTGTAATAGAGCTTTTTAAAACTGTTATTTTTTAAATCGCCTAATGAAATACTTTTAAAATTAGGAGCTGCAGATTGTGAGCAATGATATAACTTTCCATCAAACCCAACTGTTGGATATATAAATCTAGCTACACATGGTAAAGTTCTAGGCTTTCCAAAAAAGTTATTTTGTTTGTCTGCGTCGATAAATAATATTTTGCATTTTTTACTATCCTGTTCTTTTTCAATTCTTTTAAGCATCAAAGTATATTTTTCACGCTCTGACTGGGTTGGCACAGTATCTAAATTCTTATCTTCCACCCCCCTTGGTGACTGAGCAAATGTAAATCTCAACAAATTACATCCAGCATTCCTAAAATCATTAATAAATTTTAAAATTTCATTTTCGTCACAATTATATCTATTAACAAGATATGCTGCACTAACATCAAATTTTTTTTGATATAAGTTTGCTTTACATATATTTTTTGTATTATTTAAACACCTATCATATAAAGGTGACCCCGCTTTCATTCCATGAACTTTATTGAAGATTTCATTGCTGCCAGCATCAATACTTAAGCTCATATAGCTATCTTTTTTTACTCTTATGTCATTCAAGCAACTCAGGAAAAAATCTGAAACTTTAATAGGCTTTGTATTGAAGCCAAATATAAGATTATTATCAATAGCGGCTCTCAGCATTGAATCGATATGTTTTGAATTCAAAGGATCAGTAGCCCAACCTGCAAAGATAACTTTTTTAACTCCCATTTCTGCTACTTCATTAATTAACTCAACTAGTCTTTCTCCAGAAAGTCTATCGCCACTATCTATTGCGGAAGCCCCATAACAATAAGGACATGAAAGCCAACAAATTTTTTTACTTTGTGATCCTGGTTGAAATTCAACTTGGTAAGGTATTATAGTTTTATTTATAATATTATTTTTTAACTCTATAGCTGAAGTAAAATAGTTATTAGAAAAACTATATCTATCCAAAAGTGTTACTTTATTTAACTTTTCTGAATTATTCATAAATAATATCTAAAATTATACGTTAAAAATAGCAAAATATCTATTAAGTTAATTAAAAATTTTTTTTAGCTTTTTTGTAGAACCCCAAAAACTAGGTGGTTCATATTTTTTTATTCTTTTATTTCCAAATTTAAATTTGATTTTACATTTAAATTTTTTTTTTCCATGCCAAAAAAATATCTTTAAAAGATTTTGTCCCACAAAACCTGAATGGCCAATTAATAATACTTTCATTTAAAAATTTTTGTATTTGGGATTGCAACTACAAATTTTGCGTTCCATTTTTTAACATAAGATAATTGTCTCATTATTTCATCTTTTAAATTCCAGGGAAGAATTAATATAAAATCAGGTTTATGTTTTTTTAAAAAATTTTCATTGTGCACTTTAATCTTGCTACCTGGTAAATATTTACCAACTTTAAAGGGATTCTTATCTATTATATATTTTATTTTGACTGAATTAATATTGAGAAAATTCAAAAAAGTATTTCCTTTGGCAGCGGCTCCGTAAGCTACAAAAGTTTTTTTTTTTTTTAAATTATCATGTAAAAAGTTTAAAAAGTTTTTTTTTATTAATTCAACTTTTTTTTGAAAAATTTCATAAGTTTTTATATTATTTAATTTAAATTTTCTTTCTTTCAAAAAAATTTTGTTAAGATTGCTAGTTACTTTTTTTGATAAATCCTTTTTATGTTTTATGAACACTCTAAGACTACCGCCATGTGTAGAAATTTCTTCAGCATCGAATATTGTCAATTGGTGTTTTAAAAATATTTTTTTGACTGCTATTAGAGATAAGTAGGAGTAATGCTCATGGTAAATTGTATCAAATTGACTTTTTTTAAGAATATTTAGTAAATGTTGAAATTCGATTGATATTACACCATCCTTTTTTAATAATATTTTTAAACCTTTAATAAAGTCGTTAATATCTGGAACGTGTGCCAACACATTATTTGCCACAATTAAATCTGGTGATTTTTTTTTTTTTAATTGTTTAGCAAGTTTTGTACCAAAAAACTTTTGAATAACATTCAATCCTTTTAGTTTTGCAGTTTTTGCAGTACTCTCAGTTGGCTCAATACCTAAAGTTTGATATCGTCTATTTTCTAAAAGTTCCTGCAGTGTTCCGTCATTCGAGGCTATTTCAACTATAAAGGATTTTTTTTTTTTTATTATTTTTTTTTTTTCTAAACTATTTATAAATTTACTTA
>Ga0209653_1003148_pt1 | contig 11475 bp, 9 predicted proteins | sample SaaInl6LU_22_DNA_FD_184644 | JGI IMG/M metagenome (GOLD analysis project Ga0209653, IMG submission 184644) | Marine microbial communities from expanding oxygen minimum zones in the Saanich Inlet - ESP_116LU_22_DNA (SPAdes) (version 2) | ecosystem: Environmental > Aquatic > Marine > Intertidal... | reverse complement strand
ACGTACGAATCGTTCAAATGTTTTATATTTAAACACAATCTTATCATCAAATAAAAACCACATGTCAGCCTCAATTTGAGATGCATTATCTGCTTGCTGTGTTTCTTGAGTGAATTGAATCATCATATCTCTAAACTCTTCTTGTGCTTCTGCATCCTCATCATATCCTTCAATGTCCTGCTGCATAGCTTTTAATTGCATTAAAAATTGTCTAAAATCTCTATCTTTTAATTTTTGCCAAACAATATCTGCTTGATCAAATAAAGCTTCTGCAAATAATTGTTGTTGGTTACATTGCTTACCTGTTAGTTCTATTGCTTTCTTTTCTATAGTTAAAAAATAAATAGGTGGATTTGTCTTTAATCTTTGGAAACTATCTACTTTTGGAACATAAGCTGCTGTATCAATTCCAAACTTAAGTGTCTTACACAATTCAGCATTACAATGATTCTTCATTGGTAGATCAGAACACTTGTATGCGTAATCTTTCTTTTCGTATTGTTTAATTAATCCTTGAACCTCATGTGCTGGTAAAGGTTCTACAAATGATTCGTTTCTGTCCCATACTTCTTTTTGCCATCCATCTGGATTCTTTTTCTTCGCTAAAGTAGCGAAGGCGGTTAAGGCATTATTCCTATAACCACCCTCACACCCATTGCGAATGAGAGCCTGCAAACACGGGGGGTATTGGCTAAACTCTGCTTCTGCAATATCTTGGTTATTTATGTGAATGTCATCAAATTCCTCCTTTGATAATCTAAATTTTTGAATCCATTCATACCAATCTATGATAGGTACACCCGCTCCATTATCGTATAATGCGTATCTTGTGGTTCTAGGTGCCTGTTGGTATGGAATATTGAGCCAATTGCCTAAATCATTCTTATGAACCATGATTTGACGTTGTTTTGGGAAGATCTCACATCCAGATAGCCCTAAATCGGTCGCTAATAGGCTTAATTTTTCGATCATGTCTGAGGCAGGTATTGGGTCATAAACATGCAAGAATAGGTGTATACCGCCCGATTTGGAGCGATATGGAACAAGAGGATACTTTTTTTCTCGTATAACTTGTAATAATTGCTTAAAATCTAAGTCATATTTGTCTACATCAATACAACCCCAAAAACAGGTATTATCCTGTCTGATAGGAATGACTCCTAGGTTAATTTCACCATTTAAATGTCTTTGAAATAATTCTTTAGTGACAGGAGCGCGCTTGGTTATCGCGCGCCCTTTTTCTTTTCCTGTCTTGTTATCTTTTGATCCTTCAAGAAAGTATTCGCCATAAGCGATATCTAATCCCTGAAATATCTCAATAAACTTGTCTAGCATTAAAACGGATTTTGATCAGTTTCTGCAACATCATTTTCCGCTTCATGCTTTACAACAACACCTTTTGAACAAGTTTTATAAAACTCGGATGCTGTTTTTAGAGTTAGTTCGTTATCAACCGCCCCCGCATGATTGATGATCCAGCTAGTCCATGAACCCTTACTGTTACCCTCTTGAGTAGTAGTAAGTCTGTACTTATTCATAAACATAGGTTGAGATACATATGCGCCTTGAGAGTTCTTAATCTTAGGCATGGACTTCATCATTGAATTCCATTTTTTGGACTTCTTAGCCTGGGTTCTAGCCATGGTAATTAATCCAGTTGTATCTGGTGTACCGTCTTCGTTTAAGACTAAAACAAAGTGATAGTTTGTCCCTTCAATGTAGTTTTTGTTAGGCAAATAATCTCTATTATCCATAGGATTTCTTTGCGTTTGAGACAAAATATCAGAGTCTGCAGTATACGTATTAACAGGTGCGTTACCAGATCTGGTTGCTTCCCATTCTACATACTCAAATTTATAGAAACAGGGTACGACTAATAACCCCTTAGCGCCGTCATACAGTTTCTTAGTCACTGTATTAACGATCATACCAGGTGCCGCTCCTTCTATATATTTTTCGTTTGCCTTTTTATTTTCTGGAGATGCATCAGATATCAATTTGATAAATGGCATCGCCATATTTTCGGATGTAACGTTTTCAAACCCAGCGTCACCGAAATTATCTACATAGCTTGCTATGTTAAGCTTTGGCTTTTCAGCTACAGCTTTTTGTTCGCTGGACGTTTTCTTCTGTTGTACTTGTGACATACGTCTCCTTATTTTATTTTAGTTTCGTTAGCTATATAAACCCCGAATAAATCATCAGGAATATCAATACCTTTTTCGGTCATTTCTTTAACCCAAGAAGATAGTTTCGCATGATGAATGCCTTCTTTAATTTCAGGATTTACACCCTTATCACGTAACAATGCTAACACTTGTTGCGCTTGAGCATCTTGACCCATACCAAACTCAGTTTTAATTTCTGATTTGATAATGTCACCATGCCCCTTTTGTCTCAACCATGTATATGCTCTTGGTTGATTTGCTTTGGTTATATGGGCTCTATATTTTTGTGTTATTTCTATATACCCATATGGTGTTTTAATACCCTCAACGTGCATTTCTGCCATAAGATTAGGTATACGTTCACTAGAAATAGATTCATGCTTGGCTTTAAGTTTTTTAACTTGTTCCTCAGCATCAACTATAGCTTGTTTTGTATCCAACATTTCTTTGACTAGATTAGCTACCTTGACGGTCTTGTCCTTGTCCACTGCTTCCAGTGAAGTGACTAGAGATTCTACCATTTTTTTCCTCCTGCATCGTAAATAAACTATTGCAATTTCATGTCAAGTAAAATATTAACCAACTTGTGGTAGCAAAATATAAATTTAAAACTGAACCGTTTCAGCATCAACGCGATGCTTTAAAAGCTTGTTGGAACAGAGAGTCCTATGCTTTGTTTATGGAAATGGGTACAGGAAAAACTAAAGTTCTTATTGATAATATTGGTTGTTTATTTGTTAACCAAATGATTGAAGGTGCATTAATTATTGCAACTAAATCAGTTTACACCATTTGGGTGAATGATGAGATACCAAAACATATGGGTATACCTTATGAAATGTGTCTTTGGAAAGCTTCTAAAGTAAAAACTGTGCAAAAGTTTATACAAACACCTTCTCAAAAATGTAAGATACTTGTTATGAATGTTGAAGCTTTTTCAACTAAAAAAGGATTTGATGTTGCTTGTGATTTTTTAAGACGATACGATTGTATAACTGCGTTGGATGAATCATCTACTATTAAAAATTTAAAAGCTAAAAGAACTAAAAATATAATTAAATTAAGAACCATATCTCCATTTAGACGTATTCTTACAGGTACACCTGTCACTAAATCACCTATTGATTTGTTTTCACAATGTGAATTTTTAGATCCAAAGAATCTAGGATTCGCTACATTCACTGCCTTTAAAAGTAGATATTGTATTTTTGAAATCATGCATTCTTATGGAGATAAACAAATCGCTATACCTGTAGGATTTAAAAACTTAGACGAACTAGAACAAAAAGTTAAACAGTTTTCTTTTAGAGTTAGAAAAGAGGATTGTTTAGATTTACCTGACAAAGTTTACACAAAACGAATTGTGCATTTAACTGATGAACAGGATAAACTTTATAAAGAATTGAAACAACAAGCTTATACTAATCTTCAAGGTGAACATATGACGGTTAACAATGCTATTGTTGAGATTATTCGTTTACATCAAATCACTGCGGGTTTCTTCAAAGGTGAGTCTGGAATTATTAAAAAATTAGAAAATAATAAAATGAAAACATTATTAGAGATATTGGAAGAATCAGATGAGAAAACAATTATCTGGGCTAACTGGGTTCATAACATTGAAGATATAACTTCTGAACTTAGAAGATTGTATGGTCCAGAGTCCGTGGTTAATTTTTATGGTCAAACGTCTTCTGAAGATAGATCTAAAGCTATTAAAGAATTTCAAAATAATCCTAAATGTAGATTCTTTGTCGCTAATCCGTCAACCGGTGGTTATGGTTTAACTTTAACTGCCGCTACGCTTGTCATTTATTATTCAAATAGTTTTGATGCTGAACACAGATTGCAGTCTGAAGAACGAGCTCACCGTATTGGACAAACTAAAAAAGTTACTTATGTTGATCTGATAACGGAAGGGACTGTTGATGAGAAGATTGTTCGTTCTCTGAAGACAAAGTTTCGTCTTTCTGCTCAGACTCTTGGGGAAGTGGTTCGGACTTGGCTTTAGCCTCTTCAAACTCTTCTACTCTTTTCCACCATTTTTCTTTTGCTTCTTCAAATTTAGATCCAAATAATTCAAACTTTTGAAATATATTATCTCGGGTACAAAGTAATATTACACCGCCTTCAATAGGCCCGTAGTGTTTTGAATGTGCTTCAGCATAAGCAGCTAACTGTAAATAGTAATCTTGTATCTTGCTGTAATATTCTTTTGCTAATTGATTTGATTGTTTAAAGTCTATAATAGCAGGTTTGTTATCATACAGCGCAACTAAATCTGTTGCACCTGCGTATCGGTCTTCATACCTCAAAGATATTTCAGATCCCCATACTTCAGATATAGGCCCAAAACCTTGCTTCACAATTTGTAATGCCATGAGTCTAGCTTTTTGTCCTTCTTCTGTCATAGACTCGTATCGTTTACCCTCTACGTAATATTCTAAATACCTGTGCATTTCTGATCCAATAAGAGCGGCTTTATCTCTTATCTTTTCAGCATTCTCTTTACCTCCAACTTTAGCATACCACTTTTCTAACCATGACTTATCTTTGCCATAATCTAATATTGTTGTAACTGAAGGAAGTTTTTTATCTCCAACTAAATAAGCTCGACCCTTTTTAGTTGTCTCTCTATCGTATGTTGTGTAGTTGTATTTTTTAATTAGCACCAGGCTATATTACTTAAATGGATTCATAAGTACAGCCATAATTATAGCAAATGCGGCTGCAAACATGTACTTCTCTAATCTTGCTAATCTATTCTCAAGACTTTCTATTTTTTGAAAAGTTTGTTTTTGCATGATTCTGCATAGCTTTTCATGATCTTCTATCTTTTGCATTGCAGATCTTTTAACCATTATACTTGACCTCTTCTTGTAGCTGCTAATTGTCCTAATTCATCAAAAGGAAATGCTGCTGCGTAATCTTGTGGTGCAATCTGACCTTGTAACGGCTGTTGCATTTGTGGTGCTACAGGTAATCCAGGTAATCTTGGTAATGACGCTGTTATGGGTCCAGGAGCCATGGTCGCTAGTCCTTCAGACATGATTTGTGCTTCATCTTCATTTGTTGGAGCTCCTCCAATAATAGATACAATGTCTTCCATTTCTGGTGGAGGTATAACTTTAGCTAAATCTTTCTCAGGAACTTCTGGAAATAATCTTTCTTTATCTTCTTTATTCATATGAATATTTTTAGGTGGAGCAGAATCATATTCTGTTTCTGATAATCTTTTTAATAACTCTTCTGTGCTTATCTCTTTACCTTTAACCACAATAGGATCATTAGGATATTCGTTTGCAAACGTTCCAAACATATCAATAATAGCTCTATTCATAATAGGTAATGCAACGCTAGGTATTTTACCTTCGTCTAATAATTCTAAGTATGTTTTGAATGTAGATCCAACTTTATCCATAACTTTAGCAGAAGATAAAATTTTATTAGTTCTATTACCTAAGAATAACATTAACGCTGTACCCGGTAATCCTAATCCATACATACCTGCAGCGGATCCAATAGACCCAGGGCCTGTTAATACTAATCTTCTAGCTAAGAACGTAGACGCATTTGGTATGTCATACGCATTTAATGCTTCTACATAACCCAATAATTCATCTAATTTATTAGTCATCTTTTTACCTGCTTCTGGGCCAAATATCATTTGAACTTTTCTTTTATATTCATCTGTAGGAAATACTAATTTTCTAAATTCATCTGGATCAAATTTTAAATTACCGTAGTATGCAAAGTCTTGTCCTACATCTAAACCTTTTTTAATATCATCTAATGTCTTGCCTGGTAATCTTTGCATTTGGAATACTTTTTCTTTACCTAATAGATCTTCAATAAAACTATCTCCTTGAGCAACTTTAAATGATTTTTGATATGCATCAGCCATGTAAGAACTAAATAGTCTTCTTAATGAATTGTTACCTTCTTTTGTACCTTTTCTAACAAAATCAAATTGATTTGTTTTAGGGTTAAATTTATATACATCAGCTTCTAACAACTTTTGTAAATCTGTAACTGCATCAAAGCTTTGTCTGTTAGATGCAGAATGAAATACGTTTTTAGATAACATATTTGCAATCATATCTTTTTGTTGCGTGCCAGATTCAAAGAATCCCGCTAATTGTTTTTCACTAAATAAGTTTTTATCAAATGCATTTCTTGCTCTATTTGCTAAAGCCGTTTGAAAAGATATAACATTGTTTTGATAGAAGTTGTTTGCATCATGCAATTGATCTCTTAAACGCTGTACTGCTTCTTCATTTAATCTAGCTCCGCCAGCGCCTTCTAATTCTCCTACTTTAACTTTAGTTGCTTGAGCAGGTTCTAATATTGCATTTCCAATATTTGCATTTTCAGGTGGGTATTTTAAATAAACTTCAGCTGTTGGATCTAATCTCACGGAAGCAAAGTCTTTTTCTAAAGCTTTCTTCATATCTTTATAAGCTCCAATAATTTCTTGGTTATTAGGAGAATTTGCTACAGCTCTGTTTAATCTAATTTGTAATTCTAAAAACTCATTAGGTGATATTTTTCTATTTGCTTTTAATAATGATTCAAACGATTGTCTAAATTGTCCAATAGATGTCTGTAACATTTCATTGTCAATCATCATTTTAAATTCTGCTGGAGCAAAGTCATTAGCTAATAGAGAATTGTAATATTTTCTAGCATGGTTTAATTCTACAATCATAGGGTCTCCAAACTCTTTGGACATAGATCTAAAGGATTCATACATAGAATCAGACACTCCTCTAAATTTAACAAAATTATTTTGCATACTTTTAGCTACATCATCAGACACAGATGCCAATTCAGCTAAATGCATATTAGGTTGTAAGTTAAAATTCTTTTCAAATGATTGTACAAAATCTTTATATCGTGATGCTTTAGCAGCTAACGCAGGGTTTCCTACAAAAGGTAACTGACCAAAGACTTTGTTAAATGCTTTTACTACTCTACCTCCAATAGAGTTTGGATCTGCCATTTCTAAATAAGATGCTTCTAATCCATTGTTCTCAGCTATCTTTTTAATTGTTTTAGCATAATCTCCTTCTAATCCTAAAAACTTTCGTACCAGGTGTCCTGCACCAAACGCCATAGGTGCTAGTAATTCAGCTCCAGCATTCCATGCAAGTCCTACTGCAAAATCATCAGCGGCTCTTAAGAATGGGTTTTCTTCTAAATCTTCTTTATATCCAGAAGAAGTAATACCTTCTTTAGCTCTTATAATATCGTCTGCAATATCATATGCAATTCCGCCAGCAGAATAACCTAATGACCCTGCTACTACAGGTCTTAATAAAGCTTGCACAGGTTTACTTGGATCTAATTTTGCAATCTTATCTAAATTCTTAAGCGCATTAGAGAATTGATTTGTACTTGATTTTGTAAATACATTTTTAAGTTTAGATATTTGTCCAGCATATTTACTTGGATTTGCTACAACCGCCGCAAGTTTTTTTCTATCCATTAATAACTGCGTAGCAAAAAACCCCATATCAAATACGGTTTTAACCATATCTCTGTTCAAGATATCTCCTGTCTTTGCTCTTATCGGGTCTTCTTCATATTCTTTTTGTTTTGCCAATTCATTAGCAACTTTAGTTTGTTGTTCTAATATTTCTCCAATAGGTTTTGTTTGTAGCACACCCTTCTTTTGTAAGCCGTCTAATATTTGTAAACGATCTCTATCTAGTTGTCTTAAATCCAACTGATTACTATTAATTAAATCTGCTACTTCTTGTGGAGTCATTATTTACTTATAATCCCTTTTAAGTTATCTTTATTAAACATTTTATTAAACATCTCTGCATCTTTGTCATTATTTTGATCAAAGTTTGTAATAAATTTATTTACGTTATTTTGATTTGCATCTTGCAATTTGTCTGATAAATCTTTATCAATAAAATCTAGTTCTGTTGGATTGTAGTAATAAATATCTTTCCATTGATTTCTTAATAAATTAAGTCTGTTTTGAAATTTTTTATTAACTGCCATATAAGCTGTAATAATTTCTTGAGGGTTTCTATCAAAAAAAGGTATCATTCCAATTGTACCTCCTAATCTTTGTTCTGCTCGAGCGATATCGGCAACAGCTAATCGGTCTTTATCTTTAAGTGTTTGCGCTAATGAATAGGTCGCAAGAAGTTCTAATGTTTCTAATAAAGCTTGTGCTTGAATGGTTTCATTAGCTGAATCTAAATCATCAGCTTTTTCAGTTATCTTATTAAAGATACTATCCATCTTTTCAGCAGCTTCATCTTCCACTTCTCCATATTGTGAGAACGCTTGAAAATTTTGTCTTTCTTGATCTGCTAATTTTAATACAGCTTCTTTATAATCTTTTGATCCTGTTGCTTGTTTAAATACTTCGCCTACTCTTAATGTTAATTTAGTCCAACCTCCAAAAGGTCCGATAAGATCAGGGTTTTTACTTGCAATATCAACAAATGTTCTTGTATATAGATCACCTGATTTAACTGCTTTGTATTCGTTAATTAATTTTGCTTTGTTAGTGATGTTATCTTGTATAGGAGCCGAACCTACCACTTGTCCTGGTTCAACTGTATATCTAACCGTTTCTCCATTATTTAATTGGTCATAGACAATATATGATCCGTCGTCCGTAGTTGATGCAGGCTTTGGATCCGACATCTCACCATTTGGTAATTTAAATCTAATCTTTAATGATGGTGGAGCTATCTTACCTGTTTTTTTACCTGACTCTAATAATACTTTAGCAAGATCCATTTCATCTTTTTGTCTCTCTCTTTCAAGCGCAATAGCCATAGGAATTACATTCTGACCCGCTTGACCTAATACATCTAAGAAACCTGTAACACCAGGCTGCATAGTTTTACCGGTTAAAAGATTTGATGCAAGTTGAAGCAATAATAAACGTCCTGATTTATCATAACCTCTTTCTCCCATAATCTCACGAGCAGCGTCCATCGCATTAGTTAAATTAGTCATCTTACCTTGTTTTCTTGCTACAGCTTCTACTTCATTAAATTTTTTATCAGCTTCTTTATTTGCTTTATTTTGTAAGTGAACACCTAATTGTGCATTCAAGTTATTTGAAACCGGGCCTTGATTTTCTGTTCCTTGAGGTTCTTGAGGTTTCATTTTAGTTCCACCTTTTTCAATAACTTCTGCTCCAGTTTCTCTATCATCAACTTTAGCTTTTTCAGTTGTGCCAGGAACTACGCTTTTATTAAGATTAATTTCTTTTCTTAATTGAGCTGATGACTTCGGTTGTCTTGGCATTGATCCGTCATCGTATATTTCTGGATAAGGCCCTTCTAATTGACCTTCTAATCTTGCTCTTTCTTTAACGGATTCAGGAATCATTTGATAACCTAGATAAGTTAACATTGGAACTGCTGTGTAAGGATTTCTTAATCCAGCGGCTGTTAATGTTCCTTTACCCATACCTTTTGCTAAATTTACATAAGTTTTAGGATTTTTTATTGCATCTAATGCAGCAATACCTGACTGAGTTAACCCTTTAGCAGTAAATGGAGATGCTGGAGGTCCTGATAAACCCCCTGCTTGTAACTTCTGTACACCTTTTAAGTAAAGTTTTCTTTGTCTTAATTTTGCCATCGTTTCTCCTATCTAGGAGCCAACGCTGCGTAAGCTCCAATACCTGTTCCCACTGCTTGAGCAAAAGGTGAAGCTGTCGGTGCGAAGCCCTGTGTAACTGTTTGTTGCGTAGAAGGTGTACCACGCTGAATGTCTGATAAGAAAGACAATCTTTGATATGGATCAGTGATATCTTGCACAGCTGTTTGTCTTGCTGCTTCTAATCCTGCTTGTTCAACACCTCTTTCAACACCTCCAGTTTGTAGTAATCCAGTGATGTCTTGAGCTTGTTGCGCTTGTCTTGCTTGTGCTGCACCTAATCCTGTTTGAGCCTGTAGCGCTTGTCCTTGTTGAAATGCTCCTAAGGCTCCTCTAAATGCTGACTCTTGAGCTTGACCGACTTGAGCTAGTCTTGCTCTTTCCTGTTCAGCTCTTTGCACTCCTTCTCTTCCTCCACCAAATGCACCTGACTGTATAGCTTGTGATGTAACTCTTTGTTGGCCAAGTTGAGCTTGTCTATTAATTTCATCAATGATGTAAGATTGATAAGGATTTAAATAATCTTGAAACTGTGCAGACGACGGAGTCATGGCTGCCGCTGTTTCTGCCGTTTGAATAGAAGGAAGACCTGCACCTGTTTGTCTAGCTTGAGTCATAGCTTGCTGTTCTCCAGCAGTTAATCCAGCAACTTGAAAACTAGGCAAGCCTAACGGTTGACCCGCTAATCTTTGCGCTTCATCCATAAGCCCGAGACGTCTAGCTTCTATCTCTGGTGCTTCTCTAATAGTCTGTACGTTTGTAGTGTTAGCTGGTGTTGAACCGCCTCCACCTCCTCCACCTGACATTAATGTATTCCTCCTATAAATTTATCCATTTGAACATGATTAAAATGAAAACCTAAAGGCTCTAACATTTTTTTCCAACCCGGTCTTCCATAAACTTCTATTTTTTTACATCCACAATTATTAAAAGCCCATTTTTCAAATTCTTTTATTTTATCTACCCATAATTTTAAATCATGACCTGTCGCAATGTTTACAATTCCAACATTATAATTTGGATATTGCACAACTTCTGAAATACAAACACCATGAACATTATCTTTTTCATCAGCAATAACCCATAATTGTTTAATACCCTGTTTACATAGATCTTTTACATGTTGATGATCCATTAAAGTACGTCCCTTATGATTTCTTTCTAATGCATTTTGCACATGTTCTTTAACCAAAGGCCAAATTTTTTCTATCTCAGACGTTTTAAACTGTATTAAATTCATTAGCTTGCTAACTTTTCTAGTTCACTCATTTGTTTGTAGAAAAACTGAGCTCCTAATTTTCTTTGCTCTTCTTTTGTTTTTCCACCCATTGCCTTACCAGCACCTAATACTGATTTAGCTTTTGTAACAAATTCTCCATCTGCAAGTTGTGCAAGCATCGTATCTTTATTCCCAGAACCTTTTCCAGTTTCATCGGTTACCATTTTACCAGAAGTTCTTTTATAATTACTTTCATCGTTTTGATCTCTTTTATATTTAGAAGGTAATACATCGACTAAGTCGCCTTCTTTAAATTGAGGTTGAGCAGGCTCATTTGATGATCTTGCTCTAAAGGTATTTATAAGTTGTTGTATAGCTTCTGGTGTATCTTGCGCTTCAGGAATTCTAACATTCTCTCCGTCTGCAGGTGCTAATCCCATAACACCC
>Ga0209653_1003141_pt1 | contig 11488 bp, 12 predicted proteins | sample SaaInl6LU_22_DNA_FD_184644 | JGI IMG/M metagenome (GOLD analysis project Ga0209653, IMG submission 184644) | Marine microbial communities from expanding oxygen minimum zones in the Saanich Inlet - ESP_116LU_22_DNA (SPAdes) (version 2) | ecosystem: Environmental > Aquatic > Marine > Intertidal... | reverse complement strand
TATTCTTGATTTCCACGATACGCATTATTTTATCTCAAAAGTTGTAAACCTAAATGATACACTGAAAGTTGCATATGCTACGTCGCCAGTATTAGACGCAAGATTGAGAGAACCAATCTCTGTAGGCACACAATCATTATACTTGATAGTATTGTTCTTATTATTGTGTGAACTCATAATCAATAAAGAAATATCAGCAGAAGTAGATGGTTCTGGTGATGTAGTAGAATTGTTCTGTTTGTCGTTTACTGTACGCTCCAACCAGTTCTGAAATTCTTTGTACGATTCCATATCTTCATCTACAATAACATCAAGAGTAAGACTACCGTAAGTAATCTTATCACCTGCAAGTGCAATCTGAGATACGCGAGGTACGTTAAGTTCAACAGGACTTACACTTGCGCCAGGATGTACAACACTCTGTGCAAAGAATTCTAAGTTAGGATAATTACGTCTGTCTATGACAAACTTAAATCCCGTTGGTTGTAGATAGTTCTTGTTAGTTGTTAATGACATATTATATTCCTCTTTGTAGACTTATTTATACGTATAAAAAAAGGGACACCGAAGTGCCCCTTTAATAATTGGTCTGGTTAACGATTTATCAGATTCGCCCCAAACTCTTGTTATCTTATGCTAAGATGTTATCTACGCGGAAGATACGGTAGTATTGGTTGCTCTTCGCCGCCGCAAGACCGTCACTAGGTGTAGAACCAACGAATGGGTTAGACGCCATACCGTAACGAGTTTTGAAACCAATTTTAGGTTGGAAAGAATCTTCACCAACCGCTTTAACCATTTGTAGAGGTACGTATGGGCAGTAGAATACACCTGCGTCATATGCGTTAGTACCTTTATAACCTACAGTAATGTAGTCAGTAGTTGCATATGGGTCGATGTAAACTTTTAAACGACCGTTTAATGTACCAGCAAAAGTGTTACCAGTATCGTCAACTTGTAAGTTAGTCGCCATTGCTGGAGTGTAATCTAACATACCAGATGCCGCTAATGCAGTTGCTACGTCTGAAGAACAGATAACGATGTTACCTTTACCACGACGAGTTTCTTTAGCAATAACGTTTGCTTCGCGGTCTAATTGTACTACTAAACCTTTGAATTTCTCTGCTGACCAACGACCATCTGCATCAGTAGATAAATCGAAGATACCTTGAGTAGTAACGTTAGACTGTAACGCACCAGTTTTTGCTTGAGAGTTGATAGTACGAATTACTTCACGGTTGATTTCAGCAAGAATCTCTGTAGATAAGATGTTTGCTAATTCAGTTTCAGCGTCAAGACCGTGGATTGCTTTTAAGTCTTGTGCTAATTCTAGTGAGTATTCTGCTTTCAACGCACGAGATTTCGCAGTAACAGTCTGCTTCTCGATTGTGAAACCCATCTCTGCGAAAGGTGCGCCAACGCCATCGCCTAATGCTTCAGCGGCCGCAGTAGTCATACCAGTTGCAGTTAAGTCAGTTAAACGTGAATCGTCAACACTTGAGTCAGTTGTACGTGTACCAGTTACAGAGTCATCAGAGATGCCGTTGAAACCAGAAGCGTTATCTGAATCGTGAGTACCAGTACGGTCACCAGAGAATTGAGTCTCTGCTTCGTTGAACAATGCTTCACGTGAAGAGGTAGAACCTGCTCCGTAACGTGCTTTCATTGCAAAGATAAGACCAGTAGGACCAGACATTGGTTGAACACCACATACGTCATATGCCATTAAGTTAGGCATTGCACGACGTACTAATGAGATTAATACTGGATCCCAAGTACCGATTGAACCAGTGTTTGCGCCAGCAGGTGCCGCTTCGTTTAGTCCACCGAAACCTTGGTGTTGTGCACGTTCTTCCATCATTGCTTTTTCTTGGTTTTCCAAGATTGCCGCAGTTACCGCTTTACGCTGTTGGTCTTTAATCTCAACGCCTTCGTTAAGGACTGGAGACCACTTTTCGATTAAGTTATCGTAAGAGTTCATTTGAATATTCCTATTATTTTAGTTTACGCATAGTAGATAGATATTGCTCCATTACTGAAGATACTTCAACAGTTTCTTCTGGTGCTTCATCTACAACTACATCGTTAGTAGTATTGATTTGTTTTGCAAAGTGAGATTCTTTGATGGTTGCAACTTTAGATGCGAAATTGTCATCAAAGTCGATACCTTCAACTAACTCTGCTAGTTTTTCTTTTTGGGTGTCTGCTAAGTCACGAGCAGATTCAGCAATAACTGCGTTACGCTTGTACTGTTCTAACTCTTCAGATAGTTTAATTGCTTCGCCAGTTTGAGCATTAAGTTTTTCTTCTAACTCATTTACTGATTCTGCTAGTTCATCAACTAAGTCAACCTTGGTTTCTGGTACTTCGATGTAAGACTCTACGAATAGGTCTTTCATTTTGCCCATGAAGTTTTCAGCGATTTCAGTACGTAAACCGTTCTGAATTGCTAATTTGTTTTCTTCCATCCAAGACTCAACTACGTAGTTAAGGTATGAATCAACTTTCTCTACAAGGTCAGATTTAATAGAAGATACTTCTTCTGATAACTCTTCTTTGTATTGCTCTTCCAAGCGAGAAACTTCTTCAGATAGTTTTGACTTAACGGCCGCTTCAAAGATTAATGCAGTCTTTTCTTTGAACTCTTCAGAAAGAGTTGCTTCAGAATCAACTAGTGCATTGATTTCAGAAGTAGTGTCAATAGAATTTTCTACTACAACTTCGTCTTCGATTTCTACGTCTTCGCCCATCATTTTACCGTATGATGCTTGTAAGTCAACTTTCTTCATAGAATTAAGTTTGCTGTACATTGCATTAATAAGACCTGCTTTGGTCTTCGGTAAGGATGTTTTCTTAGTAGACTTTGCCGCTTTATCAACAGAAGCAACTGATTCTGGTTCACTTACAGGTTGACCTGCAACTGCACCGCCAGCACCTTTTGGTTCTGTCTTTTCGTCAAGAGTTTCCTCCACGATTTCGTTAACATTTTCATCGTGAAGTTCTACTTCGACATTGTTTTCAACAGTCATTATAGACTCCTTACATATTAGATTTGATTAACGAGAGGAAATTTTTGAACTCCCGAACTTGCGTTTCATATAGATCCGCTTTCGGTGCACTCTTGATTTCTGTCTCCATCTGTTCAATTATCTGAGGTTCCAAAACGCCATTGTTCCAAACCCAATCAACACCTTCCATAATCCCATTTACGAAAGCATCAGGTGCTGAGGGGTCTTGGACTATATCAACTGTAGCAAGATGAAAATCATCTTTGACATACATGATACCGTTTTTTTGCTCTAGACTTCCCATACCACGAGTTGACACACCTAGTTGAACGCCACCTTCAAGAAGACCTTTTACAATCTTACCCATAGGAGTATCCAGTATTTGTGCCTTTCCAACTACATTATTGCCTTCAAGTCGAAGGTCAGTAATTAAGTGAGAAACTTTGTCTAAGTTAACAGTAGGTCCGTCAGGGTGATTCAATTCACCAACTGCACGTTTCTTGCTAACTTGTTCTGTAACGTATTTATTAACAGCAGATTCCATGATTGCACGTGGATAAATGCGTCCGTTACGATTCTTTGCGTCTGCTTGAGCGAAAATACCTTCGATGACGTAAGACTTCTCGCCATTCTCTTTCTTCTCAACTAGACATTCTAGTCCGTTTTCTGTAAATTCACTAATCAGTTTCATTATAGTTTTCCTAAATCTTTCAAGATTTGTTTTGCTGTTGCTTCAGCATCTTTCTGAGTCTTGAGATTGTCAACCATATCGCCATCAATCTTTAGTTCAAAACCCTTAGAATTTTTAGTTATGACAACAGGTATTCTGCCCATCTTCTTGTTATATACGACTTTCTCTTCAAGAGACTGTCTCATGCTAGAAAATGTTTTCATACTAAGTTTTTCCTTTTACATTTATTTATACAAACTTGAACTTTAAAGATTAAGGTTTTGTTAATTTTCTTCTTCAACGTCGTCTTGCATTTCTTCGAATTCAGTCTCTTCAACCTCTTCGTCATCCAAGTCTTCGTCGTCAAGATTTTCTAATTCTTCGTCTTCATCGAAGTCATTAAAGATAGTGTCAGCAACACGTACCTTCTCTTGTTCTAATGCATCACCCATCTTATCTGCAAGTAAGTCATCCATATGTGTCTTTGCTTGATTAAAGTTCTGGTCTGCAATTGCGTCAATCAACTCCGCTAATGGGTTTGATTCTACTTCTTGATTTTCTACATCACTCATGTTATACTCCTAAATCATCTTCGTCGTTTCCGCCTTTCGCATTCTCGGATTCAACTTCATCTGTCATTTGTTTGATATCATCATCTGACATCATCATTACGTTTTTCATTACCCACTCACGTGAGAAGTATTCACCTACATATTGTGAAATCTGGTCTAATGTTTGTAGACGTTCTCTTAGTAACTCTGCGTCTTTTAATTCTGAGAAATGGTTGTCACGAATGAAGTCAACTTGAATATCATTCTTCCAATCTTCCCAGTCTTGTTCTGTACATATACCTTTCAGTAATAATTGTTTACGCAATAGTCCTGTGAATAGACCTGAGAAACGTGAACGTAATCTATCAACAAACTTTTGAAACTTAACTTCGTCACGATTAATCTCTGTGCTACGACCAAGACTAAACTGTGACTCTTGTTCCAATCTACTTAGGGGAACATTAAGTGAACGATATAGACGTTTCTGGAAGTAGATAATGTCATCAATCTGACCTAAGTTATCACCGCCAGGTAGTGTACTGATTTCTGTACCACGTCCACCTTCACGTCTTGGTAACCAGAAGTCTTCAAGCATAGACATATGTTTACGGTCATCTTTCAGATTACCCGTACTTGCGTCATATACTAACTTGTTACGATAACGATTCATGATATCTTTCATGTGTTGTTCTGCTTTGTTAGCAGGTAAGTTACCAACATCAATATAAAAGATACGTCTTTCTGGTGCACGTGCGAGACGATAGATTACAAGTGAATCTTCCATCATACGCAATTGATTAATAGGTTTTATTGCTTTGTGTAGATAAGATACTACACGTTGCTTACTAGGGTCTGTGAGACCTGAAGTAACATATGAAACAGCATCTGGAGACAGTTTAACTGCTTTAGTTGTTTGTTTCTTTTCTTGGAATACGTAGAACTCGTCTACTCTATCAACAACCTTTGCTTCTGTCTTAGTATCCTTTTTATATTTTACCTCTTTGACTTTACGAATCTTCGTAGCATCAATAGGGCGAATCTCTTGAATACCTGCATTCAATGCAGATTCATTGACAACAATATGGTGTACTAATCGTCCATCGACATACCATGAACGGAACATATCGTGTGCCATATCATTAAAGTTCAACATACTACAGATGTTGTCAAACTCTTCTGACATTAATTTCTTGATTTTATCTGAGGTATCTACACCATCTAAGTTCAATTCAACAGGTGATTGCATTTCTGAACCACTGATTGATTCATTGATAATATCTTCGATTGCCGCATCAACTTCTGGATGCTGTGCAACGCCACGATATTTCATGATGAGTTCTGCATTATCTTTCGCATTATCACCATTGATATCAATGTATTGACCGTAGTGTGAACCACTAGCAGTTACATAACCCGCACCATCGTCATCCACTTTTGGAACGATAGAAGGAGTTTTCTCATTTTCTTTTTGTGGATCTTTCTTGCCTGCGCGTTTAAGTTCAAACCCAAAAAGTTTCATAATACTATTGTTATTGTCTGCCATGTTCTTCCTCGATAAAAAATGCATGGGCAGAATGTCCACCCATGCATATATTTATACTTCAATTAAGAAGTCGTGTCGCTTTCCCAGTATTGTACTTGGAACGTCACTGTGAACTCTTCAATAGTGCTTTCAGTGTCGTATGACAAGTCAATAGCAGAAACTTCAGTAGGGAAACAAGAACGGAAGTTATAAGTCTTTAAAACTAATCCGTCTTTGTCTAACTGGTCTACTGTTAAGTCAGTTTGATACTCTGCTGGATCGTTGAAACCAGTATTCTCATTGTGTGAGTTGATACCGTTCATCCAACGTTCCATTGCATTACGTACTTCAAAACCAGTGTCGTTGATTACAGTGATAGTCCAAACATCAAAAGTACGGTCACCCGCAATTTTAAGTTGACGACCACGGAATGGTACAACGATTTCACCCATCTGTGAAGCAGGTAACTGAGCACCTTTCGCCATGAAAGATGTTAATTCAGCATCACCTAATGCATATGCAGGGAAGTTTACTTTTACGTTGAATAAATTGGGACGTGCACCGCCACCTTTCAACTTTGATTTAAAATCATCTACGCCTAATATCGCCATGATTATGCTCCTACACTACCAACTACTTCTTCAAAGTCTACACCAGTTCTAACTGCAACGAAGTTCAATTGAACGAAGTTGATAGAACGAGCAGGTTTGATGAAGATAGATGCTACAAATTGGTTATTGTCAATTACTTCTTGCGTATTGTTTGTTTCATCACATACAACACGGAAGTCAGTAATACCACGACGACCTTTCACACGACGTAAGAATGGTTCAACAATGTTTACGAACTCTGCACGAGTAAACTCGTCATTGAATTCGAACATTACATTCTTGGCCGCTTCACCAATTGATTTCTCAACTGCGATAAACAAACGACGAACGTTAATACGGTCGAATGCTGAAGGACGATTTAGTAAAGTTTTATCACCAAATAACACTAAACCAGTACCAGGAATGTTAGCAATTGGGTTAACGCCTGCTTTGTAAATCTGGTCACGTTGTGTTTGATTTGGGTTAGTAAGAATATCAGTAACACCACGATATTGTCCACGACGTTGTCCCGCAGGAGAGTACCATGGATCTGCTAATTGGTCACTTGCCGCCATAAGACCAGCAGTTGAACTGTTTGCAGGGATGTTGATATACTTGTCGTTATATTTATCATATACTTTAAAGTAGTTATTATCTACGAATAAGTAAGATGACTTAGGTAATGCATCCGAGAACGAAACTGCATTTGTTGCCGCTTGTGTATCTGTTTTACCCACAACCGCTTCACTAGGTACCGACGCAACTACAACACAATCTTTACGAGCAGTTGCAATTGACTCAAGGTCTGTTACGATAGTGTCTGCATCTGCTTCTGAAGTAACAGGAGGTGCAATTAAGAAGTCGATTTCTGTAGTTAACTTGTCTTCGAATAAATCGAAACCAGTTGCAAAATTACCAGTACTTAGTGCAGATGATTCTTGACCACCACCTAAGTTTACTGTACGAACTGCGTCAGTTAGACCAGCACCGATACCGTAATCAGTTCCAGCATCAACATCTGGTGCTGTACCGATATTACCACCTAAATCTAAGTAGTCAGAACCGAATGCAGAATCATCACCGAAGTAACCATTCCAGATATATTGAGACTGTTCGTTCAATACGTCAGAGATGTAGTTAGGTGAGTTATCAGAACGAGTTGCACCTTGTGCCATAGATAAGTGTTCAAACTTCTCTAGTACAGTACCTTTAGCACCTGAAATTGCACCAGTACGGTCAATAACAGCAACGTGAATTTCATCGTTAGATGCATTCTTACTAGTTGCGTAATCTGAAGTTCCTGGAGCACGGTCGAAAGAACTTGCATAAGTCCAACCAGTAAAGTGTTCTGCGCCTGCTGAATCACTTGCAGGACAGAATGAAACTGTTAATGCATTACCGATAGTGCCAGGATATTTTGCTACCCAAGTACCAGAGTTAGTTGCACTTGCACCTTCACCTACTGCTGTAGAGATAGTGTTATCCCAGTGGTTTAAGTTTTTAACTACAAGTGAACTGCCATCAGAATCGCCAACAAATTTAGTGACTGCACCATGTGCATTCTGACCGCCGTTGTTCATACGAACGACTTGTAATGTTTGTGAGTATTTTAAGTAATAAGCGGCAGAATGGAAATCTACCGAGTTTGTATCGCTGGGTGCACCGAATGCATCTACTAGACCAGTTTCATCTGCTACTAGTGTACGTTCTTCTACAGGACCCCAACGGAAGTTACCTACGAATGCACCGCCAGCGGCACCGACTGCCGGGACTACCGAACTCTTGTCGATTTCACTTATAGTGATTCTAGGTGATGATGGTTTAATCGCCATATCTATTTCCTTTGTTTCGTTAACGAATGATAAGTTGTCATAATACGTATTATATATTCATGAAATATATTCAATACTCTTATTTATACTTTTACCATTCTCTATCACCAAACGTGTCCATCTGGTGCCATCCTTGATACGTGTTTTGTTCTTGTTCGATATAATCAGAACCATCATCAATGAAACCAAAAGGTACAACATCATTTGTTATTTGCTCCATCTTATCTTGGAACATCATTTGTTTGAGGTTTATATCTGTCATATCTGCAAAGAACTGTGTCGAAACAAAGTAACCAAACATAACTAAGTTCATCATCAAGTCATCATGGTTGCCGTCAGATGCTTCAAATGATTGACCCTTAGCAACGAATGTCGATATCTCAAGTATAGTGTCTTCGTCATATAACGCAAGTTGCCCACTTTCAATAATATCTTTGATAGCAGAACAACCTAGTCTCTTGACTTTACGATTCATTTCAATACCAAGTGCATTTGCTTTAACTGCTGATTCGGTATGTAGATTCTCATATTCAAAGTCATAGTATAAACCATTACATACAACAGCACCTTGGTCGTTTGCTTCAACGACAACATATGCTTCGTTATATGCCATTGCATACTTATAAAGAATGTTAGGAAACAGTATAGGAGATATTCTGTTGTTTTTATAACGAGCAACTTGTTGAAATGGTTTCTCACTGATATCAATAACTGTAAATGTCGAGTAGTCTTGTCCACGACCTTTTGCTACATCTACCATCATGATATACTCATGACCTTTGACAGGTTCTGTATACACAAGTAAGTCACCGCCTTCGTACTTACTCTTGTAATCTATAGCACGTAGTGACATAAGACATTCAGCATCGATAAGAGTAGAACCTGTACCGAAGAATGTATTACCGAATTCTTGGTCAAACTGTAACTGAGATGTATTTGCAATTGTCTCATTCTTCCACTTCTCGTCACGACCTGGAACATCCCACCAGTCTACACGAAATGGTTTGTACTCGTTAGTGCCTTGAACTGCACCAGTCCATATCTTCTCGAACTGATTACCAATACCGTTTGCTGTAGATGTGATAATAACTTTTGTGTCTTTACCAGATGATACTACTGGATATGTCGATGTATAGAACTCTGTCGCATTTTCTACGAATGCGAATTCGTCTAGGAATAGTAAGTTAACAGACATACCACGAATAGAAGAACCAGATGTTGCCGCGGCAATGATACGTGAGTTATTTGAGAATTCGATTGAACCTTTATTGAGTGCTTTACATCCTGGTTGTAAAAAGAATGGTAAGTTTTCTAACATCAATGTAACACGTGCTAACATCTCACGAGCAGTCGCACCTTTGTTAGCAAGGACCGCAATAGTCTTTTCAGAATGGAATAAAGCAAACCAAAGTAGATAACCAACAGAAGAAATACTTTTACCAGATTGACGACAAGCAAGTACAATAGAGAAACGACTTTCTTGGAAATGGTCGAACATGCGTTCTTGGTATGGGTATAGATTGAAGTTAACAAGACCTTTATCAAGATGTACTACCTTAACATATTTTTTACAGAAGTATGCAGGATCTCCCATACACTTCTTGTATTCTCGTATTGTTTCTTCTGTCCATTCTTCAGCAACACCATCACGTTTTACATTAGGGTTACCGAGATATGATTTATTGTTCTCCACTGTCATCGTTAATCACCTTCTCTTCATTCTGTAAGAAACGTTGAAGTTCAGTGGTTGAACCAACAAAGATATTGTTATTAGTAGTACCACCTTCATTAGTCAATGCAGGTTTGTCGATAGTTTGTAGTTTCTTTTTGTCTGTATTCAGTTTCATAAGACGGTCAGATACTTCAGCAGTATTCTTAATCATAGTAGCAAGAACTTCGAACGCACGTGGATGTTCCGACGCACGTGCGAGTTCAAGCATTTCTTCAATACCATCACGACCTTTATCAATCAAGTCATAGTAGACATTACGAGCATACTCGTAGTCCATGTCTACATTTTTATCTTTATCATCTGACATTATAATGCGCTATCCAAATAACTATAATTAAACCCATAATCACTATCTAAACCAACATTAGATGGTGTAGGGGTGAGTTGCATTCTGTATTGAAAATCTTCTCTATCACTGTCACCCGATAGAATATATAGGTTATTATTAACTTCACGAATTACGTTACTTGTATCGTTAGGTCCATAGAAACTTATTTTCATAGCAAATGATAGTGTGTAGATAATTGTTCTACGGTCACCAACAGAACCTTCATAGTCATCCGAGAAGTCTACACTCTGTAAAACAATCGGTACATCTTCTTTAATCTCTGGATGATCCTCATAGAAAGGTTTCACTGAGATTGTATACTGAGGGTTGAAGTACGGTAGTATTTGTTCGACAAGTTGTAACGCATCATCTTGAGACTTTGCGTATATATTCACGTCAAACGTAATATCGTAAGGTACTGCTGAGTAGAATATATTCTTCTTAGTACTATCATTAGCAACTGAAGAAGAGAAATTATTTGACTTTGGTAACTGACGAGTCGGGTCATATTGCATTGATGTTATTTCAAATGACATTCTCGGTAACTTCATTGCGACTCTACGTTCTTGTTCTTCACCGTCACGCATCTCTTCAAGTCGTTGAATGAAAGAACGAGCAGGTGCATATGACAATGGCACCTTGACTTGCGAGATAGTTTCTCCCGCACTGTTCTGACGTAATACGTAAAGATTATTGAACAGTGAACCAAAGACGGAGACTGCCATACGTACTCGTTTGTGATAAAACCATGTTCCAAACATTATGACATATCTCCGAATGGATTGTTTTCGCTAAAGTCTAAGAAGTCACTTTCAAAGTCATCAAAGTATTGATTCTGAGCAACACCATCTTCGACTTCTTGAATGTATTCTAACTCTTCTACTAATGATGGTGCCCAAGTTGCATCATCACTGACTACTGGTAATGAAGTATTGAACGTATGATACTGCCCATCTGTCGCTCCTACGTGTGCTAGGTACAACGTGGTGCTTTCTGAATCCCACTTTGCTACTTCGCCCTTCATTGTGTATGTACCAAAGTCTTGTTCGACAATAGTATTACGTTTATATGTACCACCAGAATAAGGTGCTGTTACAGTAATTGTAGGCGGAATATCATAGTACAGACCAGGATTATTAGTAATAATACCAGATAACTGACCGTTAGTAATTTCTGCTGTAAGGTCTGCATCTACCGCATTAAAGTGATTTAAGTATGCTGTGTTTACATCAGAATCCCATTCTGCGTCCTGTTC
>Ga0209653_1003134_pt1 | contig 11508 bp, 10 predicted proteins | sample SaaInl6LU_22_DNA_FD_184644 | JGI IMG/M metagenome (GOLD analysis project Ga0209653, IMG submission 184644) | Marine microbial communities from expanding oxygen minimum zones in the Saanich Inlet - ESP_116LU_22_DNA (SPAdes) (version 2) | ecosystem: Environmental > Aquatic > Marine > Intertidal... | reverse complement strand
CGTTTAGGTGAAGAAACCTTTAAAACAAGATTAAAACAAGCGTTTAAAGATTTAAATAACACGAATACACTATAATAAAAATAGCTCATAAAAAACACTCTATCCTTGCGGTTAGAGTGTTTTTTTTGTGTGAAAAAATCATCAAAACCTAATTAAAGTTTTTGTGAGTAGACTCTAATAAAAAAAAATTACATTTGTATTTCTTTTTTTTAAGAAAAAGAGACGAAAAAATACTTTTAACTCAAAAGAACTCAGAAGCAAAACGAATATGGCTTGGTTTAAAAGAACAGACAAAGGAATACAAACTTCTACAGAAGATAAAAAAGATACTCCAAAAGGGTTGTGGTACAAAACCCCTAGTGGTAAGATAATAGATACAGAAGAGTTAAAAACAAACCTGTATGTAAGTCCTGAAGACGGCTATCATGTGCGTATTGGAAGTAAAGAATATTTTGAAATATTCTTTGACAATAATAAGTTTAAAGAACTAGATAAAAATCTAACATCAAAAGATCCATTGCAATTTGAGGATACTAAAAAGTATCCAGATAGACTTAAAGCAGCACAAGATAAAACCAAATTAAAAGATGCCGTAAGAACGGCAGTAGGAAAATCTCTAGGTAAAGAATTGGTTATTGCTGCTATGGATTTTGCTTTTATTGGCGGTTCTATGGGGTCTGTTGTTGGAGAAAAAATAGCTAGAGCAATTAATTATGCGATTGCACACAAACTTCCTTTTTTAATGATATCTAAATCAGGAGGCGCTAGAATGATGGAGGCTTCTTTATCGCTAATGCAGTTGGTAAAAACATCAACAAAATTAGCACAACTAGCAGAAGCTGGATTGCCATATATTTCTTTATGTACAGACCCAACAACAGGAGGTACAACTGCTTCTTATGCAATGTTAGGAGATATTAATATTGCAGAACCTAATGCTTTAATTGGTTTTGCTGGTCCGAGAGTTGTTAAAGATACTACAGGGAAAGATTTACCCGAAGGTTTTCAAAAGTCAGAATTCGTTTTAGAACATGGCTTTTTAGATGGGATTTACGAGCGTAAAAATTTAAAAAAACAAATAAATTTATACATTGATTTAATACAAAATTTACCAGTTAGAAGTTAATAGTGTTAGGTGTTTAAAAAAAGCTACGAATAACTAGATTCTTGAAAATTAATACTATATTTGCAGCCACAATAGAAAATCTGTTGTACACATAAAAATCATTTAAATAATATTGGCATGTATTTAACTAAAGAAGTAAAAGAAGGAATCTTCGAAAAGTTCGGTAAAGGAAAATCTGATACGGGGTCTACAGAAGGTCAAATTGCGCTATTTACGCACAGAATTAACCATTTAACAGAGCACTTAAAAACAAATCGTAAAGATTTTAATACTGAGCGTTCTCTAGTAAAATTAGTTGGTAAACGAAGAAGTTTACTTGATTACTTGAAAAATAATAATATTGAAAAATACCGTTCTTTAATTAAAGAATTAGGAATTAGAAAATAAACCGACTAAAAAGGCACTTTAAAAGTGCCTTTTTTATTGAAGTTTAATTTCAAAACAATAACTTCGTTGTTTCTAGTTTTAATTAGAAACTAAAATTTTAAAGTTTAACAACCTTTAAAAGAAAAAATCAAAAGAACTAACAATTCTTTTGAATTTCCATTGGAAAACACACAACAGCCATGTAGACTGTCCGTATTTACGGAATTCAGTAGCACAATACAACAACAAACAATTTAAAAATTTAGAATTTTAAAAAAATTATGATTCCACAAGTAGTTAACCAAGTGATAGAACTTGGAGATGGTAGAACCATTACCCTAGAAACTGGAAAATTAGCAAAACAAGCTCACGGTTCAGTTGTTGTACAATCAGGAAACTGTATGTTATTGTGTACAGTTGTTTCAAATTATCATCAATCAGATGTAGATTTTTTACCATTAACGGTAGATTATCGTGAAAAATTTGCTGCTGCAGGACGTTATCCTGGAGGATTCTTTAAAAGAGAAGCAAGACCAAGTGATGGAGAAGTGTTAACGATGCGTTTAGTTGACCGTGTTTTACGTCCATTATTTCCAAAAGATTATCATGCAGAAACTCAGGTGATGATTCAAATGATGTCTCATGACGAAAATGTGATGCCAGATGCAATGGCTGGTTTAGCAGCTTCTGCGGCTATTCAGTTATCAGATTTACCATTCGAATGTCCAATCTCTGAGGTAAGAGTTGCTAGAGTAGGGGGCGAGTTTATCATCAATCCAACAAGAGCACAATTAGAAGAAGCTGATATTGATATGATGGTTGGTGCTTCTGCAGATTCTGTAATGATGGTAGAAGGAGAAATGGATGAATGTTCTGAAGAAGAAATGGCAGAGGCAATAAAAGTTGCACACGAAGCGATTAAAGTTCAGTGTAATGCTCAAGTTGCTTTAGCTGAGGCTTTCGGAAAGAAAGAAACTCGCGAGTACGAGCCAGAAGTAGCAGATGAAGAATTAGCAGCTAAAATTAAAGAATTAGTTTACGATAAAACCTACGCAATTGCAAAAGCAGGTTCTGCTAAGCACGAAAGAAGTGCTGCATTTAGCGAAATTAAAGAAGAGGTATTCAATTCTTTTTCTGAAGAAGAGCAAGCTGAATTCGGAAAACTAATCGGTAAATATGTTGCAAAAGCACAGAAAACGGCTATTCGCGATTTAACTTTACAAGAAGGATTACGTTTAGATGGAAGAAAAACTACTGATATTAGACCAATTTGGTGTGAAGTAGATTACCTACCATCTACACACGGTTCATCAATTTTTACAAGAGGAGAAACACAAGCATTAGCAACGGTAACTTTAGGAACTTCTAGAGAAGCAAATCAAATAGATATGCCATCTTTTGAAGGAGAAGAAACGTTCTATTTACATTACAATTTCCCTCCATTTTCAACAGGAGAAGCACGTCCAATTAGAGGTACTTCAAGAAGAGAAGTTGGTCACGGAAACTTAGCACAAAGAGCTTTAAAAGGAATGATCCCTTCAGATTGTCCTTATACAGTAAGAGTTGTTTCAGAAGTACTAGAATCTAATGGTTCTTCTTCTATGGCAACTGTTTGTTCTGGAACAATGGCATTGATGGATGCTGGGGTTCAGTTGAAAAAACCTGTTTCTGGTATTGCAATGGGATTAATTTCTGACGGTGATAACTATGCAGTTTTATCTGATATCTTAGGAGATGAAGATCATTTAGGTGATATGGACTTTAAAGTAACAGGTACTGCAGATGGTATTACGGCTTGTCAGATGGATATTAAAATTAAAGGATTAAGTTACGATATTTTAGTAAACGCTTTAAAACAAGCAAGAGATGGTCGTTTACATATCTTATCTAAATTAACAGATACGATTTCAACTCCAAACGAGGATGTTAAAGCTCACGCTCCAAAAATGATTACCAGAAGAATTCCAAATGATTTAATTGGTGCATTTATTGGTCCAGGAGGTAAAAATATTCAAGAATTACAAAAAGAGACAGAAACTACTATCGTAATTAACGAAGATCCTGTTACTGAAGAGGGTGTTGTTGAAATTTTAGGTACAAAACCAGAAGGAATGGATGCTGTAATTGCTAAAATAGAATCCATGTTGTTTAAGCCTGAAAAAGGATCTGTTTACGAAGTAAAAGTAATTAAAATGTTAGATTTTGGCGCAGTTGTAGAATATACAGAAGCTCCAGGAAATGAAGTTTTATTACATGTAAGTGAGTTGGCTTGGGAACGTACAAATAACGTTTCTGATGTGGTTAATTTAGGTGATGTTTTAGATGTGAAATATTTTGGTATTGATCCTAAAACTAGAAAAGAAAAAGTTTCTAGAAAAGCTATTTTACCTAAGCCAGAAGGTTGGACTCCAAGACCTCCAAGAGATCAAAAAGGAAGAGATCATAGAAATAGAGATTTTAAAAAGCCTCGTCAAGAGAAGAAAGAAGACTAATTGTATAAATTTTCTTAGTAACTTTTTAATAAGTTGTACAAAATCGCCAATTTAAATTGGCGATTTTTTTTCTTTATTATTACTTTACAACAACAATATGAGTAGCTTAAAAAAAACATACCTATCTCTTGGTAGTAATCTAGGAAATAAACTAGAACATCTCCAAAATGCCATTAATGCCATTCATACACAAATTGGTTCAGTACTAAAAGTGTCTTCAGTTTATAAGACATCCTCATGGGGGTTTTCAGGAAATGATTTTTTAAATATTTGTATCGAAATACAGACTGTGTTATCTTCTGAAGATGTTTTACAAGAAATAGTAAGCATAGAAAAGAAGTTAGGTAGAATGCAAAAGACAACAAATGGTTATGAAGATAGAGTAATTGATATTGATATTTTGTGTTACAAAGACGAAGTTTTCTTTTCTGAAGCACTAATTATTCCTCATCCAAAAATGTTGGAAAGGAATTTTGTGTTAGTTCCTCTAAATGAGATTGCTTCAAATTTTATTCATCCTATTCAAAAAAGCTCAATATCTAAGTGTTTAAAAAATTGCATTGATCGACAAGAGGTAAAATTATGTTCAGCGCAATTAATAAAACCAAAATCTTTAAGAGAGCACTATAACTATATCGCTATAGAAGGAAACATAGGAGCCGGTAAGACATCTCTTGCAGAAATGCTTGCTAATGACTTTCATACAAAATTAGTGTTAGAACGTTTTGCTGAAAACCCATTTCTACCTAAGTTTTATGAAGATAAACAACGTTTCGCTTTTTTGTTAGAAATGAGTTTTTTAACCGATAGATATCAGCAAATAAATGAAAATTTAAGAAAGTGTAAGGTATCTAGAAGTTTTACTATATCTGATTATTATTTTTTTAAATCATTGATTTTTGCTAAAGTAACCTTGCAGAAAGAAGAGTTTCAACTTTATAAAAATATCTTTGAGATCATGCATAAAGAAGTAGTAAAGCCAGATCTATTTATTTATTTGCACCAAGAACCAGAAAGATTACTTGAAAATATAAAAAAAAGAGGCAGAATATTTGAGCAAAACATCAATGTTAGTTATTTAGAAACCATTCACAATGAATATTTAACGTATATCAATGCTGCAAATTATCTAAATTTTGCAATAATTGACGTTTCAAATTTAGATTTTGTAAAAAACACAAAAGACTACAACTTGATTTTAACTAAAATAAAATCAATTAAAAAAAAAATGATACTTTTATAGATATGTAATTCCCCAGAAAAAGTATAAATAATTACATGTAAAAATGAGGAAGTTTTTTTTATTGACCGTATTTTATTTTTTAACAATATTTTTTAGTTTCGGTCAAGCTACTACAGATGCAATTCCTTCCGTCAATTCTGTTGCTTTAAAGAAGTATAATTCTTTGACTGTTGGTGGTGGTTTCAATAATTTTATCATGCATGGAGACTTGCGTTCTATGGGTACAAGCGATGGTGCCAATTATTGGAATTTTGGAGGCTATATTTATATCGATAAAATGTTCAATCCATTATTGGGACTAGAAGGAAAGCTGTCTTATATGAGAATGTCAGGTGGTGCCCAACCTTTTAATAATGACGCCAAAAATTATACACCTTCGTATGTTACTACAACTAATTCGACTAGTGATAGTTTTGTAACGAACCTAAATAACTTGATATTTGAAGGGACTTCTGTTGGAGGGGAATTAAACGTAATAATTCGTTTGTCTAACCTGTATAAAACTGTTATTACAAAGTGGCATACAACAGGTTATGTTGGAGTTGGTTCCCATTTTTATAATTCTAGACTAGGAGAAAAAAATCTAATGCCTAATGAAAATGGAGCCAATACATACGGAGAAAAGTTTTTTTCTGATGCAGATTTTGGATTTAACCCCAGGAAAAATACTCAAAAGAAGGCCATGTCAATTTATTTGTCAGCTCAGTTTGGGTTAAAAAGAAGCATTTCGAATCGTATTGATGTAGAGCTTAGAACAGGAATGTATTTTAATTGCGAAGACCATTTAGATGCTGCTATTTCTAGAAAGCAAAATTGGGAAACTTTTTTTGTGAGTAGCTTAGGAGTAGCGCTTAAACTTGGTAAAAGTAAAACATTTAGATCTTTCGTTGATCAAGGAGAGCATAGAGTTGGTGGGGGAGATTTTAAAATTATCGATTCAGACGGAGATGGTGTTATAGATCAGTTAGATGTAGCTGCGAATACACCTGCCGGAGTTATGGTTTATGGTAACGGTAAACCAATAGATTCAGATAGAGATGGCTTACCTGATTACAAAGATAAATGTGCGCTTAAATTTGGACCTATTGCAAACGGAGGTTGTCCTAGAAAAGAAAACCCAACAAGAAACATTGAGCAACAAATTGCTTTGTTGGCAGCAAGTATCTATTTTGACACCAACAGTGATCAAATCAAACGAATTTCATTTGCAAAGATCGATAAGATTGTGAAGTTGATGAAGCAAATACCAGATGTTAAGTATATCATTGAAGGGCATACAGATAATACAAATAGTCAAGCATACAACTTAGACCTATCAAAAAGAAGAGTGGCATCTGTTAGAAACTATATGATTAACGAGGGTATTCCTCAAGGCAACCTAAAAATAAAAGGTTATGGAGAGTCTAGACCTAAATATACAAACAACAATGCTGGTGGTAGAGAGTTGAATAGAAGGGTAGAAATTAAACCGATCAACTCTTTGGAGTAGCAAAACATTACCGAGTTAAAAGGGAGCTTATGAATAGGATCATCTCCATTTTTTGGAATCATAATTTGTACAATTTTGAAAAGCACATTTTGTATATTCGTTTTGTAAATACTAAAGCTTGAAAAAAAACAAACCCATTCTCATTTTTTTAGTAAAATTCTTTGCGACCTATTTTTTACTCTTTGGGTTATATTCACTTTACTTGTTAAAATCTCAAGTCAAAAAAGAAGGAGTTTTTAAAACAGCTTCGGTAACGTCTTTAGTTGCCTATCAAAGTGTTGGAGTACTTAAATATTTAGGTTTTCATGTTCGTCAAGAACAACATAAAGAAGAGCTGTCTATAAAGCTAATAATTAATGGAGCGTATACTGCTCGGGTTATTGAGGGGTGTAATTCAATTAGTATCATTATTCTATTTATTGCTTTTATTATTGCATTTTCAAGTACTGTAAAAGCAACCGGGGTATATATTCTTTTTGGGAGCGTGCTAATCTATATCATTAATTTATTAAGAATTTGCTTTTTAACAGTTATGATGTATAAATATCCAGCATATCAGGAGTTTTTACATGGTATCGTTTTTCCAGCTATTATTTATGGTACTACATTTTTGTTGTGGGTTGTTTGGGTTGATCAATTTTCTAAATTAAAAAAATGAAAAAGATTATTAAAATAACGTCCATCATTTTTTTAGTACTTTTTTTGGTATTTATTAGAGGTTTTGCATCTAAGCTCTTTTATGACCCTTTGCAAGGGTATTTTTATAACGACTATTTATATACGAGTTTGCCGCAAATAGATACCATAAAGTTGTTGATGTTTATGTTGTTGCGCTATACTGTAAACGCGATAATAAGTCTATTTATAATTCATTTGATGTTTGGTAAAAAGCGCTATATCATATTTTCAATTTACTTTTACAGTATTGCTTTAATTGTCTTAATTACTGCATTTTACTGGTTTTTACATGATAAGTTTGAATCAGGCTATGTATTGCCTTTTTGTATTAGGCGTTTTATCATTCATCCCGTTTTTTTATTGGTATTATTACCCGCTTTTTATTATCAAAAATTACATTCAAAGTAATTTTAACAATGCTAACTCAAATAGTTTTTATAGTTTTGTGGTAATGAAAAAGGTACTTCTAAAACTAATAGCTACTACTTTAGCAATATTCGTTTTGCTCGCTACATTTTCCTTTACTGTAGGAAAGCATTTTTGTGGTGATTTTCTAATAGATATTTCATTTGTGGGCGAGACTGATTGTTGCGAGATGGATCATTCTAAAGAAGTAAAAACTAAATGTTGTAAAGATGAAATTACAGCTCTTGAAGGAATAGAAATTTTACAACAACACTCCGAAAAAGACCTTGCGTTTAAATCACAACAATTTTTTATTGCCTTTTTTCACTCTTTTGTTGTAGATTTTGAATCTTACAAACCAAAAAAACATTTTTTAAAAGACTTTTCTCCACCCGACAATTCTAAAAATTTTCAAGTGTCCTTTCAGTGTTTTTTAATTTGATGTTAGATAATTGATAAGTTATCAGTTTTTAAACGGAAACCATTAATTCGTAATCAAATCAAAAATGAAAAAATACCTATCAAGTAGTTTTTTACTACTATTTTCAGTCATTTCATTTTCTCAATCTACGCTCAAGGGAATGATAATGAGTACAGAAAACCCTAAAGACAAAATAGGGTTACCAGATGTTACTTTACATTGGTTAACTACAAATATAAGTGCAATTACCAATCAAAAAGGTTGGTTTGAAATTGCATACAAAGAAGCATATCAAAAACTAGTCGTTAGTTATTTGGGGTATAGCACAGATACTTTAACGATTACTAGTGTACATCCCATTCATCATTTCTTAACACCAAACACAAGTTTACAAGAAGTAGTGTTAGCCACAAAAAAACAATCCATTCAAAAATCTTTTTTGAGTGCTAGAAATACCTTTACCATAAATAAGGCAGAATTGTTAAAAGCTGCTTGTTGTAACCTGGCGGAAAGTTTTGAAACCAACCCATCTATAGATATCAATTTTACAGACGCCTTAACAGGAACAAAGCAAATTGAAATGTTAGGATTAACAAGTCCTTATTTATCAATAACTCAAGAGAATATTCCTGCAGTTAGAGGTGCTTCACAAGTTTTTGGATTAACTTTTATACCAGGTACTTGGGTAGAAAGTATACAGGTTACCAAAGGAGCGGGTAGTGTTGTAAATGGTTTCGAAAGTATTTCAGGTCAACTAAATACAGAATTGGTAAAACCGTTTTCAGATCATCAAATTTTTACAAACACCTATGCATCTATAAACGGAAGGCTAGAAACTAACCTTCATTTGAATCAATTTTTATCAGAAAAGTGGCAAACAGGTCTCTATGTTCATGCCAATAGGAGGACAAAAAAATTAGATAGCAACAATGATAATTTTTTAGACATGCCTTTAGCAAATCAGATTAATATTATGAACCGTTGGCAATTCACTGATGTGGAACGAGGGTGGGTAAGTTTTATAAATTTTCAATATGTGAGTGATGAGAAGCAAACAGGAGAAGTTAATTTCAATCCCAAGAAGGATAAAGGAACAACTAATATATGGGGTAGTGAAATTGTTACAGACCGTATTGATACTTCCATTAAATTAGGTTATGTGTTTCCAGAACTACCTTACAGAAAAATAAGTTTTCAGTCGGCGCTTAGCAATCACAAACAAGATTCTTATTTCGGATTGAGAGATTATACCATTGCTCACAGAAGTGTTTACTCAAATCTAATGTATAGCTCACTGATTGGAGACACAAGAAGTACATTTAAAACAGGGGTAAGTTTTACGCACGATTTTTATGATGAATTAGTAATTAGTACTTCTTACAGTAGAACTGAAAATGCATTCGGTGGTTTTTTTGAATATACTTTCGATAATTTAGATGATTTTAGTTTGACTGCAGGGTTGCGTTTAGACACCCATAATTTGCTAGGTACATTTTTGACGCCAAGGTTTCATTTGCGTTATGTTCCTTGGAGGAAAGGAGTTGTAAAAGTTGCTTTAGGAAGAGGTAAAAGAAGTGCCAACATATTTGCGGAAAATCAACAGTTATTTGCGAGTAATAGAATGATTTTTATAGACGATGTTGGAGAAAATATTTATGGGTTGTCTCCAGAAATAGCTTGGAATTATGGGGTTTCTATAATGCAGCAGTTTAATTTGTTTGGTAAAAAAGGAGATGTTACTTTAGACTATTACCAAACCAATTTTGTAAAACAGGTTGTTGTAGATTGGGAAAATGCACAGCAAATTCAATTTTATAATTTAGAAGGAAAAAGTAGTGCCAATAGTTTGCAATTAGAGTTCAATTACAGCCCTGCCAAAGAGATTGATCTAAGAATGGCTTATAAGTATTTTGATGTTTCTACAGATTACAAAATTGGAAATTTACAAAAGCCAATACAGCCACAAAATCGATTTTTTGCTAATATTTCTTACACTACTTTACTACTGAAAAATAGTGCCCAATGGAAATTTGATCTAACATTCAACGCAATTGGCAAACAAAGGTTGCCTGGTTCAAGTTCAAGTCTAGCAAAATATCAGCGTGCTAAATTTTCAAATCCATATCAGGTGATGCATGGCCAAATTACGAGAGTATTCTCTAAACACTTTGAAATTTACCTTGGCAGTGAAAACATGAGCAATGTTCAACAAGAAAATCCTATTTTAGGAAGTCAAAATCCTTTTGGAGATAATTTTGACACAACAATCGTATATGCCCCAGTTTTTGGTCGTACAATTTATTCGGGATTACGTTACAAAATTCATTAAATTAAAATCTAAAAAATTATGAAGAAAATACTTTTAATAAGTTGTTTATTTTTAGCAATAACCAACTACAGTCAGGAGAAGAAATTGAAAAAAAACGCAAAAATATCGTATAAAGTAGCTGGTATTTGTGGAATGTGTAAAAATAGAATCGAAACAGCAGCATTAAAAACCAAAGGTGTAAAGTTTGCACTTTGGAATGGAGCCTCTAAAGAATTAAAGCTAATTATAGATGAACGTAAAGCCAATAAAGCAATAACCCAACAAAATATTTTAGCGGTTGGACACGATATAATTATTGAAGGAGGAAAAACTAAAAAAGCTACCGAATTGGCTTATAATTCTGTACATCCTTGCTGTAAATATCGTGATGAAGAAATTGTCGAAGATCATAAAGGAGAATTACAAAAACAAAAAAAAACACCATTAAAATGAAACAATCTTTTAATTTACAGGGAATGACTTGTACTGGATGCAAAGCATCTGTTGAAGAAACTATCGCTACACTACAACAAATTTCAAATGTAGACGCAGATGTAGCTAATGCTAAAGTTACTTTTCAAAGTGATAAAAAAGTAACAATAGAAGAGTTGCGAAAGGTGCTGCCAAAGAAATTCACGATTTCTGCACAACAAGAACATTTAGGTGTAAGAGTTGACAATTTAGGAGAAAATACTACCACTGTATTTCAGCAACTGTATCCGCTGTTTTTAATTTTCTTTTTTATTACAACTGCGTCCATATTATTATCTATAACACCATGGAATGCTTCAGATTTTATGTTGAATTTTATGGGGTTATTTTATATTGTATTTAGTTTCTTTAAATTCCTAGATATAAGGGGTTTTGCACAAAGTTTTAGTATGTATGATCCTTTGGGCAAGCGTTTGAAAGGCTATGGATTTGTTTATCCATTCATAGAGCTAGCCTTAGGTTTGTTGTTCTTGTACCGCTTCGAAATA
>Ga0209653_1003128_pt1 | contig 11525 bp, 8 predicted proteins | sample SaaInl6LU_22_DNA_FD_184644 | JGI IMG/M metagenome (GOLD analysis project Ga0209653, IMG submission 184644) | Marine microbial communities from expanding oxygen minimum zones in the Saanich Inlet - ESP_116LU_22_DNA (SPAdes) (version 2) | ecosystem: Environmental > Aquatic > Marine > Intertidal... | reverse complement strand
TCCACCCATACTTTTTCTATTTTACCCAGATATCCATTGCGAACCAGTTCACATGCTTTTCTAAAAGAGTCTCTTGATCGTTGCATACTACCAGTTTGTAGGACACGATTGTATTTCCGCGCTGCTTGTTCCATCATCCTCCCCTCATTGATGGTATGGGACAAAGGCTTTTCACAATAAACGTGCATGCCCGCCTTCATGGCTTCAATGGCAGGAATGGCATGCCAGTGGTCGGGGGTACTGACCACGATACCATCGATGTCTTTGTGATCCAATAAATGCTGGTAATCTTCATGGACTTCAAAGCTGCCTTTGATCCCATACATTGTATGTTGCTCTGTGATGAGGTTGGAAAATCTTTCTAACCTTTGTTTATGGACATCAGATGCGGCAATGACCCGTGCTGTGGTATTTTTAAAAATACGTTTTGTGAGTCCAGAACTTTGTGCGCCCGTTCCAATTACACCAACGTTAAAACGATCACTCGGGGCAGTAAATCCTTTTCCCAGCACTTGGCGGGGAACTATAGTAATTCCAGCAATAGCAGCGCTGCTATGCTTTATAAATTGTCTTCTGTTGTTTTTCATTTGGTTAATTTTGATTATTGTAGCTGGAAATAAAGCCCACTGAAAGTCTTGATTTAAATTATCAGTGTAAAAACTTATTTAGCTTTCAAATTAATAAAAATATAAAATCAAAACACTGCCAAGCTTGCTTTTATTTTTGACTAAGGGTTAAGTTCGTGCCTGTTTAGAGGATAATGGGTTTCCAATTTCTTACTGTTAACTACTTTGGTGATTCCATACTTAAAACCCAAACGATGGGTGATAATTTCTAAAGTATCGTCGGCTTTCTCCTCGATGGGTTCCGAGTAGATATTCCATCCTTTATGAGGGGCTTTTTCATTGGAATATTTATACCCTATCCTAACGCCTGGTTGGCTGGCGTTGACGGTAATTTTACCGCCTTTGAATGTAAGCTTTGGTACTTCAGACCATTGGGGTTTTCCATTGGGATAAAATTTTTGTATCAGCTCAATTTCATTGATAAACCCCTTGTCATCAATGGCTTTCATCCAGCGTTCACATTCTGTCCTGAGGTCTGTCAGCATCTCGGCATAGGCGGGATCATCGGCCAAATTATTCAGCTCGTGGGGGTCGGTTTCCGTGTCAAAAAGTTCCTCTGCAGGCTTGGATGTTCTGAACCAAAGGGCCTGATTTTCGTCCAACTCCCCAGCGTCACGCATGCGCAGTAGTTCCTGCATAACTTCCATATTTTCTCTGTAGGCAATGGGAAGGTAGTAGGGTTTTTCAGGATGGAAGTTTTTTAGATATTTAAAACGTTTATTCCGAACCGCACGGATCAGATCTACCCTTTCGTCAAAGCGATCAGCTTGACCATGGATATAACTCCTCGGTGTGCCTACCTTATATTTTCCCTCGAAAGCTTGCCCTTCCATATAGGAGGGCGGTTGGATGCCCACCATAGACAATAGGGTGGGGGGATAATCAACAAAACTGATCAACCGATCGTCCCTTTCTCCTGCCCTCTGTTTATTGGGATACCTTATGATCAGTGGAACCCTCAGTCCCGAGTCATACAACAATCTTTTTTGTCTGGGTAGGGGCCCACCGTGATCGGAATACCATACAATGATGGTTTCTTCCAAAAGACCATCTTCTTCCAATTGTTGTAAAAGGATTCCCATAAACCGATCCATTCTGACGATGTTTGAATAAAGTTTTCTCATCGCATTTTCTCCAATTTCGTTTTGGGGAAGGTAGGGAGGAACCTCAACTGCTAAATCTTCGGGCACTTGCAGCGGAATTGTGTCATTTTTATACGCCTGATAGTTTTTATATCCCAATTTTTCCCACTGAGACTCGGCAGTTCTTGGGGGGGGGAATACATCGTGATCTTCTCTCTTATACTGCGTACTCCACATATTTGATTCGTGGGTAACATTCGCGTTAAAGATGGAAAAAAAGGGCATTTCTTTGTTTGGTCGGTTCCTCCAATGGGCATAACCACTGGATTCATCCCAGGCGAGTTCTGACTTAAAAAACTGGTAATCCTCTTTACTGTTGTTGGTGGTGTAGTAACCATTTTCACGCATGATTTCACTAACCATTTTTACTTCTGGTGGAGGAACCACTTGGTAGTCAACCAGCCCTGCTGCTTTGGCGATGGCTTGTTGTTTTAGGGTACGCATATTGTGCGCCCCGAAAGAGTTTGGATACAAGCCTGTTGCGAGCGTAGCTCTACTGGGGGAGCAAACTCCAGCTACAGAAAAGTTGTGGGTATAGACCACACCCTCCTTTGCCAAGCGATCGAGATTGGGGGTCGGTGCACGAGGGTCACCATAGGCATTGAGGAAGAAAGGACTGAGGTCTTCGGTGACCAACCAAAGTACGTTGAGCGGCTTGTCTTCCTCCTTTATTTCACAAGCAGTAAAAGAAAGTAGCCCCAGTAATAGTATAAATAAGTGTTTTTTGGAAAGGATCATAGCATCAAAAGTTATTTAATGTTTAGTTCTTATTTTTTTAAAGAAAAGGATTTATTCTAAGAAATAGCGCAAAAACTCAGCTGAATCATTTTTTCCAAGAGGGTATGCTATATTTTTAAAATTTATTTTAATTATTGCTCCCTTTTCAATTATAAATTGTGTTAACAGCATCTAATTATAAAAAAAATACCATTTTCATTTTTGTATATTTATTTTGAAAAATAGGAAAATCATGAGAATAAAAAGTGCATTACTCATTACAGCTCTAATTGTATCTTACTCCCTTCTTGGGCAAAAAACCACCCCAACGATCAAAGAGGAGTCTGAAGTACCTCAATACGTGTTGCCCCAGTTACTTAAAACCAAAAAAGGGAAAAGCGTAAAAACAGTCCGGGACTGGGAGCGGTCAAGGCGTCCAGAAATTCATGATTATTTCGCCCACCAAGTCTATGGTGTGGTTCCTTCAGAACTCAACTATCACAAAGCAGAACTGATGGATTACGAGCCCGCAGCACTGGGCGGAACTGCTGTTCGAAAACAAGTAAATTTACATTTTAAAAAAGGAGAAAAATCCATCGTCGTTCCCGTGCTTATGTATTTACCCAGTGGGTCAACGAATGCTCCCGTTTTTTTGGCGTATAATTTTAAGGGGAATCACTCTTTGAGTGCGGACACGGCTATTTTAGTCGATGGTAAAAAAGTAAACCAACTCACTGGTGAGGCTTCCAAAAATTTCAATCCCAGTTCAAGGGGGGAAAGAACTTCTAGATGGGCGATCGATAAAATGATCGATGCTGGCTACGGATTGGTAACGGTCAATTACAACACTGTAGACCCAGATAAGAATGATTTTTCTGACGGTGTACATGCCTTATTTTATGCACCTGGCCAGAATTCACCAAAAAAGAATGAATGGGGTTCATTATCGGCATGGGCCTGGGGCATGTCTCGGGTAATGGATTTCTTAGAAACAGAACCTTTGGTAGATCAAGATAAGGTGGTATTGATGGGGCACTCTCGTTTGGGAAAAACTGCCCTTTGGGCAGGCGCCAACGACCCGCGATTCAGTATTGTTATTTCCAATAACTCAGGCTGTGGGGGGGCAGCCCTTTCTCGGCGGAGGTTCGGTGAAAAGGTATCCGATATTAACACCAACTACCCACATTGGTTTGCCAAGAACTTTCACAATTTTAATGAAAATGAATCCGCATTGGAGGTCGATCAACATATGCTGATTGCACTGATGGCACCCAGGCCCGTCTATGTGGCAAGTGCAAGTAAAGATCCATGGGCGGATCCCAGAGGTGAATTTTTAGCTGCGCAAGCTGCTACTCCGGTATATGAACTCTACAAAAAGAAAGGCATAGAAACAAAAGAAATGCCCGCGGTCAACACCCCCATTCACGAGTCAGTAGGCTACCATCTGAGAGCGGGAAAACACGATGTAACAGATTACGATTGGGAACAATACATTCTGTTTGCTGACCAGCACTTTAAGTAATTTAATCAATGGTGCTGCCCCACCAGTCGGCATTGGGCAGGTAGTTGGGATCGAGTTGATTTGCCCTTCTGGTCTCGACCCTAAGCTTCATTTTCTGTTTGTGCTTTTGGAGCCAATCATTTTCTTCCGCTTCGTTGTGTAAAGGATCTCTTTCGGGAATTTTTGCATTGGTTTCGCGGAGCCATTCTAACAATTCAATTTTTAAGGTTTCCCCTACTGCTGGATTTTCATCAAACAAATCGGTGGTTTCACCCATGTCTTTTCCCAAGTGATACAATTCACTTTTGTTATTTTCAAAATAGTGAATGAGCTTCCAATCTCCTTTTCTTATGATGGCACTGGGATCTCCACCTTGATTTCCATAGTGGGGGTAATGCCAAAAAAGTGACCGTTCTCCCAGGGATTGATTTTGTAGCAGTGGCACCAAACTTTTCCCATCTACTTGTGCAGGGTTTTCGATTCCTGCCAGCTCCAGCAGGGTAGGAAAAAGGTCAGCACCTGTAACGGGGGTTGCTACTTGTTTATTAGCATTTGCAATTTGAGGTGCTTTGACAAAAAAGGGAATTCTTGTTCCTGCTTCCCACTGGTATCCCTTTCCGCCCCGCAGAGGTAGGTTGCTGGTGGCATAGTCATCTCCAGCAGAAACACCACCATTATCAGAAACAAATACCACTACTGTATTTTCTTCAAGCCCCAAATTCTCTAATGTGTTCAGTACATGACCTACTGCCTCATCGGTTTGTTCCAACAGGCCGGCATAAACGGGGTTGTCTTGTTTAATTCGAATGGGCAGTCTTTTTTCCATGGCAAAACCTTCCTCGAGAAGACCTTGGCTTACAGCTTTTTTTTGGTATTTAAGCCACCGCTCCTGGCTTGTTTGAATAGGGGCATGCACTGCATAAAAACTCAAATAAGCAAAAAAGGGTTCGTTGGGATTTTGTTCGATGAAATTTGCGGTTTCTCGTGCCAATTTCATTGAGAGAGTCATACCTTTTTCCCCTTCGTAGTCCTCTAAAAACGGATTGTTGAAAGGGGAAAAATACCCACCAGAATAGGGACCACCTCGAAAGTATCCTCCCTTGTTTATGTCAAATCCATGATCTGTGGGGAGTGATTTTTCTTCTTTGGATCCCAGGTGCCATTTGCCCGCAAAAAATGTTTTGTAATCATGGGCCTTGAATACCTCGGGTAAGGTGATCATTTCGAAGGGTAAGTGTTTTACATAATCACTGGGCAACAATTGGGTTTTTCGTCCAACCTTCCTCCAATCTGTTCCATATTTTGCCCCTATCCAATCTGTGATTCCATGAACAGTGGGGTATACCCCTGTCAAAAGGCTTGCCCGCGAAGGACTGCAAACCGAAGCATTGGCATGCCCCTGGGTAAAAATGGTACCTCCTTCAGCAATGCTGTCAATATTGGGAGTTTCATAAAATGTACTGCCCGTGCTACTTAAATCTTTATAGCCCAAATCATCCACTACTATGAAAAGAAAATTGGGCTTCGGTTGGGGAGATTCACAACTAATTACCAACAAAGTGGTAAGTAAAAAAACTATTTTATTCATGAGTTTATTTTTTAAAATTTCGGATGCTTTCCACGATTACAGTTCCCAAGATAAGTATTCCTCCAAAAATGGTGCTCAGCATCGGGTATTCTCCCAACACGATCATTCCGATAATGATACCATAAATAGGTTGGACACTGCTGATAATACTGGCGGTACTCACTGTGAAATTTCTAAAACTATAAATAAATAAAGAGTGACCTGTTGCTGTGGTGACAAAAGCCAATATGAGCAGGGCAGGGAGTGATGCTTGCAAGCCTGTCATGTCGGACAAATAAAAGAATGGCGATAGTAAAAACGTAACGATGATCAGTTGGTATACCATCAAGATAGATCCCTCATATTCCGAAGCTTTTGATTTCATATAGATATTTCTGATGGAATAACAGAAAGCAGAAAAAACTCCAAACCCGATGGCTTTAAATTGATCGTTTTCAATATTGAATTCAGGGGCTAAAAAATAGATCCCCACCAGCACAGTGAGCCCCAGGAGAATATTTGATTTATTGAATTTCGTTTTTAACATCAACGGTTCAAGAAATGTTGTTATCACGGGGTAGGTAAATACCGAAAGCATTCCAATGGCAACACTTGAAAGCTTTAGAGAGATGAAATAAGTGATCCAGTGCATACCCATGAGCACTCCACTGAGCAAGACCACCACACGGTCTTTCTTTTGAATCTTAAAAGTTAGTTTTTTCCATTTACAAAAAAGGAAAAGAAAAATACATCCAAAAAAAGATCTTAAAAGAATGATCAGGGGAACTGGAAGATCAATATAACGGCCTAAGGTTCCCGAGGTGCTGATCAATAAAACAGCAAAATTGAGCTGAATTAGATTTTTAAAATACTGTTGCTTTTGCATTAAGCCAATTTATAGAATTCCTCCCAGCCTTTTCTTGACTTACTTTACTTTTTTTTGACATGATTTTTTTATTACCTCACAGAAGTGGGAGATGAGGGTGTTATATTTATCCTAAAACTAATTTTTTTAAACTTCTAAAAAAAATTGAATTAAACCATAATCATAAATAACAGTCTATAAAATATCAATCTTTTAAGCTATGAAAAATTACCTCTACTCTATTATGATGCTTTTGATTTCCATCAGTATAACGGCTCAGGATTTCCAGGGTAAAGCATTTTATACTTCTAAGACCACCATTGATCCCAATTTTGGAGAAAATCTACCGCCAGATAGGAAAAAAAGGATCATGGAGCGTCTAAAAGCGAATATGGAGAAAAATTACGAGTTGGTTTTTGACAATGCTACTTCTCTATTTTACGAACAAAAGCAGTTAGATGTATCTGGGGGAAATGGCCGTTTTAATTTTATGTCTTTTATGTCCCCGATACAGGGAACTCTACACAAACAATTTGCTTCCAATACATTTACTAACAGGGTAGAGCTTTTCGGGAAATTCTTCCTCATAAAAGATACATTACCTGACCGGAAATGGGTCTTGACGGGAGAATCAAAGACCATTGGAAAATACACAGCCTACAAAGCCACCATAACCAGAGAAGTACCCCAAGAGGTTTTTCAATTTGGGAGGCAAAGTAATCGTGAAGCAAATGATCCTCCAAAAATGAGAACAGTCAATATTACCGCTTGGTTTACCCCACAAATCCCAGTTTCAACAGGTCCAGAAAAACACGGAGGACTACCCGGGTTAATCCTTGAAGTGAGCAGCGACAGAACCACGATGCTTTGTACCAAGGTGGTGATAAATCCAAAAGAGAAGATCAAAATTAAAGAGCCCAAAAAGGGAACCGTCGTAGGTCTGGCGGAATACGAAAAAATCCGAACAGAGAAGATTACTGAAATGCGTGAAATGTATGGAAGAAACAGAGGTCAAGGTAGTGGTCGAGGAGGTTTTAGATCTCGTTAATCAAACACATATTCATAAAAAATGAAACAAGTCTATACCCTACTGTTTTTATTGTCTTTCAGTGCTTTCTGCTTGGGCCAGAACATTGATTTGGAAGGAACCATAACAGACGCTGGTGGAACTCCCATCATGGGTGCAAATATAGTTGCGGTAGAAAAGGAAACAAAAATCTTAGATGGCTTTGGGATTTCCAATGAGGTAGGTTACTACAGGCTTACGTTAAAAAAGCAAACCGATTATGAAGTAAAAATTTCATTTATTGGATTAAAAGAGGTCTCTTTTGTATTTAATGAATCCGATAATGTTAAGAAAAACTTTGTTTTGGAGGAACAAGCGGAGTCATTGGATGAAGTTGAATTGGTATATGAGATGCCCGTTACCATAAAAGGCGATACCATTATTTACAATGCAGATTCTTTTAATACGGGTACCGAACGAAAGTTGGAGGACGTACTTAAAAATATGCCCGGAATTGAGGTTAATGATGAGGGTATAATTGAAGTAGAGGGCAAAGAGGTCACTAAAATAACCGTAGAAGGAAAAGATTTTTTTGATGGTGACTCCAAGCTGGCGACACAGAACCTCCCCGCCAATGCCGTTGGAAAAGTAGAAGTACTCAGAAACTTCTCCGAAGTCAATCAATTGAGGAGTGTCACCAACAATGAGGACAATGTTGCGATCAATATTAGTCTTAAAAGTGGTAAGGATAAATTTTGGTTTGGAGAACTGGGCGGTGGTTTAGGAAAAGACGATAGATTTATTGCAGCCCCTAAGATTTTTTACTATTCCAAAGACATGAGTATGAACTGGTTGTACAACAGTAATAATATTGGTGACCCTCCGCTTTCAAGGAGGGACTTTTATCGGTTTGGTGGGGGGTTTAATAATTTAAATGCCCGAACAGGAACCTCAATAAACATCAGTTCGGACGATGCTGGAATCACCAATTTACAGAACAACAGAGCAAAATCTATCGACGCTCGATTTGGAGCCTATAATTTTAGCTATGCTCCATCCACCGCATTAGAATTTAGTGGTTTTGCTATTTTTTCCAAAGTAGATAACCAATTAGAAGAAAACAATACCAGGCGTTATACCGTTTCTAATGCCTTGGAGGAAACTTCGGAAAACACTTTTCAAGAAAACGAACAACAGCTGTATAAATTCACTACCGAATTTAATCCTAACGAAAATTTACAATCGGAATACAATGTACTGTTTAAAACGTCCAATCAAAATGAACGCTCTGACCTGACAACCATTTCGGGGAGACAAGGACAGCGCGTCCCAGAGGAAATCGGACAATTAAGAGACCAAACTCCTTTTTCTGTCAATCAAGAATTAAGGATGTATTACACCCATAATGTCGACCATATTTTTTCTTTGGAGTTACAACATTTGTATCAAAAAGAAGACCCGTTTTACAGGGCCATCAAACAGTTTCAACCTTTTGGAGGTTTGCTGAGTCTCAATACGGATCAAGAAAATTTCAACATCAACCAAGACCGACAAGCAAAAACGGGTAAAATTGAGGGTAAATTAGATTACTATTACATACTTTCTCCCAAAGCCAACCTGAATTTCACTTTTGGGGTTACAGATGTGAGTCAGGATTTTAATTCATCAATTTTTCAAATTATGGACAGTGGCAACCGAGAGGTATTTTCAGAAAACTTTTTGAACAATGATGTTTCCTTCCGTTTCTTGGATGCCTATGCAGCATTCCACTACCGATTTGTTTCCGGGATTTTTACTCTCGACCCCGGTTTTACCCTGCACAGCTACAAAACAGTGACACGACAATTGGGGAGCGAGGAAGACAATTCTTTTTCCTTCTTTCGACCTGATTTTAGGGTTTTATTAAAATTCAAAGATTCGGAAACTTTAAGGCTCGTCTATCGATCGACCCGAGAATTTACAGATATAAATAACCTGGCAGAAGGATATATATTCAGGAATTACAATTCTTTTTTTCAGGGGAATCCCAATTTGGAAGCAGCCTTTTTTAACAGAATCAACCTCAACTATCAAAGCATCAATATTTTTAATTTCACCAATATATTTGCTAATCTAAGCTATTCTGTAAGAGACAACGCGATCCAGAATACCACACAGGTTGAAGGAATCAATAGTATTAGAACGGCGACAAATTCCAATTTTCCACGCGAAACATACACAGCATCTGGACGAATTGATAAACGCTCAAAAAATTTAAAAGGCGGATTGAGTATCAATTATAACTTCAGTGATTTTAATAATGTGATAAATGATAATCCTACTGCATCAAGTAATTTTACACAACGCTACAGTGCCAATATTGCCACCAATTTCAGGACAAAACCCAATATAGAAATTGGTTATACCTACAGTATTAGAGATTACAAAACAGGAGGTGTTGAGAGTAAATTTTTCACAGATGCTCCTTATGTAAGATTGGATGCTTATTTTCTCAATGGTTTTGTGTTCAATGCCAAATACACCTATAACTTCTATCGAAATCAAGAGCAAACATTAAATGAATATCGTTTTTTAGAAGCAGATTTGTCCTACAAACCCAGTGGTTCCAAATGGGAATTTGGCCTTCGTGCCACCAATATACTTAACGACACGGAGATCAATAGAGACAGTTTTAACCAGTTTTCTTTCACCACCAACTCCTATGTGATTCAGCCGAGATACTTGCTTTTTGAGGTGACCTATGACCTAACCGCTATTGGCGGGAAGGATAAAGAAAGAAAATAAATGAAATCAATTGAGCATATCAATAGCTGAGATCCAGTTGATCATGTTGTCAAACCATTGATCCACAGGGTAGCCTTTTTTTCTCATCCCAAATCCATGATCGCCATGGTGGTAATTATGAAGTTCACTGATAAAACCTCGCTCAGCCCAATCGATATATAGTTCAGCGCTGGGAATGGCAAGCGCTAACTTATCTGCCGTGGTGCAAACTACAAACAAAGGAGGTCCGTAGGCGGGAGGCTCTTGATCTTCAACAATCACCATCCAGGGGTAAATAGGTGCTACAAAATTTGGTCGGTTCTTTGGGTTGGATTTATAAGTTGCCTCAATTGAAACTGCTCCTCCTGCTGAAAATCCCATAATACCGATTTTCTGTGGGTCAATATTGTATTTTGCAGCGTTGTTTCTTAAGTGTTGGATGGCATTCAGGGCATCTAAATGGCCATACGAAAGTTGTTTCTTTTCTTTGGTGTAAGGTTCATTGAGTCCTTCTTTTTTACCGATGAGATGGGAGGGAACCAACCTGTATTTTAAAATAAAAGCAGCAATTCCTTTACTGTTTAGTGCTTTTGCAACATGAGTGCCTTCATGAAAAAAAGCATTGGAACGCATGCCGCCCCCTGGGCAGACGATCATGGCAGTAGTCGCTTTGGCCTTACCCTTGGGTAAGTATATTTCTATCGTAGGAATCGATATGTTATTAAATTTGTACTCACCTGGAGCTGAACCTTGAGTTTTAAACTCTGTACCTTTGTAATTCAGTCCGGTATTATCATATTTAAGAGTAACAATTTCCTGGCTTTGTAAATGGAAAGTGGAAATTAAAACGAGAAGTTTCATGTGTTTTTTCATGTTGAAGGTTTTTTTCCAATAAAAAATTAATTAGAAGTGATTACCGAAGATAATTAAAAGTTGTTATGAGTAGAAAGATTTTCTTTGGAGCATCTTCCATTAGAATACAATATAATTTTTTTAATTTAAGAGTTCTAAATAACCTTTGGTTTGAAATCAATTAAAATCATAAAAAAAATATTATTGATTTTTGCTTTGGTCTTTATTGACCAAGTTTTTGGGCAAGAAATACCGCCCATAAAGCATCATAAGCCAGCTGTTTCTTTTGCTGGAAATCAAAATTGGATGATCACTCAGGATCAAAATGGAATAATTTTCACTGCCAATAACAAAGGTTTATTACAATTCGGAGGAGAAGAGTGGGAATTAAATGCAAGTCCAAATCAATCAATCATCCGTTCTGTCAAGGTAATTGACAATAGAATATGCGTTGGCAGCTATATGGATTTTGGATATTGGGAACGA
>Ga0209653_1003127_pt1 | contig 11526 bp, 10 predicted proteins | sample SaaInl6LU_22_DNA_FD_184644 | JGI IMG/M metagenome (GOLD analysis project Ga0209653, IMG submission 184644) | Marine microbial communities from expanding oxygen minimum zones in the Saanich Inlet - ESP_116LU_22_DNA (SPAdes) (version 2) | ecosystem: Environmental > Aquatic > Marine > Intertidal... | reverse complement strand
TGCTGAATACCAGCATCACGAACCTCGACCCATTGGTCTACGTTTTCATCCTCGACCACAACTGTAGTAAATCTGTATAGCTTGTTATCGTCATTAGTATCTACCCATAAATCGCCCAGCTCGCCTGTTGGCTCTGCATCTTGGAAAAAGGTAGTTATCTTACCATCAGCAGTATCTTGAGCTGTGTTAGCTTTCTGTATGGCTTCACTAATGCCTATATCACGAACATTAACCCATGTAGTGCCGTTATGACGATAAAGAGTGTTGTTATCATTGGTGTCTATCCACAAGTCACCTAGTGTGCCAGTGGTGGGTGCATCGTTCTGGTAGAATGATACTATCTTACCATCGGCTGTATCTTGCGCTGTGCTGGCTTGTGATAACGCTTCTTGTATGTCAGTGTCTCTAACCTCTACCCATGCAGAGCCATCCCATCTATACAACTTGTTTTTATCGTTTGTATCTATCCATAGGTCACCAGTGCCATCAGCAGTAGGGGCTGTATCTTGATAGAATGTAGTCACTTTGCCATCTGCTGTGTCTTGTGCCGTAGTAGCTAGACCTATTGCATTAGCAACATCATCAGAGTTTTGAGTAACAGTTGTGTCTAGCTCTGATACTTTTCTAGCTATTGCGCTATCACTATCAGCACTAACAAAGTTTATATCTGTAATGCTTGAGCTGTTACCGCCTACAGTTGCTGTTAGTGAGTCTATTCTAGATGATAATGCACTATCCTCAGTAGCTCTGGTTTGGCTCTCTGAGATTAGCTGTGCTTTATTCTCGTCTATTAATGAGCCTAGCTCCGTTCTAGCTGTGGCTGTTGCTTCTCTTTGGTCGTTAACATCAGCAAATATTTGACGTCTAGCAAAGGCTAAATCAGTATTATATTTTTCTCTGTTCTTATACTGCCCTATTACATCCTTTAGGTTTTGAATGGCTGTCTTGTCTAGTGCTTGAGTATTTCTTCGAGTGTCTACTACTGTCTGTGTGATACTGGGCGCATCAAGGGCATTAATATCTATTCGTGCCTGTGATACTTCCTCGGATAAGTCGTCAAATTCGCTCTGGTCTACTTTTAGAGTGATATTAGACTGTGCTGAGTTAATATCTAGCTCGGCTTGAGATAATCTTAAATCTAAACCATTAAATTGAGTGGTGTCAGCCTTTAATAATATCTCACCCTCTAGAGCATCAATATCTATTTCTGCTTGATTGACTTGTAGCTCTAGCGCGTTTAAAGATGCAAGGTCTGCACTATCCAAGACCGCACTGGCTATAGCGTTATTTACATAAGTAGTACTAGCCTTTAAATTGATACTTGCTTCTTGTGCCTCTAGTGTAATACCGACCTCATTCAAACTTGACGATGTTTCGGCTCTTAACGACTCAACGGCTTGAATTGATACAGTGCCGTTATCTGGGTCTACCGTTATCCCAGCATCCCTCATTAAGCCAGTAAACTCATTCTGTCTAGTCGCTAGAGTTAACATTCTTTCACTAACTAGGTCTAGCTTGTCATCTACTTGCTGTGACTCGTTAAGCACTTGATCCATTTGTGATTGTGGTGCTTTTAGGTCTATCTCTGCTAGCTTGTTTGAGAATGCAGTATCAACAAAATCTAAGGTGATTACATCATCAGAAAAATCATCAGATGTTAATCTAGTGGTTGTACCAGTTCCAGCATATACATAATCTGACGCGTTCCCAGTTCTATCGACCGCTTGCATCCAGTAATGCTTAGTAATAACACCTGTGTAGCCTGAGTCTATGTAGTTATCACTTCTAAGCTCTGCGATGACAGACGCTGTGTTAATATCGTTTTGACTGCTAGACTTGATTCTTATCTTGTCAAAGTCATCATCAGTAGGATTAGTCCAAGATAGCAGAATCTGGTGAAGCTCACCTGTTACATTAAATCCAGTCGGGTCTGCTGGTGGCGTGGTATCTACAACTGCTGTTACAGCCGCTGCAGTCAACCATGAACTACGAATACCTAAACCATTTACTGCTCGGACAGATACAACATAGCTAACATTATCCTGAGTAGGCTTAAATCGATACTCAGTAGATGCAACCTCAATGACCTCTTCACGGCTTGAGTATTCAAACTTAATCTCATAGCGGTCTACTAGCGAGTCTTCAGGAGCTGACCATGATAAGTCTATGTAACCAATAGCTTTACCATCTGCTTCGATGTATGTGCCTGTAGTAGTATTTAACGCTGTAGGTGGGTCAACCTGATTAGGATCTGGTAATCTAGTACCTACATACGGTTGTTCTTCTGCTGGCGTATCATAAGTATAAAGCGCTGCATCATACTCAATACAAGTAATTTGCACTGTGCCATCAAATGCCAATGCAACCTCTTGCACTTGGAATAGCTTATCAACCCATGCAGGTGTAGGATGAGTAATAGATACAACTTCACCAACCTCTAGGTTAATCAGCTCTGACGTACCTTGGAATGCAATAGTCATGTTCTGACGACTGCGCTCTAAGAATAAGCGAGCCATCTCACGAGCAGAGTAGTAATTATTAATAGAGTATAAGTCTATCTCATCAACTAACGGCTCTCCCTCATCCTCAGCTAAATACTGCTGGTAAAGGGTAGAGTTTTGCTCTGGGTATATCGCTTGGTCTTCTTTGTAGTTTGAAGATGCGTTAAAAAAGTTAACCTTAACTTGGTTGAATCTATCTTCTTTACGCGCACCAGCAACCGCAATACCACTAATAATCTGGTCAGGACCAATATCTAATACAGAGCTAGATGTCTGGTCAATTTTAAGCGAATAAACACCATTAGAGTATGGGATAAAGCCACGACACGCAATAATCATGTCGTTGAGGTTTTCCATAATCTTCTTAGATGTATCTACCACATGATTCATGCGGAATAAGTACTGGTACTCAGGTGAGTCTTGATACGGATAAGCAATAAAACTATCTAAGTCATTAGCAGCTTTACCGAATGCTACATCATCAATTGCTGAATCAGGCAAGCCCTTACCGAATCTTTTATTGGTTAGGTAATCTCGAATACATAAAGCTGGGTTATCAGACCATGCCGTAACGCCTGTTCTAGGGTCGTATACTTTCCTACCTTTCACTACTGCTGTTACTTCAGGTATGCCAGTGTACGCTCCTTCATCCCACTTAAATTTAAGTGCTAGGTATGCAATTCCACTTAATTTATGCTTACTTGACCAAGGTAACACTCTATTCGGATCTTGAGCGTCTCTTTCATGCTGGTCTGCGTATGGGTCATTATATATTTGACCCAATCTATCATAATCATAAGAAACGCCATTACCAATTAAAGTTGATGCCTCTTGTCCTAAAGACCCAAGAAATACTTCAAACTCTAGATTACGATCACTTAAATTACCGTCATACCTAAATCTATCATCTTCTATGGATATGTCATCAATTTTTATATCGGTGATTGACTCGACTTCACCCTCTGCCATAGCTAAAACCATGTACAAATACTGGTGCTTTTTATCACGAGATGTATCTATGTATACACGGACGCCACCAACTCGACGCTTACCGTATACAACTGGGATTTCTTTGGAGTTTGACTCTATATTCGCTTCTACGCCTTCGGTTAGCTCTTTAGCTTTCTTCTGCGCTTTTTTAGCTTGTACGTAAGAAGCACCAGCTGAAACTATCGCTATGACCGTTAGGGCTGCGGTAATTGGATCCATTATTTTCTACCCCATTTTAAGTTGGTAATTATGCTTGCAGCATATTCAAACCCTTTGTCATTCGGAAACCAAAATTGCTGTGACTTAGTATTGGTTTTTCTATTCTGTATCTTGTCGAAATCTTGCCAGTGCGAAGCCAGCTCAACGTTTACTGTAGAGTCAGTACCAGAGTCTTCAATATCGAATGATACAATCCTACCGTCAAAGTAAGTAATAGGCTCACCGATAACATCACCATTATCATCTAAACATACGCGCTGAACCAATACTTGCTTATTGATATAGTCTGACTGAAGGAATAATGAAACGTAGCTCTGCTCTACTGCACTTAAGGTTAAGTCCATAGAGTTAACGCGTATATCACCAGACTCGCTTGCATCACCAACTTGCAAAATATAACTACTAGCATCATAGGTAATAGTGCTATAGACAATATCCTGACCGTAATCAGTTAAGTAAATTGGAGTAGGGAAGTCTAGCTTTATTAATGTGGCTAGACGAATGCTGTCACTGGCTAATGCAGCGATTGTTGCGGAGTTGGTAACTCTTGACATTACAAGACCTCAATTAAGTCGACCTCGTAATTATACAACGAATCGACCCCGATTGGATACTCCTGTATCTCATTAGCTAGGCGTACCGTGATAGTTACATCGTTAGTCGCATGGCTTGGGTCTGGCACATCGATAGAGAATGTACCATGCCTACCGTTCTGGCTCTCTAGGAAGTCGTATACGGGCTTAAACTCTGTTCGGGTCATAGGTGGAAAGGTTACGCTTAGTTCTCTTCTTACAGCGCCAAGAGAGCGAACCTGTGTACGCCCATTGATTGATTCGCTGTATAAGTCATATCTACGTTTCTTAAATACAACTTCTTGGAAGCCTACATTGGTTGGAAATGTGCCAGCCATTACATAATCCTCTTGCCACGGTTGTTAACTGCCTTCTGTACCATAGATGTTATCATACCTCTACGTTCAAATAACAGCTGGTCGATACCTTTAGAGTCAACAGCGCTAATGTTAAAGGATACGTTAACTGGTTGACCAGTAGACCCACCTTTCTCCATATCGGTGATTTTCTCATTGGGATGTACGAGAGCCATTCTGCCGCCTTTACCATCCATGCCACCTGAGCGCACACCGTTAAAGGTAATACCACCACCTTCAAATGAGGCTAGTGTCTGACCTGCGATAGCGCCAGCTGATGCGTAACCCATAGCCTTAATCATACCTGCGTATGCTGGCATTTGTGGGTATAGCGCTAGAGCTTTAGCAGAAGCTTCCTCTGCACTTATAATGGCGTTACCGATAGCCATAGCTTGGTTAGCTACGAAAGCAGCCTTACCTAGTGCGGTAGAGTCATCGAAGAATGAGCTTAACTGGCTGAGCTGAGTACTCATCATGCCCATCATCTCTGATTGTCTTGAGCGCTCGGCACTGGCTAGTGCATTATCAGCTTCGGTCTGTATCTGGTTGCGTAGCTCGTAGTACTGCTTATCTTTTTCACCACGTATAGCATACATTTCATCAAGTATTTTAAGCTTGTTTGTCTCGCTATCTATGATTAATTGCTCTTCCGTCTTAAAGCCTTCTTGCATGGCTGTAAAGTCGTTAACTACACCTTTAATTCTATCCGCTTCAGGTTTAGCCTTCTTGATTCTCTCTTGTTCAGCTCTCTCCGCTTCAGCTAACTTTTTGTCCGCTTCAGCTTTCTCTCTAGCCTTTCTAGTCTCTTCATCACGAGCGACAGTCTTAGCTATGATAAGATTAAGAGTCTTCTGCTGTTCTGCATTAAGGTCATACTCAGAGGCTTCTAATGCTAGTATTTGAGCATTAGTTAATGTCTGTTTGTTGTTAAGCTTGTCTAACTTCTGTATGAAGTTTTCTTTCGACTTGGCATGGCTATCTGCTTCAGCCTTAGCTCTTCTTTCAGCCTCGGTAGCCTCGTCAATCTCTTTCTTTCTCTTTGCGTAAGCTGCTATTTCAGCGTCAATCTTAGTTATTATTGCATCACTTACACCAGCTTCTTGTAGCTTGGCTTTATTGTAATTTAATAACGCTATTTCATTCATGCCGTAAGTATCTTTCGTTTCCGTAAGCTTACTTAAGAAATCATCGGCACTCTTATCTGTCAGGAATGGATTGGCTTTACCATCATCAATATTTTTTAGTATTTGTTGATAGTTTTCTAGCTCATCTTGAAGTATCTTTTGATATGCAGAGTATAACTGTACATTATCAGATGCTTCTTCTATGCTTTTATCTGAAAATCTTGTTGCTTTCGCTACATCCATAAAAGCAGAAGCGAATATATTAAGACCGCCAGCGCCATTGGCAAATACTTCTTCCATCTCTTGGAATTTAGCAAAGTCACCCAATAACGCAAATGAGCTATCAAGTTCCTCTCCTAGCTCAGACATTTGATTCTTTATTGAGTCAATGCTGTCTAAGGTTGAGAATCTAGATAAGCCTCTTAAGCTTTCGGTAAATCCTTCAGCGCTAGTGGCTGTTTCAGCCATACGCTCCTTCATGGCTTTAAGTTCTTTCTCAGCCTGTACGGACGCTTGATTTATAGAAGTGTAGATTGCTGCGCCAACAGCACCGATTGCACCTATTACCGCACCTTGTGGTCCGAATAATGATGCTATCTGTGAACCTTGCTGACCAAGGACAATGGCTGCGTGTGTTCCACCTTGGAACTGTACCGCCATATCTTGAATTTGATGACCAACCTGACCTGCACCGCCACGGATAAACCTTAACTGAGTCTTCAGCGCATTACCACTCTTAGCCATGCCTTTCATAGCTTGAGTGCCTTTGTTTATTCGTGCTGAAGTCTTGTCTACCTCTGACGATACTTTTTGCATCGCTGAAGCTACTTGGTCTTGTCCAGTAGCTGCAAAGGTAATCAGTGCGTCGGTCTTAGCCATTATTTAGCCTTTTCCATCTTTTCTTGCTTGATACGCAAATAAGTAAACCAATGGTTATACTCATCCATGGTCATCTCAAGCACAGTTGAAAGTGGTTGACCAAGATGCTCTGCCAGTTGGTACATAAAGTACAGCTCGGTGAGTTTACCTTGGTCATCTGTTAGTTTTTTTCCCTATCCTCTTCGGTAGGGGCGGTCACTTCTAACACAAAGTTAGCAAGACGACCAACGATCTCAGGATCGACATTTCTGCGAAGTTTTACCTTATCGCCAATATCGAAAACCGAATCACCCTTATCATCGACTAAGCCGAAAATTAGGGCGTACACCATGTAGTCAGTATTATCACCGTCAGCTCTAGTAATCCACTTAGACTTATCCTCTAGTGATAGAGGTTTAGCGTATAAAGTGACTTCCCATTCAGGAACATAGATTTCACGGACGGTTTTACTGCTAAAATGTGATACCGCTGCTTCAATAAGTTTCATAATTTACCTTATGCTACTGATTCTTCAGTTAATGCACCGTTACCAGTTGCAGAGAATGATGCTTCGATTAATCCATCGAAAGATGCACTCTTTGATACTGAGGTAATGATTGCAGAACCAGACCAGTATTTATTACCAGAAGTATTACCTTCAGGGTAAAGGTTTAATGTTATTTCAGCTCCAACAGTAAGAGTTCCCTGACCAGTTGAGTCAGTTTCGTCCCAGTAAGCGTTGAATGATGAAGTCCAAGATTTTTGTGTAGGTTTGTTCGATACCCAAGTATCACCCATAACAGTATCCGCAACTACTTCACTGGTTTCCTCGAGTGACCAGTCACGAACTTCTGCTACGGCATTTGAACCTGAGTATACTGCGCCTGAACGACCAGTGTATGTAGCCATGATATTTCCTCTATGGTTTAAGTTGTCGGTGAGCCTTCGGTAGTATGGTACTTAACTATTACGTCAAGCTGACCTACACCAACTGGCATTTCACCATCGCCATTGTAGTCTGAATCAAAGTTGTCAATCATAGTGTCAATGGCGTTACCACCTCGAGTGACATCAACTGCCAAAGCAGATTCAATCTCTGCCATGATAGTATCCATTTTATCATCAAAGCCAGTATTAGTCTTTACATATACTTCGACTTTGAAGACACAATTTCTTTCTTGTGAGCGTGGTGACCCCATTGCTAGGTACTGCACCGTCTCATTTTCATTGTAAATAATAATGCCTTGTGTAAGGCTTTTGGAAACAGGATATACTCTCGTAACAAATACATTGCTACCAGTGGTAGTTAAACCAGTCAACGTGGTCTTTATATTCTCACGGATTGCTTGACGTTTATGCATCTTGTTTCTCTAGTTGTAGCTCTGTAATACCTTGACCATCTGGCATGATTACTCTTACGTAATATGTATTGCCCTCGATGACCAGTGTATCAGTCTCTACTGCATTTGGCACATCAGATGTTCTGCAATAGAATCGTGGTTGCTCCATAGCAAAAGCCACATTGCCACCTGCATCTACCGCCTCGAATTGCTTATCGAAAATACCAGTGATATTGGTTGTAGTGCCATTGTTAGTATAAGCAACCTCTATACCGAAGTCGCTCAACATGACTAATCTATCTGCAGCAGTCTCAACAGCCATTTACTTAGCCTTTTTAGCTCTTTTCTTACGAGTTTCGACAGGTTTTTCTTCTCTGTCTTCTACAACAACAGGTTTAACTTCTACTTCGCCTGTGTGCTGTTCAATTCGACCTAAACGACCTAGCGCGTCAGCAACTTCAGTCTCTAGCTCTACAATTTCGCCTACTTTAAGCTTACGACCTAAAGCAATACATTCTGATAATACAATATATTTCATAACAATCTCCTAGAAGGAAAGTGGGTGAGCCGAAGCCCACCCCAATCAATTACGCACCGTCATTCGATACACAGAAGCTCTGTGCATGGCGAACCGCAGTGTCTACTGACTGTAAAGCTACAACACGTACTGAACCAGTAGTGCTTAAGCTATATGGATCTACTGTTAAGTCTAATGTGCCGAACATACCGATTAATAAATCAGAGAAGTCGCCTAAATAGACATTTCCAGCTGTACCTTGGTTACTTACTACAGTGCGGTAACCGTTCATAGAACGACCGTCTGTAACGAACTGTGCAGTACCAGTAGCTTTCTCAGTGGTTTTTAACGCACCGTTGATAGCAGATGGTAAGATGTACGCTAAACCTTCAGAGTTAACGTTGTCGTTACGTAGTGCAGTTTCCATCGCAACAATCTCAGCGAAAGTCGGATTAGCAGCAGCGAAAGTAGTAGTGTTAACACCAGTAGTGTTAAGAATACCAGTAGGCTGACCAGAAGTACCAGTGCCTTCTAAAGCGGCTTTATCGATTGCTAGACCCATAGCTTTAACTAAGTCATCACGGATTAAGTTCTCTACGTCTAAAGAGCTTTGGATTAATAACTGACGAGTTACATCAGTGAAAGCACCAAGAGTCTTAGGCGTCATAGAGATGTTGCCAACAGTCATTTCTGACTCGCTCGCAGCACCACCTTCAGAAGCAATCCAAGCAGCAGATGCAGCAGTTAGCTTCTTAGGAATCTTAACGTCACCAGATAGACCAGATAACATTGTTGCACCAGCTTGCATAACACTTGAAGCGTTACGTAGTACGTCAATGAAATCACCGCCACGGTAATCATCGCCAAACAAATCTGATTCGTCAGCAGAGTTAAGGTCACGACCCCAAGTCTTAAGAACGTCAGCTGGCATCATGATACCTTGAGCGTTAGCACCGTACTGTTGAGCAGCAGCGCGTGAACACTCAAACTCGAAAGCAGCTTCATGCTGTGCGCGAGCGTCATGTGGGTTAGCTAAAGCACGGATAGCTTTGATTAGAGAGAAGCGTTTAACTTCTTCTTTGTCCATACCGATTTCTTTATTTTCTAAAGCAGCAGTAGAACCAATCTTCTCTAATACGTCACCACGGAAAGACTCAATAGAGATTCCTTTAGCGATAGCTTCACGAGCCATGTCGCCTAAGTTGTGACGTGCGCCTAGTTCTGCGATTTCCGCAGCGTTACGTTGTGCAGCTTTGCGAGCTTCCGCTTCAATCGCTGCAATATCTACTGTATCAGACATAATTGTCTCCTTAATTTGTTCAGTAGGTTTTTCTTCAGGGTTGATTGAAGTTTCACTTGAGCGACCAACGCCAACGGTGACATCCGCAGGTATTGAAACCAAGCTTGCTTCTACAGGTCGCCAACGCTTCGCAATGTAAGTGTCTTTGTCCTTCTTTTCTAACTTGCTGATTGAATACCCTACGCTAATATTAGCACGGATACCATCAACTACATCGTCAAATGCTTCACGAGCAAGTCCGTTCTTACCGAATCGTACTTTAGCACGAAGACGTTTCGTACTTTCGTCAAGCTCAACAGATTCTACCACCCCAATTTGCTTCTCTGGGTCATGGTCTAATAGTAATGGAGCGCGTCCACTACCTAAGAAATCTAAGTCAATAGCGTCTTTGCTATGCTCTAGTACTTCATAGCCAAATGAGCGCATTACTGGCTCTTCTGTGCTAACAGCAATCATAGCAGTACGCTTGTCTTCGTCGATAGGCTTATAACCTATCTCCATTGAGCGATGCTCTACTTTACCAAGTGAGCGCTCTTCGTCAAAGTTTAGCTCTTCAGGCTCTTCAGCCTCTTCTGCTAACTCCTCGATATCAATCTCTTCAGATTCTATCTCTTCAACGATTTCAGAGACATCTTTTTCCTCTTCCATCATTCTTTCCTCTTCGTTATTAATACGTTTAACTTCTTTCTTCGCCCATGAGTACCCAGCGTTACCGCCCCAAAGTAGCCATGCAATCGTGAAAGCATTCTCACCACCATCATTCTCTTTCTCGCCATAATGCTTGTCGTAATTCGACGAGTGGCGTGAAAAGTACGAATACATTCTCTTAATAGTACTGTCAGATAAATCTTTGTTATTACTAATATCCCTAGCACGAGCAACACCAACATCAGTACCACCACGACCATACTCTTTGCGTAGTTCAAGCCCACGCTTTGCGTTTTTACGCATCTGGTCATTAGGCTTCGCCATCGTCCTCTCCACCTACAGGTGTGAATTGAGCGCCATACGGCTCAAGCTGATACTGGATACCAAACTGCTCCATCAAATCTCTATCTCTAGCAATCTGACTTAATAACTCTTCTACATCTTTACCGTACTGGCTCGCCACATCTTGTAGTGACAATATGCCAGACTTAAGACCTAGAACGGCAGCATTCATCTCTTTCTGTGGGTCTACCCAATTCCAAGCACGACCACGGAACTCTGCAGCGTCAATAAACTTATCTAGCTTGAACGCAGGGTAGCGAATTGTGCCAGACTCTTGTGCTGAGTATAACCAAGACTCGAATATAGGGCGTACAAAATGCTCAATCATCATAGACTGTATATTTCTATACATATCACGCTCTTCTAGCGCACCTTGACGGATAGATGAGTAAGATGTAGCTTCTAAATCGTTACTAACTGCCGTATAAGAGATACCTAGACCACTAGCAATGCCTTTCAACACTGATTTATGGAATGTATCGAACTCATTAGAAGGGAATGCAGGGTCAAACGTTTCAAAGCCAACACCAGCTGGTAATTGGTGGAAACTAGCAGGTTCTGCGCTCATAATCGGCACATCTTGCTCCATATCATCAGGAACAAAGCCATCTCCCTGTGGAGAGGTAAAGAAACCCATCTTAGACGCTCCAACACGAGCATTAATTACTGCTGCTTCACGGAATCCAGACAGTTGCTTAATCGCTGACATCGCAGGTGAAGTCCATGGCTCGCCTCTGGTCTGACCAGCGCGTAACGAAA
>Ga0209653_1003121_pt1 | contig 11537 bp, 20 predicted proteins | sample SaaInl6LU_22_DNA_FD_184644 | JGI IMG/M metagenome (GOLD analysis project Ga0209653, IMG submission 184644) | Marine microbial communities from expanding oxygen minimum zones in the Saanich Inlet - ESP_116LU_22_DNA (SPAdes) (version 2) | ecosystem: Environmental > Aquatic > Marine > Intertidal... | reverse complement strand
TCTTTGGTGTCCAAAACTTCATTGCAGTATTTACAAACTCCTACAGTATATACTTTTTCTATTTTTTTTCTTGTCATTTTTAAAACTTGAAATTTTGCTGTTCCATTAAAAGTAAAATAAATATTTAAATTAATTCAAAAACTTATTCAATCACTTTTTTCATTTCTGACGAACTTGTTACATTCTAGACGATTTTGAAAAAACCAATATGTTATAATGGGTTATAAAAAGTTTTTTAGTAAACTTTTTATGAGTTCTTAAACATTGTGAATAGAAGGTCAAAATATAGGAGAAAACTATGTTTGAAAAAACACACAATTTTCCTGTTAAATATCAAAGATGTAAAACAGCTTGGTATTTTAATGGGATTGAAATAAAAAAACAAAAAATCTATGGTCATTGGTATAGAAAAAAAGATGACTTTAGAATTTTAATAGAAAAGGAAATCTTTGGTATTACGCATAAAGCTAAAACTAAAAAAGTTTGGTCTTATGCTAAACCAAGTGATTACGAAACTGATTTAAATTTTATTATTAATGTTGCAATTAATAAAAAAAAGGATCAGTTAGAACAAAGAATCAAATCATTAAAACAATGGATTAATGATTTGCCAAACTTAATAAAAGACAAAGAGAATTTTATTAAGCAATTGGAAGAAGCCAAAAAGAATGTTTCTAAGGAAAACTTCTATTGGCATGATCATTCAAGAAAAATTGTAGAACAACTTGAAGATCATAATAAAGTAAGTTCTCTTAATATTAATAATAAATACGAAAAATTATCGTATTTATCTTTTAGCTAATAAACCAGACCTTCTGTTCCAATGTTTAAATTACCAAGCCTTACAAGACCAATATCTAGCAGATAGCTTATTGGTTGCGCCTTCACACTTATGTCTAGCTCTAAATGATTTACGTCTAGCTTTAATATGTTTTTTAATTTTCATATTAGGATCACCAAAACGAATCAGTTTAACTTGATCTCCTTGCTTAGCTAATACCGCAGACTTTTTAGATTTACCTGGTGTTCTTTTTGGTTTGTTATAACCTGAAAATGTTTCACCTCTATATTTGATCATCTTCTAATTCTCCGCATCTAAATTTTATAATATATTGATTAAGATTAAAAGCTCCAGGGTCAATTTGTTTTACCATATCTAAACTTGTTTCATAACCAGTTTTGGCACAATCATGTAAGTTTTTATAAAACCCACCTTCAATAGGAGGCATACAAGCCTCATATCTTAATGAACATAAAGTTATGAGTAATACAAATTTCATTTCTTAAAGGTATTGATACCTTTTATACCAAGAACGGTTGAATAACCACCAATGATAAGTCCTTGCAACCAAAGAGGGAATTTATTAATCTGTTCAAAGAAAGCTTCAAGCTTTGCAATGATTTCTGGATCATCACTAAACACTCCCCAAGCTGCAATCATTAAGGGTATTGAGATTAGAATTAAAACGATCTCATCTTTATAATCGTTTTGTCTTTCTTGAATTTTAATCTTTTCTATTTCAATTTCACCTCTTGCAGCCTTTTCAGCATTAAGTAGTTCTGCTTGAGATAAAGCAATCTTAGCTCTTTGCCGGTTCTTATATATCTCAGAACCTGCTTTAAATAATGTCGGTAACATACTCCAAATCATAACGGTCTATATTTCACCTTTCCTTCTTGATCTCTAAAAGCTCTTAAAGATTCTTTTCTATTTTTCTTTCCAACGTATGAAACATGAATCCAACCGGAGTTCGGTTCATCTTCACCTTTCCAAAATTCTAATATGAGTTGGTCATAATCTAAATTATGTTTAATCCATTTAAAGACATCATAATTAGATACACCAATAATCTCTAAATCTGCTGCTTGTCCTTTGCAATGCTGGCTATGAATAGAAGAACCAATATCAATACAAAGTTCAGCGCTACGATAACCTGATGTAATAATTACAGGTGATTCATAATGGTTTCGCAAAGGTTGTAAAACAGACTCTGCTAGTTTTTTTAAATTACTAGTTTGATCTGATGAAGGATTATTGTTTATTCCTTTTCTCTCAGCAACTTGTGATTTTACAAGTTCAGCAAGAGAGAAGTTCTCTGTCAGTTTCATTTGAACCTTCTATTAATCCTTTTAGTGTATAGCTTGCGCCAAATTCTGTTTTCCCATCGGCTAACGACTTTGAGTAACCAACGTAAGAATGTGTAGTATAATTCTTGCATCTGCAACCTCCTGATAACACACAACCTTGTGTGGTTTGATTTATACAATGTTTCATTATTTAGATTCTATTATAATTTTCTTAATACTTAAAGACCCATCTACATTTTTATCCATGACCGCTTTAACTTCACCGCAAACATATTGCTTATTATTCATATCACTGTTTCTTGATGCTATTCTTTTATGCTTTAAACATTCAGACATAGATTGTTGAACCCTATGTTCTTTGAGTTCACCATTAATAAACAAACATAATGCAATAACTATTTTAGTCATTATTTTTTCCTCAATAAAACAATCAAGATCACTGTGAAAAATCCCCAGTACCAAAAGCAATAACTAAATGCTTTACTAAAAAAATTAGGGTCTAAGTATTTTAAAAAGAAATTAATTAGTTCTGTTTCCATTAGTGTTTACCATTTCCATTTGCAAATTTAATATCTCTAGTTTGATCTTTTAATCTCTCAACATCTTTTTTAAGTTTTTCTATTTCTTTTTCATACTGTTTTAACATGACACCAGTATGAACATTATCTTCTAATTGTTTTGCATGTTTTTCTATTTGTTTGGTCATGTACTCAATTAACATAAACTGTTCTTGGTCTATGGGTTTTTGAACTGACGCTTCAAGTAAATCTTTTTCAAACAATTGGTTTTTGGTTTCAAGATTATTTAATCTTTCAATCACACCAAACGCAAACCATACACCAACGGCTACAGCACCTATAATGGTTAGTAGGTTACGCAAAGGTAAAGCTACATTTGTATTATCACTTATTTTCATGTGTAACTCTTATCATCATCTACGACACAATGATTCTCTTGTTTTAAGTTTTCTTGAGGCTGTAGAATATTTCTTGTAACTCTTGGTCTTGAAGCTCTTTCTTTTGCGTTCTTTAACCAAGTACCAAACTGTAATTTTTCTTTAAGTTTTTTTTCTATTTCTTTTTTGAAGTCTTTGTGATCCATGTTTTTCCCCTTTTAAATCTTTGAACATGGTAGGACTTGGAAAGCAATCAACCATGTCTTTTAGTTTATCAAAAAATTCTTTTTGTTCTTTTCTATCTTCAACTTTTTGTTGGTCAATAATCATAATATGCACTCCCAACTCTTTTTGTTTTTTTGTTGGTGTTCTATATATCTTACAATTACTTTTTTTTCTATAAGACTTTGTTTTAACATCTATAAGAAAAGTCTTACCTTTTGGACTTACTGCGACAATATCAAAAGGTGATTGTACATGACATGACCTAGCAACGTAAAAACCAGATTGAATTAATAAATTAACGGCTTGAAGTTCTGAGATTGTTCCTAAATCTACTTTAGTAACAGAGTTACGACTAGGTTTGCGACACTTGCCATCCCTGTTCCTAGAATCAACCATACAAACTTATAGATGAGATTTATCTTTTCATCAATATGTTGTAGGTGATTATCTTTAATGGTGTCTATTTTGTGATTAACGATATTAAGTTCGCTTTGTAGTTTAATAATTTCAATTTCGTTTTTTTTTGATTGAGATACTTTTGTCATATTACATTATGGCGTCATTGATTTAATGGTTTGGCTTTCTATTTTTTTTCTTATTCTTTCATCGCTATCAATAAACATTTGAAGTGTATTTTGAATATGTTGTCTGGTTTCAGAATCTGCATTTGCCATAACAACACCTAATCTTCCAAAATGTTCAGCAGCTCCGTCAAATCCTTTGTTACCAGCGTTTTTAACTCCTTGAGCCATCCATTTAATAAACGCAGGATTAGTCATAAGTTTAGCTGATTGATTTGCACCAGCAATGACCAAAGGAAGTGAAATTAAAAAAGCAGGATTAGCACTGCCAATCGCACCACCAGCAGCACCAAAAATAATACCCTGACCAACTAATCTATCAGCAGTTCCAGATGGATTTCTAAATGTTTTTCCACTTTCTCTTATAACAGATGATATTCTTGCAATGGTGTCCATATCAGCTCTAATATTACCCATACCTTTACCAGTAAACAAAGCGTTCTTTGCTTCTTTACTTAAAGCGTTCCAATTTGTTAAAAAAGTTTCACTAGAAAATCTTCCTGAACCTTCAATAACTTCACCAGCAGCTTCATCAGCTATACCTTGTGAAGGTCTAATTCTTCCTAATCTCTCAATTACAGAAGATACAAAAACTTTATATTGATCGTCAGTTAAACTTTTTTTAACCGCATTAATTCTTGTTGCACCTTCTTTACCAGTATTTAATAATAATGAAGTAAGTCTATCAGGGTCTGCAACTCTATTAATAGGCTCTAAGAAATCTTCAATTCTTTGTATTCCTGATTGGTAATATTTATTAGCTCTTGTATAAGCATTAAATGCCTTTGTTCCTTTTGCCTTAGCTAAGGCTTTCATGTCTTCTGACAATGCACCATAAACTAATTTCAATTGTGCTTTATCAACGTCAGCAATTAAAGACATATCAGATAGTTTATTACCTATTTTAGAACGTAATTGTTTTACAGCTTCATAAGGTAAGGCATTTTTCTTACCCATATCTTGAGTTAAATTTTCAAACACTTCATTTAAAAATTTATTTTTAAAGACTTCGCTTGTTTTAACAGCACCAGGTATAGGTGATACTTGCTGTTTAAGAGTATTAATTGTGTTAGTTAAAGGTACATTTGTTTCACCTGGAATAAAATTATCTATTTCACCAAATAATTGATTTGCTCTTGATTTGAAACGACCTACAAATGATGATTGACCTGATAAACCTTGATCCGTAATACCCAATTTAATTTGCTGACCTGCTTTAATAGATGTTGCAGGAGTTGGTTGTTTAATTAATTTAGAAGCAATTTTAGTTGAAAAATTACCTAAATCATCTTGAGCTTTTGAAGCAAAGTTAGCAATCTTACCAGAAGCACCTGGTACATTTCCTAGAACCATTTCAACTGTTTGAACACCTTGATTTAAAGTTGCCTGTCCTAAAGATGGAGATACTCCAGCGTTTCCAAAATCTTTTAATCTTTTTATAGCAGCTTCTGCTCCTTTTTTACCGCCTACAACTAAACTTTTCCCAGCTCTAATAATAGGAGGAGTTATAAGTTGTCCAGCAGTTCCTAAAGCAACATCGGTAGCTCTTTCTGCAACCAACTCTCCAGGAGTTCTTAATATTTCAGTTCCAAAAGCAGAACCAACTATTTCAGCAACTTGAGTTCCTGCTGCTGTTCCTAATCCAGCTCCAACTGCTGTTCCTGCACCTGGCGCAGCAGGTGTTCCAAATACAGCTCCAAATGTTCCACCAATAGCTTGTGATATCGGTCTGATGTAATCTATAACATCACCTACATTTGTTGTGTCTTTATTATCTAAAACAAATCGTTTTCCTAATTCGTCAGTAACAAAAAAGTTATCTGGATTTTTTTGATCTTGTTCTACAGTAGGATAGAATTTTTTAAGTGTAGCAACTTTAGATGCTAGATTAGGTGCAGCAGATACTGCCGTTCTTATTTTTAAAGGAACTTCTCTTAATTTAGTATCTTCTTGGTAATCTGTTACCAATTCTGCTTCAACAACTTCAGCCATGATTAACCTTTTCTTTTAACCTTGAATGTTACTCCTGAAGGAGTTCTGTAAAAATAAAATCCATCTTGGAAATCAATTAATTTTGTACCAAGAGGAACATTTTGTTCCTTACCATTTATTTTGATTTTTTTAGGTCTTAAATCAGCATCAATAAAGACATCTTCAGTTTTTACACCTTTTGCGGTAAATGAATTAGATAATCCTGATCTATAAGCATCAAGCGCTTGTTGATTAGATTGGAATAATCCAATAGCTGTTTTTTTGAAATCATTTCTTTGATCATCATTTAATTTCTCTCCAGCTAAAACTTTATTATATAAAGTTCTTACTCTACCTGAAACACCAGTTGCATTTGAAGCTGTAGCTTGTTCACCTTCTCTAACCACTGAAGTTGGGTCTAAAACTTTCATGTAAGTAAAGATTGCAGATAAATCTCCTGCTGCTGTTTTTTGATCTACACCAGAGAGTAATTTATTTAATTGAGTTTGACCTTCGTTAAAGTTTTTAACAATTTGATCTTTAGTATATATACCTCTAAAATCTTTTGTTAATCCTGCTATTTCTTGTCTTGAAGTTTGAGCAGCTTCTATTGCTGCTTTTTTCTGTTCTTGAATATCTCTTAAATAGGCAGCTACCGCAGCATCTCTATAACCAGACTCTGATAATTTTCTATATGGACTATCTTCTGGTAGATTTTTAAATACTTGTTGTCTTTTAATATCTCTTTCTTGCTGTCTTTGTAAACTTTGAAGTTGCTGATTTTTAATCATTGCAGTTTGAGGATCAACACCTCTCATACCAGCAGCAATTAATCCTAATCCACCAGTAATTGCAGGAGAAGAAAATGCCTGTTGTAATAAACCACCACTTCCCATTTCACCTCCTCTGCCTAATAAACCTCTTGTTCCTTGTGTTGTCATACCTGTTCCAGATTCTACTTGACCAGGCATACCATAAATATATTTTCTAATGTAATCATCGTATATCGCCATTATATTAATCCTCTCTTTTGAAAGTAATCTTCATAGATACCAAGTCTTCCTTCCATACCAATAAGTCCTGGAGGTCTAATGACATTACTTAGGTTTGATTTAGCTGTATCGTATCGGCTCATAATATCTCCTGTAGGAGTTACATTACCTTGTTGAAAAAATTGTAAAGAGGGTGTTTTTTCATATTCACCTGATGCAATCATTCCTTGTAATTGCTCTAAACCCTCTAAGGTAAGATTAGCAATGTTAGAAAATTGTTGTTGAGTAGGCTGGTCTTGTTCTATTGCTGATCTTGCTAAAGATGTAATAGCTTGTGTTGCAAAAGGTTCAATAATAGATTGACCTGGATAAGCAGGAACATTAGGCATATTACCACCATAAATTTCAGGATCTGCAAAACCAAATCCACCACCAGTTGGGTCATAGAATACTGCAGGATTAAATCCTAATTTTTCATCACCAGAAGTTGCAGCAAAAGCAGCCGCATAAGGGTTACCCCCTGTCATCACATAAGTGGTTACTGCATCTTCAATATCTAAGTCTGAAACAACTTTACCAACGTCAGATACGAAATCTCCACCTTCTTCAACGACATTACCTAAAATGTCAGTTCCACCTTTAACAATTTCACCACCAGCACCAATGACGTCTGATACAACATCAGTTATTGAACTAATTGCACTACTCATATTACTACCGCTATAATTAAAAGTATAATGTAATACTTTAAGGGTTTTTGTTTAAATTTATTTTCTATATCAAAATATATTTTGTTAATCTTTTTCATTACAATAAACTTTGTATAGGATTAAATATTCCACCTCTACCTAATAATAATTGTCCTATACCTAAACCTGCTGTTAAGTAATCAGGAGCAACATCTTTAGTTGTTGTTTGTGTTGGGAATCCAAAACCAATTGGTGAAACTAATCCAGAGTATTGTTGTAATGCTTGGAATGGCGCTAATTGTTCTGCTCTTTGTAAAGCCTCTAATTGAGAACCGACTTGTGTTAAAGTAGGTGTTCCTCTTGCAGCAGCTTCTTGAAAGGCTCTTTCTTGTCCGTATGTTTGGAAAGCATAAGGTAAAGCTTTACTTGCAACTTGTGCTGCGACTTGTTGTTGAGATACCGGAGAACCTGGAGTTCTTCCTGCTCCACTAAATTGACTAGCAACATTAGTATAAGCTTCTTCACCAAATTGTTGTAGCATTGGTGAAAGAAAAGGATTTAAATATCCACCAGATAAAGTGGCAGCCTGTTGTTGTTGAGCAAGGTTAGCCATTTGTTCAGCCTGTGCAATTCCTGATAATGTTTGTTGAGTAGGTGCAACATAACCTGATCCTGCTGAACCTAAATTATAAATATTAGTTGCTTCTGTTAAAATCTGTCCTAATGCTGGTGTAGCTGGTGCGTAAGCACCTGATACGGTTTGTTGAGTAGTATCTCCTGCGCTTGATAAAAATGACATTTAGTCTTTCTCCTTTAGTTCTTTTTCTAAGATGACATGAGTCTTCTTATAATTATGTTTATCAAGAATCTTTTGCCAACCAGGTCTTGCAATTAATTCCATTAAATCACATCCTTGATCTTTAGCAAAATCTTCAAGTTTTTCAATTAAATGTTGCCATCTTTGTCTATTTTTTCCAGTAACAATAGGTAGATGGAATACCTTTTTGATACTTCTTTGGATAATCTCTGATACGACTACCCCATTCATCTTCTCTTTAATTGTGGTTTTCTTATCATCCCACAATAACCATAGCTGTAATTTACCTTTAAGCATAAGGTCTTTAAAGTGTTCTGAATGATGATGAGAGTTAGAATAAGCTAATGCCTCATCTACATAAGGTTTAGCAAGTACCCAAACTTTATTAACTTGTTCTTTAGGAATATAAACGACATCCATATTAGAAATCTATTTCTAATAAACTAATAACCGCACTAATTCCTGTTGTGTCTGATGATTGAATCTTTAAAATATCCCCTGCTTCCATAACGATAGGTGCTTTGGCAAGGTTACAAATCGTTGCTCCTGTAATAGACGCATAAGCAATTTGATAATCTGTTGAAGCTGAACTATCGGTAATCAATACTTTGACTACTTTTGAACCACTTTCATTGGTAATCTGTATATTCTTAATTAATCCTGTTGTATCAGCAGGTACAGTATAAACAGTAACTGCTGTGGTTACACTTGGATCGTAGAAAGCATTTTTATATGTATTAGCCATTTGTCGTATCGTACCATTTTATTGAACCTACAATATCATCACCATTTGATTTACCTTTAGCACATAAAGTTAATGTGTCAGATACACCTGCTATTGTTTGTCCAAGTTGATATTCAAAATTAAAACCATCTCCAAAGTTTTCAATAGAAACCCCTTTACCTGATAAATAAGTTCTATTAATAATCGTTCCACCTGTAATCGTTGTAGTACCAGTTAAATCGTATTCTACATTATCAGAATAACTTGTATATGAAAACGCTGTTGATGGAGTTGCATTTTGTCTTAATTGTATTTCATAATCAGAATTAGATATGGCAGAAGCTAAAAATCCTTGAGGAATAATAAGTGCATAAGGTCGTCCTGATTTAATTCTAATCGTTGCTATATTATAAAAAGTTCCAGCCGTAGTTAAATTAACACCATTTAAACTTGCTGTTCCAACCGATTGAACAACTCCTTGTGGAGAATATCCACCTTCAATCATACAAGATGAACATACTTGTTGTAATGTTGCTGCACTTCCAATGGTATCTGTCGTTTCTATTTCATACCTGATAGGTAAGTTTGCAGTTTGCATATAAACAGTATCTAAATTATTTGCATTTAAAAAAGTATGAGCTGTAATAAATTTACCATCTATGACAAATCCAACTCTAACTGATCCCATTCCTAACCATTCATAATCCGTAAATAAAATAGTCGCTTTAGTCGTATCTAATGTATAACCACTAGCACCTGTACCATCTAGCTTATCACCATTCCAAGATGATTGTGCAACTGCTGTATCAACGCTTGAACCTGTAACATAACTACGTCTAACTATTTGATAGCCTGTTCCTGTATCTTCAAAAAAGATTCCATTGTTTGCATCAAACGTACCCACTCTTTGTTTAAGGTTTTCTGTTTGAGTATTCATTACAAATGTATTTAATATCAGTAATGATTTTCCAGGTTGATAAGACATCACTCTTTTAGATTGTCTTATCACTTTATCACCTGAAGCGGTTGTAACATTTAAATTAACTGTAGATTTATTAGATGTATAACTTACTGTTCCTGAACCGGTTAATGATTCATCAAACAGATTATTCTTGGACATAACATTTGAACTATCAAAAATAGTAAATGGATTTGAAGTTCTTAGTCTTCCAAAAGCATCATATGCAGCACTGCCATCACCGCCAGAAATGACAGTTGGCTGTACATTAACATTCGTACAGGTCATAGATTATTCTTATTATTTTTTTAGGTTATCTTCAACATCAGAAAACCAATCTTTATAAATCTGTGTGAAATCTTGCCAGAACTTTTCTGTTTGTTCTTTCATTTCTTTATAAGTTGGTAATTTGAAAGGATTAAAATTATTAAACATTATTTTCCTATTTAGTTTTAGTTATAAATTCCCATTCATCTAAATTATATGGTATCATATGCCTAGCCATATAGTGCGTTGCACAATAAAGTCAAGTGTTATTGAGGCTTAGCAGGGAGATTGATTGATTGTGCTTGTTCAGCAGTTTCAATATTATTTGTAATATCTCTTAGAGCTTGTCTATAATTCATCCAGGCAGTTCTTTCAGCAGCATTAAATCCTACATCCGGTAACTGTGTCCAATCAGAATCAGTTAATGCTTTGTTACGTCTAGCTCTTAAATCTTTCATAGCAACTTCTAGTGCAGAAGGTTGTGCAGCTAACCATGCAGCTTCTTCAGCTTGTCTTGCAGCAATCTCATCTGCTGTGAGTTCTACTTGTTGTCCATTTACTATTTTATGTGGCATAATTTCTCCATGTTATATTAGTTTAATCCAAACATCAATATCTTACCATCATCTATGTTTCCGCTAGACATACGGAAAATAATGTTCGTAAGCGGTGAAACTGTATTTGCATACCCAGCAGAATACCAATCAATAGATGTTGGACTTGTATTAAATCCATTTCCTCTTGATACCCAGTGCTTGACGAATGTGTCGGAACTGGGATTAAATAATGTTAAGTAACCTGAAAAACTACCATCATTATCTGTACTCATATTTCTATATAATTGTTGGTCGCCTGTTCCTTGTGCATGGTCACCTGCCGCTTGATAAACTATGCCATAAGCAGCATCACTTTCCAAATGATAACTTTCAAAAGCAGTAGATGTTTTGGTTACATTGTAATTTGAACCATTATCAGTAGATAGATTAAATTGATATTCAGCACCACTTGTTGCGGCATGAATATTAACAAAGAAAAACTTGTACTCCTTATAATCCCCCAATGTAAACTCTATGCTAGAACTAGCACTAGCCGTAGCAGATGAGATGAATACCATATCACCTAATGATGCACTTCCTTCAAATGAAGTTAAATTATCAAGTGCGTTATTTTTTAATTTAATTAAACTCATGCGGATATCCCATACATTTTTATAGTTCCAGCGTCTATGTTGCCTGATGACATGCGGAAAATAACGGCATCAATGTCACTAGTCGTATTACAATATCCAGCAGTATATAAATCAATACTATAATTAGCTCTAAACATATAA
>Ga0209653_1003120_pt1 | contig 11538 bp, 10 predicted proteins | sample SaaInl6LU_22_DNA_FD_184644 | JGI IMG/M metagenome (GOLD analysis project Ga0209653, IMG submission 184644) | Marine microbial communities from expanding oxygen minimum zones in the Saanich Inlet - ESP_116LU_22_DNA (SPAdes) (version 2) | ecosystem: Environmental > Aquatic > Marine > Intertidal... | reverse complement strand
CACACTTCTAGAAGCATCCAATACATGCACCACAGGATGATTATATTTCTGTGCAATCTTAACAGCAGTGTGCGCTTTAGAAGTGGTAGCTCCACCGATTAGTAATGGAATACTAAATCCTTCACGCTGCATTTCACTTGCCAAATACACCATTTCATCTAAAGAAGGTGTAATTAATCCCGAAAGACCGATCATGTCTACTTGGTGTTTTCGTGCTTCTTCTAAAATCTTTTCAGGCGGAACCATTACCCCTAAATCAATTACTTCAAAATTATTACACGCCAATACTACACCAACGATGTTCTTACCAATATCATGCACGTCTCCTTTTACGGTGGCCATTAATATTTTACCGGCATTCTTTTTCTCGCTTCCCCCTCTTTTTTTGGCTTCTTCAATAAATGGCAGTAAATAAGCCACCGACTTTTTCATTACTCGGGCACTCTTCACCACTTGTGGTAAAAACATTTTGCCAGAGCCAAACAAGTCTCCCACTACATTCATCCCATCCATCAATGGCCCTTCGATAACTTCTAATGGTTGATCGAATAACAATCTAGCTTCCTCACTATCTTCATCGATGAATTCGACAATTCCTTTTACTAAAGCATGCGTCAGACGCTCTTTTACAGGCGCATCTCTCCAAGCCACATCTCTAACCACTACTTTGCCATCTCCTTTTACAGATTCTGCAAATGTGAGTAAGTCGTCAGTAGCTTCAGGACTTTTATTTAGGAGTACGGCTTCAATTTTTTCTAATAAATCTTTCGGGATATCTTCGTACACTTCGATCATTCCGGCATTAACAATTCCCATGTCTAAGCCGTGCTTAATCCCATGGTATAAGAATGCTGAATTCATTGCTTCCCGAACTACATTATTCCCTCTAAAAGAAAAAGAGACATTACTTACACCTCCACTTACTAAAGCTCCTGGTAGATTCTCCTTAATCCATTTCGTAGCATTAAAGAAGTCAACTGCATAATTATTATGCTCTTCTATTCCTGTGCCGATGGTTAAAATATTTGGATCAAAAATGATGTCTTGAGGTGGAAAACCTACTTGTTTGGTTAGGATATTATAAGCACGCTCACAAATTTGGATTTTCTTCTCAAAATTATCTGCTTGTCCTTTTTCATCAAAAGCCATAACGATAACCGCCGCACCATATTTACGAACTAGTCTCGCATGTCTTATAAACTCTTCCTCGCCTTCTTTTAAACTGATTGAATTGACAATAGATTTACCTTGAGTACATTTTAAGCCAGCTTCAATCACCGACCATTTAGACGAATCAATCATAATAGGAACCCGAGAAATCTCAGGGTCAGATGCAATCATATTTAAAAAGGCCGTCATTTCCTCCTCAGAATCCAGCATTCCTTCATCCATATTCACATCGATGATTTGAGCTCCACCTTCTACTTGGTCTAGCGCTACAGCCAATGCATCTTCATATCTTTTCTCTTTAATTAATCGTGCAAACTTCTTAGAACCGGTCACATTGGTTCGCTCACCAATATTTACAAAGTTTATGTTCTCTGTAATTTCCATCGGTTCTAACCCACTATACTGCGGAGTCGCAGGCTGCTTAGCAGGAACTCTTGGTGGATACTTCGCTGCAATATCAGCTATTTTTCTAATGTGTTCAGGTGTAGTACCGCAACATCCACCTATAATATTTACCAGTCCGTTTTTGATAAAATCTTCGATAAAACCACCCATTTGTTCAGGAGATTCATCGTATTCACCAAAAGCATTAGGCAATCCAGCATTTGGGTGTGCGCTGACAAATGCTTCTGTTTTTTTGCCTACGTTAACCAAATATGGTCGCATATCTTTTGCGCCTAAAGCACAATTAAACCCTACAGATAAAATCGGCATGTGAGAGATAGAAATCAGAAATGCTTCCGCTGTTTGCCCTGATAATGTTCGTCCACTAGCATCTGTGATGGTTCCGGAAATCATGATGGGCAATTCGATATTTCGTTCTTTATAAACGGTATCAATAGCAAATAATGCCGCTTTTGCATTTAGGGTATCGGTGATGGTTTCAATCAGCAGTAAATCGGCTCCTCCATCTATTAAACCCTCTGCCTGTTCCTTAAAAGCTACCACTAATTGGTCAAAGGTAATGGCTCTAAAACCAGGATTATTCACATCAGGCGACATAGAGGCCAATTTGGTAGTTGGTCCCATAGAACCTGCTACAAAACGGGGCTTATTTGGCTCTTTTGTAGTAAATTCTGTCGCTACTTCTTTGGCTATTTTTGCCGATTGATAATTAATTTGATAGACATGCGCTGCCATTTCATAATCATCTTGAGCGATGCTGTTACCAGAAAAAGTATTGGTTTCTACAATATCAGCCCCTGATGCGAAATAAGCGGCATGTATTTCTTTAATGATGTCAGGCCTAGTAATGGAGAGTAAATCATTATTACCTCTTAGTGGTTTATGATGGTCGATAAATACATCTCCTCTAAAATCCTCTTCAGTCAATTTATAGCGCTGTATCATCGTGCCCATAGCACCATCTAACACTAAAATTCGTTCTTGTAATAGATCTTGTATTTTCATAAATAAAAAAGCAAAAGCCCAATTAACTATCAGTCAAAAGGGCTTTTGCATTTCTATCTTTTGACTCATCTCTTTTCTAAAAAAAGGAATTAGCACCTTTCCCGCTATATCGGAGTGGTTGCTAAGGCTTCATAGGGTCTGTCCCTCCACCTTTCTTGATAAGTAAATATTATAAAATAAGAACGTTAAGCAGTAGTTTGATCCTGCTTTTTATAATGTCTGTACATGAAGAAACCTATGGTTCCAACTAATAAATAGGGAAAAATAATTAAGTAAGCGATACCATCGTTGATTCCTTTTCCTAATGAACTTTCTCCTGTTTCTAAATTACTTTCTAAAACAGCCTTACACATACTGCACTGAGCCGTTGAGGCATCTGCAATTAATATAAAAGCAATTAATATAGCTGAAAATAATAAGGTTGAATAAATTTTATTTTTCATTTTAACCCAAATTACCAATTAATAATAAGGCGCTATCATAAAGTAAATAATTACTCCTGTGATGGTTACGTAAAGCCATAAAGGTAAAGTCCATCTCGCAATCTTCTTATGCTTATCAAACTTTTGTGACAAAGCCCTTGACAACGTAACTAGCACTAGCGGTACAATAGCAACAGCCAATACAATATGCGTCAAAAGTATAAACAAATAAACTAGTCGAATAGTTCCCTCACCACCATAAACAGTCGATTCTGTGGTGGCGTGATAGGTTACATAACTTAGTAAAAACAATACCGATACACCAACTGCTGAAAGCATTAACTTTTTATGCAGTTCGAAATTTTTCTGTTTCACCGCCCATGCTGCTGCTATTAACAAGATAGTAGCTATGGAATTTAGTGTTGCATTTACTTTTGGCAAAAACGAAAAGTAGTCAGTTGTTAACGCCTCTTTTGGCATTAAGTAAAGTATGGTAACTACGATTGGAATAAGAATTGAAACAATCGTAATAAGGGGCTTAAGGTTAAAGGTTTTTTCCATTATTTTCTTTTCTTTTTTCGAGGAACATATCTTTCAACCAAAAGGATTTCGATAGCATCAAATAAATCATTGGTTTCTGATGCACTAGTGCCGTCAAAATAACCTCTAACTCGTCCTTTACCGTCTACTAAAATTATGTTAGCTGAATGAAGAAATCCACCTGGCGCAACACTGTCCTTTTGAGCCGATACGAAATACCCGTTAAAAGCTACATCGTAGATATCATCCTTATCTCCTGTTAGGAAAGACCATTTATTTTCTATCGCGTGAACATCTTTTGCATACTGCTTTAATACTTCTGGCGTATCGTGTTCAGGGTTTACGGTAATAGAAACCAATTTAAAATCATCACGATCACTGAAACGATCTTGAACTTGTAACATATTGGTTACCATTTTAGGACAAATGGTTGGACAAGTAGCAAAGAAAAAGCTCGCTACATAGATGTTACTATCTAAATCTGTATTTGCAAATTTATCACCATTTTGATCTACGAAAGAAAAGTTTGGGATCTTATGATACAGTGTATCACCGGACTCATTTACCTCTTTTGGACCATAAATAAGTAATGGCTTAAAATTATTAGTCCCCGTACTTAGTAATAAATAAAGTAACGAGGGAACTAATAAAATTGCAATAAGTATAAGTGCTTTTTTCCTGTTGGATTTTTGCATTGTTGTTATTACTATTCAGCTAATGGCATTAAATCAGTTAGATTTAAATGCATTGCTTCAAATAAGAAAATGAATATCGCATAGATCGCGAATACAATAAAAGGTATCAATACGACCATTTTAAAGTTCTTTCGCTCACCACCCAAGTGCATGTATGATGCTACAATATAATATGCTTTTACAAGAGTAAGTATAATAAATGTCCATTTAACTAGGCTCCAGTTAAGCCCTAAATCTTGCCATACTAATCCAATAGTTACCTCAACTGCTGTAACAGCTAGGAGTACCCAAAAGATTACCCAGATCATTTTTCTTACTTTCTTTCCTGCCTCTTCAGAGTGCTTGTGTGCGTATTCCGCCGTTCTATCAAAATCCATGATTGTTGTCTTTTTACGTTATAGAAATTATACTAAGTAGAAGAATGTAAATACGAACACCCAAACTAAATCAACAAAGTGCCAGTATAAACCTACTTTTTCTACCATTTCATAATGTCCTCTCTTTTCGTAAGTACCTTTCAATACATTTACAAAAATGATAAAGTTGATAATCACACCACTAAATACGTGGAACCCGTGAAAACCTGTAATGAAGAAGAAGAAATTAGCAAATAATGGAACACCGTACTCATTTACCGTTAGATTAGCCCCATATATTTCCGTTCCTTGAGCGATCATCGCAGCAGCTTCACTCCCTGTTATTGCATCGGCAACTCCAGGAATCATAAATGCATTTTTAGCTTCATCTACCCATTGAACAATGGTACCATCAGCTAATTGAAGCGCACCTAATTCAGTTCCATGAATAAAATGACCCCACTCCCAAGCTTGAGAACCAACGAAAATAAGACCACCTACAATGGTCAATGCCATCCACAAGATAACTTTATCTTTCTTCATACGCTGACCTGCCTCAACAGCTAATACCATTGTTACAGAACTCATAATCAAGATAAAGGTCATTAAAGCTACATAAAGTAACGGGTGATCGCCATGCATAAACGGAAAGTGTGTAAACACATCTTCTGCAACTGGCCATACCTCTTCAAAACGGTGACGCATGTAACCATATGCAATTAGAAATCCTGTAAAGGTAAATGCATCAGAAACCAGGAAAAACCACATCATCATTTTTCCGTAACTAATACCAAATGGAGAGTGCCCGCCTCCCCATACTTTTTTGTTGTCTAATGTCTCAGTGCTAGCTGACATAAATAAAATTTTATACGATATAACTTAAAAACAAAAACAGATACAACCAAATAGCATCTAAAAAATGCCAATAGATTGAACATACCTGCAAACCTAATAAATTTTTTGGCTCATAAGCATTTTTAAAAGACTTAAAAAAGACCACCGACAAAGCGACAAGCCCACCCAGAAGGTGAAGTAAGTGTACTAATGTAAGAATATATAAAAATGACCCTGAGGCATTACTTTGACTTCCTGTAAAATAAACTTGACCATCAGTTAATTGTGCCCAAGCTTGAACTTGAGACCACGTAAAAACTAATCCTAACAGTAAAGTAATACCTAAAAAAGCTTTGACTGCTCCAAACCTGGCCTTCTTAGCTGATTGAAGTGCCATAAACAAGGTGGCACTGCTCAATAAAATAACCACCGTACTTACCCAAAACATGGTAGGAATGTAAAACTGAAGCCAAACTCCATCAGATTTCCTTACAATCATAGCAGAAGTAAGGCCTGCAAAAAGCATTACTATACTTATCATACCAACCCACAAAAGAGGTTTCATTACTTTTTGCTTGTGGTCTTTATCTTCAAATGTATTCGCTACGGCCATCATCGATTAAATTTTATCAAAATACATTGCAATTAAAACTACTGGAATGTAAACAAATGATGCAAACATTAGTTTTGTTGCTGATTTCATTTCATTGGTTCTATATAAATTGATTGCAGGAATTAGCATAACAATTCCGGCAATGGCAATAAATATAGCTGCTCCCATTCCTGCCATTCCAAACATAATTGGCAAAAAGCTACTCGCTATCATAAATAAGGTATACACTAAAATCAAAAACGCGGATAGAGAATCTCTGCCATTTGGTGAAGGCAACAATCTAAACCCTGCTTTTAAATAGTCGTCGTCAATTTTCCAAGCAATGGCCCAAAAATGAGGAAATTGCCACATAAATTGCAAAGCAAATAAGATACCTGGCTCTAGACCAAAAGAACCTGTAGCCGCTACCCAACCCAACATTGGAGGAATAGCACCAGGAAAGGCACCAATAAATACAGCCCAAGGAGTAATTCGCTTTAATGGTGTATAAATAGCCACATAAGAGAAAAGCGCTAAAACTCCTAAAACTCCGGTAAGTGTATTCAAGTAAAATAGCATTCCTACTCCAATCAGACCTGAGAAAGAAGCCACAAAAAATGCTTCTGTCAAACTCATGGTCCCTTTAGCTAGCGGACGACCTTTGGTTCTGTCCATCAATTTATCTAAGTCACGCTCAATAATTTGATTAAAGCCATTAGAGGAGCCCGTCACTAAAAAGCCACCAATACATAGTATAGATAGAATTGTCCAATCAATAGCAGGTACAGCTAGCATATAACCCAAGACAGCTGAGAAAACAACTAACGAGGCCAAACGTAGCTTTATGAATGCTGCGTAATCGCCAATCTTCGAAGAAATGGTAGTGGTTTGGATAGCCTCTTTTTCTGCAGTTAAACTCATAAATGGATTTCCATTTAATTTGAACGGCAAAATTAAGAATTATTTCAAGTCAGGAAAGCAAAAAAGGCTTATTTAAATCGAATACAGATAATTTTTACAATTCTCTACTTCTCCTATTAAGCATCGTCCTTAATCCGAAACTAATCATATTGTCAATTTGAAAGTTAGAGCTTCTACCCCAATAACCTACTGTGACTTCTAAATTGGAGGATTCTTTTAGTCGATATGCCATATCGACTGAGATTGTTTTAGAATCTAACAACTCACCTTGAAGCATTCGATTATTATAGGTTTGAAAATGAGTGACATTTGTAACATTTAAATCATCACCATAATTAAGTCCATCCTTCGACTTCCCTTGTCGCAGGTAAAAAAAGCTTCCTTCTATTGTTATTCTATTTTTGGCATAAGAAAGTTGAGCTATCCATTCATTTAAGTTACTTCCATTGGTGTGCGCCAGTGATTGACCAAAGTTGGTGTATGACTGAGTAGCTCCGGAGTGAGCATACGTGTAAGGTCTGATTAGATTATACTCTACTCTGCTTCGAAGATCACCACCGGCAAGCTCCCAATACCCCTTCCAGCCAACTTGAATTCCAAACTTATTTGCCCACCAGCCGCTATCTCTCGATGTATCCGGACTTATTGCTTCCGCCACATCGGCCCTTACTTCCTTTAAAAGAAATTCATCTAACAATAATTGACCATAGAAATACTGATGATCAAACAAACGAAATTTTGTGTTTAATCCAACCAGTACATTATCAGGAGAACCAATTGAAAATTCCACAGGGCGATAAAATAACAATGGATTCGCATAATTAACATCAAACCCACGATGATATAAACTATCATCCGTTTGCCAAACCACTGTTTCAAACAGCCCGATAGAAAATCGCTTAGTAATATTCCAGTCTAAGTAATGAGAAGCAGTATACTTTCCTAAATAGTCATCTTTTGCAAGCATTGAATTCACATCATAGGGAGAGTAGATAGATTGGTGAAAAGCCCAAATATTAGTGTAACTGATATTCCAAAAATTGGTACTTAATTTAAAATAAGGTGAATTATTCGCGTTATCAGAAAGGAGCATACTGCGATAGCCTTCACCTATAAATTGCTTCCCATTTCCTAATTCAAAATTAAAATGATTATTGGGCGAATAGGAAACGTAGGCTTGAAGAAAGTTAAACTGATAAAGATCTCCACTCGTAGATTGAGTGCTGCTTAAACCGGGAGAAAACCCTCGAAGGTGTGCACCTTTTAAATAAGGTAAATCATTTTCAAATTGGCGATAATATGCAAACCCAAACGCTAACTTTTTATGGAGTGTTCCCGAAATATCTATTCCTGCAGCAGCAGAGGTCTTAACACCTGAAACTCCTGCAAATGAAAGACCTTCTATATAAGGTTGTATAAAAATAGACTTCCCATTGTTCCCCTTCTTTGAAAACCAACTTGGATTAAATGCTAAATCCATTAATATTTGGCTTTCATCTTTAATAAAACTAGTTTCATTTAAGCGATAAGGCTGAATAGAAGAGTGATTTTTTTGATTTTGGAGAATCGCTTTCTCTACTTTTAAAGGAGTTAAACCAATGCGTGAATTGAGCGGCTGGGCATTAATAGCCAGTACTGCTGTTAATAGAATAGTTAACGAAATCGCCGCTTTCTTAAGCATCATACTTCCTGTTTCTTGATCAGAAGAAATAAGAGACTTCCAAATGCAATAAAACCAACTATAGCGAATACTAAACTTGGATTATATCCTGCTAATATAACAGGTAGTGTAATCATCAGTATATTAAACGCGTAAATTATCAATGAGGTTTTTTTATGGCTTTTGGTCCAAGATAAAATTCTATGATGAATATGATTTGAGTCGGCCTCAAAAGGACTTTTTTTATTAGCCAATCGATAGATAAAAATCCTCATGGTATCTAACAAAGGGTAAACGAGCACCGTCATCGCAAAAATTGGCTTCGATATACTGATTGTCGAAGTTGGTAAATCAGTTGGTATAAATTCAATTAACTCTATTGCTAAAAAAGCAAGGATGAGCCCAATAAACAAAGAACCCGAATCGCCCATAAAAATTGATGCTGGGTTAAAGTTATACCTTAAAAATCCCAACAACGCACCGGCTAATGAAAATGATACAATTGCATAATCATAACACCCGGCAATTAAAAACCATACACCAAATGCTGTGGAAGCTATAAACCCAACGCCTCCGGCTAGTCCATCTACACCATCAATTAGGTTGAATGAATTAATCACCACAATAAAAGTAAATACCGAAATAGAAATACTAGCCCACTCAGGTAATTCTCTAATATCAAAAAGCCCGTATAGACTAGTAATTTTAACTTCTGCCATCAGAACCATAATAAAAGCTACAAGAAGATGTGCCATTAGTTTCTTTGCAGCAGAAGTGCCAACTATATCATCTTTAATTCCAACAAAAAACATAATAATAATAGCAGGAATGAGGTATCTCAAAAAGCCTAAATCTTGATAAGGGAAACAAATGAATATGGCAAAAATGGTCGCAGCAAAGATCATAATACCGCCCATGGAAGGCGTACTCCTTTTGTGTTGTTTCCGATTCTCAGAAGGGACATCAAATAGATGTTTCATCTTAGCCACCTTTATATAAGAAGGTGTTGCTAATAGCACTATAAAAAAAGAGATGATTGTGGCTAATGCAATTTCCATTGAAATAATTTAAAAACAAATTTATTAAAAATCACGATATCTATTGATTAACGCAGTTTTAAAAGAAACGTAAAGATAGCTTGTATTGGAAGAAAAATCATCGGGAGATTCTCTTATTTTGCCCATTCGCTCTAACATACCTACTGAAAACTGCATATTAGTAGCAGGATTTACTACAATTCCAAGCTCCACTCGACCAATAATCTGTTCGTTATTTAGTAAGTATTGGTGGTATCCACCCGGCCTTAAAATAGCTTTATCATAAATAGTATAATTTCCCCCAAGCTCCATTACAAATCGCTTATACTTATAATTCAACAACATGAGCACTTCGCTAAAGCGTTCACCATAAGCATGACCTAAAAATTGATTATAATGGGATTGTGACGCAGACTCTATTGTACTCCCAATAACGTTAGTACCTGAATGATTCCACTCCCCGCGCCAAAGTAAACCCTCAATACCGCTAAAAATTGCTCCAATTTGAATTGCTGCATTACTTAAATCAAGTTCATTGAAAGCTAATTGCCCATAAACTAACATCGTATTTAGAGGCTGAAATGATAAATTAACTCCTTGAATGCTATGAACTAACTCATCATTTTTATCATTAATCAAGCTATTCAACCCAATTATTGGATTTAAGAATGAATAATTAGCCTTAACTCGAGGTCCATTCCCTTGTCTAGCCATTGCATCTACCAAAACAGTGGATTCAAATAGCCCAATTCTTAATGACGGCAGTGGATTATATTCTAAGAAATGGTAACTCGCCGTTTTTCGTTGAAAGATATTTTCAGTTTGTGCAAATCCATCCACACGAACAAGGTCTTGAAGGCCCGCAATCATTGACATATAATTCAGCTTGCGATCAAAGAAATTTACTTGGGATGAAATAAATGGATAATTGAATGAATTATCAGACAACAAAAGTGATCGATACCCCTCACCGATGAAATTTTTATCCTGACCAATCGAAATCATTAAATGATCATTAGGAATATAATTAATTCTAGCAGAAGCCATTGCAAAGTCATATCCTCCATCCTTAAAATTTTTAACTCGCCCTTGACCAGGTACTACGCCATTAACAATTATGAATCGATTCAAATAATCAGGATACTTTGCTTGATTTTCATAGAAGCTTGCAGTAAACGTGAGTTTATTTTTCCATGTACCTCGAACTTGAAAACCACGTGTATTTTGAATCAACACATCTTTTTCATCTGCTTTTGAATCTGTGCCAGCTTCCAATAAAAATAAAGGATTAATAATTACCTGAAAGTCTGAAGTGTCGATAACTATAAAAGGCTCAAAAAACAACTTCCTAGCAGCATAAGATCGGTATGGACGCTTTGCAGGATGTGTATATTCAAAATTATGATATTGAGGAATCAATGGTTTTATCGTATAATTAATCAAAGAATCTGCTTGATAGATGTCACCTAACAAACTGCTAGAAAAATTATTATTCAATGGAACCTCTTGTGCAAAACCAACTGCACAAAAGAGCAAAGAAAATATAGTCGATAAAATTTTCATTTTAGCATTATGCGTTAAAATCCATTTCTTTCACTTCCTCGTATACTTGACGAATTCCATCTTCTAACTCCACTGTATATTTCCATCCAGCCTTTTCTAGACGACTAACATCCATTAACTTTCTTAGAGTTCCGTCGGGTTTACTTGAATCAAACACTATTTTACCTTTAAAGCCTGTTACCTTTTGTATAGTCTGTGCTAATTCTTTAATTGTTAAATCTTTACCAGTCCCAACATTCATCCATTCTTCACCATTATATTCTCTCATTAAAAAAAGACATGCATCAGCTAAATCATCAACATAAAGAAACTCTCGCATCGGATTTCCTGAACCCCAT
>Ga0209653_1003116_pt1 | contig 11556 bp, 10 predicted proteins | sample SaaInl6LU_22_DNA_FD_184644 | JGI IMG/M metagenome (GOLD analysis project Ga0209653, IMG submission 184644) | Marine microbial communities from expanding oxygen minimum zones in the Saanich Inlet - ESP_116LU_22_DNA (SPAdes) (version 2) | ecosystem: Environmental > Aquatic > Marine > Intertidal... | reverse complement strand
GTCCCTTGAGTATCAGGCGCTTGTCGATCTGATCGCGGAGGAGGGGTTCTCTGCCTTTGACTGTGCCGATATTGCCGCGGGACTCCTCAATTATCGACGGGTGATGGATGCCTATTACGATACCTACACCAGCCCCGAGCCGGTCAACGAGTTTATGCGTGATATGAGCGTGAAGGGCTCGATCCCAATCTTCAGGGAGATGCTTAGCGAGTCGGGCAGTGAGCCCCAAGATGTGCGAGAGATGGCAGCTTTTTTTGCCGATATGCAAAGACAGGAGCGGCGCAAAGGTGGGCCGGTATCCCGCCGCTCTGCGGACACCCACAAACTGATGCGTTACCAGCGCAATGCCATCGCTCGGTTATCGAGGGCGGTTCGTCAAGGCTAGACTAAAAAAGTAACAAAACGAAGCCAAAGCCAAAGCCAAATCATGGCGTGCGATAAATAAGCTTATCACTATTAACACAAATCCTCCCACTAGAAAATTTCCAATTTATTACCTGCCAAATATTATCAACAGCATCTCTTAGCCAAGCACATTTCTCACCACAATACAAAGAGGTTACATACAAAAGCTGGTTGATCATTACTTGGGCCGCTCTTGCTATCAACACCTAAGTAACACTACTATGAAGCCTAGGCGGCGTTAGACCGCTGAAACAATAAGTTGGGAGAGGGGCGTATTTATGTTCGCAAAGAACATAGTAGTGCTGATTGGGTCATTGCTTGTCTTGGCGTGGTTGCAGCCCAAATCGGGTGATACGCCGATGATCGACGTAAAAATCTCCAACTTTCTTTCCCTGGGTGAAAAAAATCAATCTTCTGCCGGCGATAGGGTTTCGTTGTTAGATGAGTCTAGTCCTAATTATTCCAGAGAAGCCTTTGGTCGTGGTTGGTCTGATGATGATGGTGACTGCCAAAATACTCGACACGAGACTTTAATTACCCAGTCTCTTGAGCAGGTGAAATTTAAATCATTTGAGCAGTGCCAGGTGGCAGAGGGGAGTTGGCTGTCTCCCTACACAGGTCAATTGGTTTTTAAATCATCAAGGTTGGATATTGATCATGTGGTGCCCCTCAAATGGGCATGGCAGCATGGGGCGGCAAGTTGGCCAAAGGCAAAGCGCATTAAATTTGCTAATGACCCTTTGAATCTTCTGGCGGTTGAGATGCGATTAAATCGGCAGAAGGGTGCCAAAGGACCTGATAACTGGTTGCCACCGGAGAATAAATGTAAATATCTTAAGTTGTTCGCAACCATTAAAGATGCATATGCTTTAACGTACTCTCCCAGTGAGGCGTTTGAGGCTAGTCAGCTAGAGCGGGAGCATTGTGGATAGGTTGGCTATGTCGAAACTATCTTGATGATGGACCAAGATTGTGGGATAGTGAAGAAAGAGCGTACGAAAGGTTTCAAAAATATATAAAAATCTAATAACAAAAAAATGATTAAGAGACTTTTAAAATACATAGCCTTCGGGTTAGCTACATGTCATTGCGTGCTTGGTTGGTCTGCAACTCAAGTATACTTTGCGGGGCTATCCTACATAGGTGATGCCGTCAATATGCACTCCGCGGCCCCTTATGCCGCTTCTATCATTGAGAGCCCACCGGCTCTTGCTGAATATAACAGCATTTTAAGATCAGCGATTAGCGAAGTTGATCTCGAAGGTGTTAGTTTTACATCTGGTCTTGGCAATAGTAAATCTGGGAACGCTTTAAGTATTGCCCTAGCCATTACTGAAGAGCAATTTCAGGCTGAGAATACGGGTAGTGGTTATTTTGCGGTTAAGGCGACAACCTTTGGTCAAATAGTTCTTTTTGACTTCACCGAGAAAAGAGTTATCAGCACCATTCCTTTTATCACCAGTTACACCGATAGCCCAAAAACCGTTGACGACGCATACAGACGAGAAATCTATAATACAGTCTATTTTGACCAATCGAAAAAGATCAACTTGGTCAATGAATTTATCTCCCGCCTTGCTGAAGTAAATTTCGATAAGCCCTTCAACAGTTGGAATATCAAGGTTAGGAGTGTCGAACAAACTGCGAGTGCTGACAAATACCTTAAAAAGTACGATGTTGATACAGAGGTTTTTAACACCAGAGTGGCTAGTCAGTTTTCAGCCGCCATGTCAAAAAGACTTGGCATTCCAGTACTTCCCTACACTAAAGGGCAGGCTATCGGTGGCGCCATGGCCATGCGCTTTGAAAATGCAGATGCTGTGCAGCTAGAACTCCCTCCGGCGGATTATTTCGTAGATTTAAAGTTACTTGGCTTTAATAAAAAGATCATGAAAGAGACAGCTAATGTAATTTATCCCTCGTTTATTGCAGGCCTGCGTGTATCCATAGGGGATCTTGGGTTTGATGAATTACTTTATAGCGAAAAAGCACAATCTGGCCGAGTTTTAAAGCTGTCTAAAAAGCTTGAAGTTAATGAATGGAATGAACTAAAGAATTCATTAACTGTGCTGTCTGATGAGTTCTGCGCTCAACTTGCCAAGCCAGACAAGAAGTGGTTTAAAGAAAAAATGTTCTCTAAAAAGCCTTATAAGAAGATTGTGGCTATTAGCCGAAGTCTGGAGAAAGATGTCTTTGATAATCTGAGGTAAAACATATGCATTTGAAAAAAATCTTGTTAGTAATGATTACGACGACAGGCTTGGTTTTTCCGATCCAGGGTTACACGGAAACCATCACCGGTGCGCAAAATAAAGAATTGCGGTCTAAATGCAAAGACGGACGACCAAGGAAAACCAGCGAATACAATGAGGTTTTGTCTCAAGCCAAATCCAACGCACTTAGATCATGGGCTGCGGGTAAGTCAGTCGCCATCTCAACGCTATTCTCTGAAAATGAGCAGCAGATACTAACGAATATTGACGACTATTTTTTGAATGCACAGGTCGACCACCGCTGTAGCGGAAAATCCTTCAAGCTAAAGGTAAAAGGTGTGGTAGATGTCAATAAAATCAGTCTCTTGGGCAAGGCGGCACCAGCGCAGATGTCAGGCCCTAGGTCCAGAATTACTGCTGTCTTCCTAGCAAGAAAAGCTGAATTTGTTAAGTCTTATGATACCAAGCGAACCTCAGTCGAAGCCTCTACTACGTTTAACGAGGGTTCAGAAACTGCATCAATGAGTGGGACCAGTGCCAGCACTGAGGGTTATTCCAGCACAAAAAATATTAAAGAGACAGGTGGTAGTTCTGTAAGTAAGGCTGACAAAATTAACTGGAATGTGTTTCGACCTAGTGGTTTGGACGCCGCGGTTAATCAGACGTTTTCAAGTTTTGGTTTCAAAACAATCGATGTCTCTCAGGTTGCAAGCAGATTCGCTGGCTTTGACTTAGACGCGTTCAAACAGGACTTTGCCTTCAGTGATGATCTCAGTCCAGATACCAAGAACAACGCGTTCAATGCTATTGCGGGTAAAATTCCAATTTTAGTTATAGCGACCGTGGACGTGGGCCAGAAGGATACAGACCCAGGAAGTGGCCTGAAGCGTGTTTACGCCACAGTTATGGCGCAAGTCTATCAGGATGATGGTCTGTTCTTTGAGACAGTAGCATCAGTTAAGCCAACGCAATTTTCTGGTCTTGGGCCAAATGAGACAGTTGCTGAAACTAATGCATTAATAAAGGCTGCGGAATCTGCAAGTAACGAAATAGTTCAACAATTAAATGCCGCTGGCATTAGATAGGAGAGACAAAATGAAAAATATAATTACACTTTTTTTACTCACAGCATTATCGACTTCAGCCTTAGCCTTCAAAATTCCCGCTATTCCGGGAGCCGATTCGAAGGAAGAGGAGAGCTCAAGTGTTTCAGCAGCAGATGCTCAAGAAGCTATAGTTGGAGATTTTAAGGCGGCACTAGGTTTTGTTTTACAAGCTCAGGGTCACGTTGCAAAGGCGTTAGGGATGGAAGACACTGCGGAATCTCTTAGAGCAGAGGCGGGTCGTCTGTCTGGTGATGACTGTGCGCAGAGTTGCCTGGAGGAGGTAACTGAAGCTTCGGCTAGTGGTGAACAAAAAATTCAAGAGAGAATGGCCGCTGGCTCTGATCTAGACGCAGACAGCAAGAAGGAATTGACTAAAGCATTCCCGCCCTTGGGTAAAGGAACGCTCAGAATGACTAAGTTAGCTCCCAAAGCTAAGGAATGGGCGAAAAGCGCTTCCAGTGAGATTAAAAGCGCAGGCATGATGGGTGCTGCAAAAATGAAGAAAAAGCTTGGCACAGGGCTTTATATTGCTAAAGCTACCCCTAAGTTGATCTCCGAATGGACTAAAACTACTTCTTCGATGATTAACTTTGGCAAGCAGGCAGGTGTGTCCACTGAGGGTGCCTCTGGGGATGAAATGGAGGGCTGATATGGCTTTAATCCCGTCTAAAAAAAGGAGATAAAAGTGAAATTAAGTTGCCGATGCCTCGTTGGATTCTTATGTGTCGTTTGTTTGAGTTTCTCAGGGAGTCTTTTGGCTCGAGCTCAACTTGAGTTTGTCAACGTAGAAGCAAAAGGGGTCGGTAACTCCTCACAAGAAGCAATAAATGCGGCAGTTGCAGAGGCAATAGGCAGAGTCAATGGAAAGTCAGTCGCGGCTTCCAATGCCATTAATAGGATTACGAAATCTGCCAGTGACGGTAAGACCAAGTCATTTCAGTCTTCCACCGATATGCAACGGCAGTTTAGTGAGGCAACTAATGGTGTTGTAGACTCCTATAGAGTTCTGTCGGAAACTCAAAATGACCGTGGTCAATACATAGTTACAGTTGACGCTAGGATTGCTAAGTTGAAGCTGTCAGCATCGGCCAGCAGGTTAAAAATAGCGGTTTTACCATTTGGTGGACCCGAAATTTTTGCACGTAACTTTTCAAATGCCTTGGTTGGTAAGTTGGTGGGTTCCAGGCGCTTCACTGTTTTGGATCGCCAAAACATGGCCGATATTGCCGGTGAGAGATCAGTTGCAACAACAAATGCACTAACTCCTGTCTCTGAACTGGCCCGATTGGGCAGCACGCTTACCGCCGACTACATCGTTGTTGGTCAGGTTGAAGATGTCGATAGTCAAATTAGAGAGGTCTATTTTCCCACCATCAAGAGGACCTTCAAAATTCCTGAGGGGAAGGCGACTGTCAATTTTAAAATAATTGATATTGCGACGAGTCAGGTAAAGTTCGCCGACAATGCACTGCTTGGCTTTGATCGTGAGTCATTTGAGAAAGCTATGGGATCAGGGATGAAGCCTAATCCCGACATTGCTATGGCGGAGATTGCCAGTGCTAAGATTGGTAGTCAAATCCTTGATGCTATTTATCCAATTATGATTGTTGCAGTAAATCGAGGAGTTATTACCTTAAATCAGGGAGGAGACCTAGTTGAGGCCGGTGCTATTTACGGCGTTTACGAGCGTGGCCCTAAGGTTTTTGACCCCTACACCAAGGAGTCTCTGGGGCGAGCTGAATCTAAGGTTGGAGAACTCAAAGTTGAGCGTGTAACACCAAAAATGAGCTCGGCCAGCCTTTCAAAAGGTGACCTTTCTACATTTGATGATTTCAAGGTCGGAAGGTTTGTTTGTCGGCTCGAAACACCTGCGCCATCGAGGGCTCAGCAAAACGAACGCAAAGTTAAAGAAAAAATAAAAAAGAAAAAGTCTGAATATGATGATGACTGGTAGAAACTTACAAAATATAAAATGGGAGATATAGGATGAAGAACTTCGGCCAATTAAGCTTGAGGCTTGTACTGACAATGGCTTTTGTCATCGCCTCCAATGCCTTTTCAGACGATGGTGGTAATGCAGCTGTTACAGAGTTTCAGGACGGCAAAGTAGAGGCACCTCGTGGTCTGAGTTCATCACAAAAAGCAGGCAACGTGCTACGTAAGCTAGCACGGGATAAAGGCTTCAAAGTAGGGGGTTGGGACGACAAAAAGAATCGTATCATGGTTATAAAACAAACCGGCGAGGCCATTGATGCCTATGACCCTGATTTTCTGCAAAAGCGAGAAGCGCTTGCTATCGAAGCCTCTTTGCTTGCTAAAGCTACGATCATTGAAAGTTTCACCACGACTGCAAGTGCTGAAAATATACTATCTGTCCCTGGCAACCCCATTGCTAAACAGCTAGAGGCAGAGCAGAAGCAAATTAAGGCTATGGAAGCACAGGCTCAGAAGTTTTATATGCAGGCTCAAAGAGAAACGTCGGTTTTGTTGTCAGCCTATGATCAAGCACAGGCGGACGAGTTACGAGGGGTTACCTTTGGGGATCGCTTAAATTCTTTATTAGAAGCGACCATAAAAAAGCTTGATGAGACCTTTGATTCTCAGCAAATTACTGAAGATAAAAAGCAGCGTCTTAGTGACGTGAAAATGAGATTAGATAAAGCCAGAAAGATAGAAGATGAAAAGCAGAAGCTTCTAGAAGAAGTGCAGAATAAAATTGCAGAGCTGCAAGGACAGGTCAAAAAAGAGACCCGCTCAGCTATAGAGACCACTTCCAGCATGCCACTGTTTGGTGCCACTACGCTGATGCAGGTCGAAAGCTATGATGATTTGCGCGGCCAATATAACATTGCTTCCCTTGTTGTCTGGAGCCCTAAGCTTGAATTAGAAGCCAGGGGTATGTTGCTTGGTGCGGGCAAGGGAAAGCCAAGAAAGAATAAAATCTCCATCGATGAATGGTTAGACAAGCAAAATCTCTCTTCAATGGTTGGAGCGCGGCGTTATCTTGCCAGTGACGGCTCCACGAATTTTATGGGAATCTCAGCCGTAGAGTATGATCCTGACGACTCTGGCAGTTACTCAATGTTGGAGGAGGAAGCGATCCTTTGGGCTAAGCAGGCAGCTATATTGAGCTTGAAAGCCTCTGTCGAGTCGGTTAAATCAGCTGAGAGGCTCAAAAGAGATATCCGTGGTGCTGATGGTAAGGTGGAGTCTAAAATCCTCAAGGATTTCTCGGCCAACATACAAGAGTCGGTGAAAAACTTAACTATTCGTGGATTGGAAACGCTAAGGATAGAAGAGACAGTGCATGAGCCTACAGGGAAAAACATAATTGTGGCGGTAGCAAATGTAAACAGTGCTCTTGCGGTTAAGGCGTCAGACATTATGAAAGACATGTACGCCACCTTAAAAGAAGTTAACGCCGATCAAAGCTTTATTCAGGGTGAAGAAGCCGGAATGAAAGCCGAAGCTGATAAAACGCTGAATAATAAAGCGATTTTTGATGCGGGGATGGCTGCTGGTTCAAATCAGGTTGCCACTGAATATGACAGCCGAGCAGATGATAGAGCCTCGTTAGGCAGAGAGCAGCCACAGCAGAGCAAAGAACCTGTGATTGGTGACAATTCAGATTCATCAGCTGAAAGTCAGTCTGGTTCATGGGCGGGCGACATTGAGGTTGATGACGACTTTTAAGTTGGCTTGGCTGCTGATAGTGAGCGTACTTTCTTTCAGCAGTTATTCCTCCACCTCATCGTCCTGGGACGTTTTGTTGCTGGAAAACCAATCTAATCTAAATTCGGTTGGCTATTTCGTCAGCGCTGATGACCACTTTTACTATTTAGGGTTTAAGTTTACTCAGCAGGATTCGTTAGATGCAGAATTTGCGTTTTTAATGGCTTTTCAGGATCGCATATCCGAGCTAGTGACTCAGCAATGTGAGCGATCTCAATCCTTGCTGAGTAGTTCATACAAATTTGACGTTTCGTTTGCTAAGACTGTTGTGGAGCAGGTGCGGGGTACTGTGTTTATCACTTCTGTGAGCAAACAGATAATTAGACAAGAAGCTTTGTACGCATGTACCAAATGAGCGGTAACCGCATAATGAGATATGGGTATCAGCAGTCTAGTGATTAAGATGCTGAGGATTGCAACTCCGGCAATTGATGACATGTATTGCATCATGGTTCAGTACTCCCTGTACGACCAGTTTCAAAGACTTGGCTCCGCCTGCTGGGCTCGAACCAGCGACCCAATGATTAACAGTCATTTGCTCTACCAACTGAGCTAAGGCGGAATCGTTAAGCGTCTTTGTGGCGCGCATTTTAGGCACCTCTCACAAAGGAGTCAACAGTTTCCGCGATTGATCTGCTCTCGTTTGTCATGGGGCTGCTATTCGTCCATTAGGCGCTTGCAGGCAAAGCTAAACAGTCTAAACTGCGTCTATTGATATTTACTGATCTAGTTCAAATTTTGGTTATAAAAATCTGACGCAAGTAACGCACTGAACCGGTGTTAGTTGACTGCCAATGACTACTTTATAATCAGATTTATCTCAGGATATAGGCAAGATATGGCTGTTTTATGACGATTTCAGGGCAGAAATACCTCATGCGGACACATTTCCAATCTCCAAGTAATCTCGCTCTGGTCGTTATACTGATGGCTGCTTTTGGCAGCCCCGCGCTGGCCGAAAATTTCACCGCTGATCAAGTGCCGCCAGTGAGCCAAGAGCCCTCAGCTTATAAAGAGCCCTTAGCGGGTAGTGAGCCCTCAGCTTATAAAGAGCCTTCAGCGGATAGAGAGCCCTCAGCGCATAAACAACCCCCAGCCACTAAAAACATCTCGACCCCATCAGCACAGCGCACAGAGAAAGCCCTCAGGGACCAGATTAGAATCAACAATCAATTCCAACCCCTGTTCAAAATAGTTACCGACGAGCTCGCCAACAATCAGGCCCTACACCTTGCTAATCCAGCGGTCTACGCCAAGTTTATTAACACCAAAGTCAAGCCCATGTGGGATGTGGCTTCAACCACCAGCGCTCTAATAGGCAAGGAGCGCTTTCATGCTCTTGCCTTTCCCCAGCAGCGAGCCCTAGTGCGGGCTGTAGACAAAACGCTGGTGCGCTATGCTTTTGAGGGGCTTGAACATTATTCCGGTCAGCGCTTTGAGGTGGTGGATACAGTGATCAGCAAGCAGGGTAATCTTGGATGGGTGCAGGTTGAGATGCAATCCCCGATAATTCCTGATCTTAATCTGGATCTCCTTATAAAACGTACCGACTCAGGTAGTTGGAAGGCCGTAGACTTGCGTTTCAAAGGCATAACCTATGTGGCTGTTAAAAAACACCAGTACCGTGAAATCATTGAAGAGCAGGGTATTCAGGCATTGATCGATACCTTAATCAAAAAGAATGATGAGTTCTTTTCTCGTATTTGCGCTCAGGTTGCTCCTGAGCAGAAGGTCAAACCACCTTGCTAAGTTCAACTAAAATATCTGCTGTCAGACCATTTAAAGTAGTAAGTAACTACTCACCTGCTGGTGATCAGCCTACAGCGATTGCCGAGCTTGTGTCGGGCCTGAATAATGGTTTGGCTGGCCAGACGCTGCTTGGGGTGACAGGTTCAGGTAAGACTTTTACGGTGGCCAAGGTCATCGAAACGGTTCAGCGGCCAACAATTGTGCTGGCCCACAACAAGACTTTGGCGGCCCAGCTGTATGGCGAATTTAAGGGGTTCTTCCCGAATAATGCCGTTGAGTATTTTGTCTCATATTACGACTACTATCAGCCAGAAGCCTATGTTCCGTCTTCTGATACTTTTATCGAAAAAGATTCATCGGTTAATTCCCATATCGAACAGATGCGTCTTTCGGCTACTAAGGCGCTGATGGAACGCCAGGACGTTATTGTGGTAGCGACTGTATCTTCTATTTATGGTCTTGGTGATCCAAGTTCCTATCTAAAGATGGTGCTGCATCTATCCCGCGGTGAGCAGATCGATCAGCGAGATATATTGCGGCGCTTAGCGGAGCTGCAGTATAAGCGCAACGATGTAGACTTTGACCGCTCCTCCTACCGAGTGCGCGGTGACGTGATCGATGTTTACCCGGCAGATTCGGATTACGAAGCCCTGCGCATAGAGCTTTTTGATGAAGAGATCGAAAATCTGACCCTCTTTGACCCGCTGACTGGTGAGGTTTTGCGCAAGATTCCTCGCTTTACCATTTATCCTAAATCCCATTATGTCACTCCCAGGGACAAGGTGCTTGAGGCGGCAGACAAGATCCAAGAAGAGCTGGTTGTCAGGCTAGAACAACTGCGCTCAGCAGATAAACTTGTAGAGGCGCAACGACTCGGTGAGAGAGTGCGCTATGACACCGAGATGATGCGAGAACTTGGCTATTGCAATGGTATCGAGAACTACTCCCGTTATCTCTCTGGCCGCGCGCCAGGCGAGCCGCCGCCGACTTTATTTGATTATTTACCTGACAATGCGCTGATGGTAATCGATGAATCCCATGTCTCGGTTCCGCAGCTCGGTGCTATGTACAAAGGTGACCGCTCTCGTAAAGAGACCCTAGTTGAATATGGTTTTAGGTTGCCCTCGGCGCTTGATAACAGACCCATGCGTTTCGATGAGTGGGAAGCAGTAGCACCGCAGATGATTTTTGTTTCTGCCACACCAAGCCGCTACGAGGCGGCTAATGCAGGGCAGATTGTTGAGCAGGTGGTGCGACCCACGGGCCTTTTGGACCCTGTGCTAGAGATTCGCCCTGCACTGACTCAGGTGGACGACGTACTGTCAGAAATTCGTACCAGGGCGGCCAAGAACGAGCGCATCCTCATCACTGTTTTAACCAAACGTATGGCGGAGGATTTAACCGAATATCTCGACGAGCATGGAGTGCGCGTACGTTACCTGCATTCTGATGTTGATACGGTTGAGCGTGTTGAAATTATTCGCGACCTGCGTCTAGGAGAGTTTGATGTGCTGGTGGGCATAAATCTGCTTAGAGAGGGGTTAGATATGCCAGAAGTTTCACTTGTGGCTATTTTTGATGCCGATAAAGAGGGGTTTTTGCGCTCTGAACAGTCTCTGATTCAGACCATCGGAAGGGCGGCAAGAAACCTAGAGGGCAAGGCAGTTCTCTACGCAGATAAAATTACCGGATCCATGCAGAGAGCTATGGACGAGACCGAACGACGTCGTGAGGTGCAGGTTGCTCATAATAAAAAGCACGGTATAACGCCTAAAAGTATTGTCAAAGGTATCGCCGATATTATGGAGGGCGCCTATGCTGCGACTGGAAAGAACAAGCGTGATCGCAAGGTGGCAGAGGGCGGCAACGACTACAACCTCAGTGCTGTGGATTCTATTCAGAATATAGCTAAAGAAATTAAGAGGCTGGAAGATAAGATGTACCAGCACGCACGCAACCTAGAGTTTGAGGAGGCAGCGCAGGTGCGCGACCAACTTGGCAAGCTGAGAGAAAAAAGCCTAGCGTCTTAGACTAGTTCTTTTGTACTAGCCGTTCAGTGCTATTTTCAATAGGGTCCAGATTGCATACTATTAATTTGCACTTCAGGAAGAAATGCATCTAGGAAGGTCATCTCAGGGACGAAGCGTTAATAGGGATATTAACGGTCAGTGGACACTGAGCCTTCCTTCGATTTCTATCCCCGCTCACGTCACCTCCCGCCCCGTTCACGTCACCTCCCGCCCCGCTCACGTCACCTCCCGCCCCTTTATCTGAAAAAGACCTGTTCAAGATTTTGTGCGAGGTTCGCTCGACCGCGGAGGCTTGAAAACTGCTGCTATACTGAAAAGGCA
>Ga0209653_1003115_pt1 | contig 11561 bp, 8 predicted proteins | sample SaaInl6LU_22_DNA_FD_184644 | JGI IMG/M metagenome (GOLD analysis project Ga0209653, IMG submission 184644) | Marine microbial communities from expanding oxygen minimum zones in the Saanich Inlet - ESP_116LU_22_DNA (SPAdes) (version 2) | ecosystem: Environmental > Aquatic > Marine > Intertidal... | reverse complement strand
GGGCAACCCCACAGAAGCGGACGATTTTCAGACATGAGCAAACAAACTTCCCTCGATAAAGGCAAGATCAAAATCCTGTTGTTGGAAGGCGTACACCAATCAGCCGTGGATACTTTCCACGCTCAGGGCTACACCAATATCGAGTTCCATACTGGCTCGTTGCCAGAGGAGGAGCTACTGGAACGCATCGCTGATGCTCACTTCCTCGGTATCCGCTCACGCACTCAGCTCACTGAAAATGTATTTGCTGCTGCTGAAAAGCTCGTAGCTGTAGGCTGTTTCTGTATTGGTACTAACCAGGTTGATCTGGCTGCTGCCACTCGAGCAGGTGTTGCGGTATTTAATGCACCTTACTCCAATACCCGCTCGGTCGCTGAATTGGTGATTGGTGAAGCGATCATGCTGTTGCGTGGCGTTCCAGAAAAAAGCGCCGTTGCTCACCGCGGAGGCTGGCTCAAGTCAGCGAAAAACTCTTACGAGATTCGCGGTAAGAAGCTAGGCATCATCGGTTACGGCAGCATCGGCTCGCAGTTGAGTGTTTTGGCAGAAGGCCTGGGCATGGAAGTTCAGTTTTTCGATGTAGTTACCAAACTTCCACTCGGGAACGCCAAACAGGTTGGCACGATGTCAGAACTGCTGGCGACCTCAGACATCATCACGCTGCACGTGCCGGAGATCCCATCCACAAAGAATATGATGGGCCAAGCGCAATTCGAACTGATGAAGCAGGGCTCTGTATTCATCAATGCGGCCCGCGGCACGGTAGTCGATATTGACGCACTGTGCGACGCACTACGTAGCGGTAAAGTACTGGGCGCTGCAGTCGACGTTTTCCCTGTTGAACCACGCAGCAACGATGACGAATTCATCAGTCCTCTACGCGAATTCGATAACGTGATTCTGACACCGCACGTTGGTGGCTCAACCATGGAAGCGCAGATGAACATCGGCTATGAAGTGGCAGAGAAGCTGGTCAAGTACAGCGACAACGGCTCCTCTATTACCTCGGTTAACTTCCCTGAAGTTGCCCTGCCAGAACACGCCAACGCACACCGCCTGCTACACGTGCACCGCAACGTTCCTGGCATCCTGTCACAAATCAACAACGTCTTCTCCGACAACCAGATCAATATCGCGGGTCAGTACCTACAGACCAACGAAAAAGTTGGCTACGTCGTAATCGACTGTGACGCAGACTACTCAGAAGTAGCGCTAGAGAAACTAGGCACCATCGACGGCACCATCCGCTGCCGCCGCCTCTTCTAAAACGCCTATTTCACGATATGAAAACGGCACTTCAGGTGCCGTTTTTTTTGCCCACAGGCAAAGAGCCCGGGTTACCTATTTCAGACCTTGTTTGCCAGGGAAGGCAAACACGGAGCGCCCCATGGAAGGGTTAACAGCGTTCTGAAATAGGTAACCCGGGCTCTTACTTACGATGAGCAAGCGGCTAAAGCATCTTGGAAACCACGGATATTTCATATCGTGAAAAAGAACTTTCCACATCTTAACCATATGTCTACTTATACTTTGCTTCACCAGCGCTAAGGTATGCAGCAGATTCAAGTGAACCAGTTGAAACGCCCCGGAGTAACTGACCTGGCATCTCAGCTCGAGAAATTTATGGGAGTACACACAAATGCAACGCACTGAAGTTAACGGCTTACAAGTAGCCAGCGAACTCTACGATTTTGTTAATGATGAAGTTCTGCCGGGTACAGGCGTCGACAGCGGCGCATTTTGGGCGTCATTCGCAGATATCATCCACGATTTAGCGCCACGTAACCGTGAATTGCTGGCCAAACGTGATCAGATTCAAGAGCAGATGGACGAGTGGTACCGTGCACACCAGGGCGGTTACGACTTCGCTGAATACAAAGCGTTCCTTAAAGAGATCGGCTACCTCGTGGACGAGGGTCCAGACTTCCAGATCACGACTTCAAATGCGGATCCAGAGATGGCGACTATGGCAGGCCCACAGTTGGTTGTGCCTGTTTCCAATGCTCGTTTCGCGCTGAATGCTGCAAATGCTCGCTGGGGCAGCCTCTACGACGCACTTTACGGTACAGATGCAATCTCTGACGAAGGCGGCGCAGCAGCAACCAAAGAGTACAACCCAGTTCGCGGTGCCAAAGTTATCGCTTTCGGTCGCAACTTCCTCGACGAATCAGCGCCACTGGCTAGCGGCTCACATGCCGATGCAACCCACTACGCCGTGGTCGATGGTGAACTCAGCGTAACTGTTAACGGCAGCACAACTGCCCTCAAAGATGCAGCTCAGTTCTGCGGCTACCGCGGTGATGCAGCAGCACCCTCAGCCGTTCTGCTGGTAAACAACGGCCTGCATTTTGAAATCCAGATCGATGCAGACAGCCAGATCGGCTCAGAAGATAAGGCTGGCGTTAAAGATATCGTCATGGAAGCAGCGCTCACCACCATCATGGACTGTGAAGACTCAGTTGCAGCCGTTGACGCTGAAGATAAAACCCACGTCTACCGCAACTGGTTGGGTCTGGTTAAAGGCGACCTGAGCGAAGAGATCAGCAAGGGCGGCAAAACGTTCAAGCGCACCGTGAACGGCGACCGTGAATACACGGGTAAAGATGGCCAGCCAGTGGCACTCAAAGGCCGCTCGCTGATGTTTGTACGTAACGTTGGTCACCTGATGACCAACAACGCCATCATCGACAAAGATGGCAACGAAGTACCTGAAGGCATCATGGATGGCATGATCACCTCGACTATTTCGATTCATGATGTGAAGCACAACGGTAAGTTCAACAACACCGTGACCGGCTCAATCTACATCGTTAAGCCGAAGATGCACGGACCTGAAGAGGTAGCTTTCACCAATGAACTGATGGGCCGCGTAGAGCAGGCTCTGGGCTTGGCTGAGAACACCATCAAAGTTGGCATCATGGACGAAGAGCGTCGCACCACGATCAACCTCAAAGAGTGTATCCGTGCTGCAAGCTCACGCGTCGTGTTCATCAACACCGGCTTCCTCGACCGTACCGGTGACGAGATCCACACCTCAATGGAGGCGGGCCCAATGATACGTAAAGGCGACATGAAAGCCGCTAAGTGGATCGCAGCCTACGAGAACTGGAACGTGGATACCGGTCTGGCCTGCGGCCTGAGCGGTCGTGCTCAGATCGGTAAGGGTATGTGGGCGATGCCGGATCAGATGGCCAACATGCTGGTACAGAAGATCGGCCACCCGAAATCGGGCGCAAATACCGCTTGGGTTCCATCACCAACGGGCGCTGTACTGCACGCGCTGCACTACCATCAGGTAGATGTGTTCGCGCTACAGAAAGAGCTGGCGAAGCGCGAGCGCGCATCACTGGACGACATCCTAACGATTCCAGTTGAGCACAATCCACAATGGAGCGCTGAAGAGATTCAGGCCGAGCTGGACAATAACGCTCAGGGGATCCTTGGCTACGTTGTGCGCTGGGTTGACTCAGGTATAGGCTGTTCCAAAGTGCCAGATATCAATGATGTGGGCCTAATGGAAGACCGCGCAACCCTGCGCATCTCGAGCCAGCACATCGCTAACTGGATCCGCCACAGTATCTGTTCTGAAGAGCAGGTGATGGAGACCCTGAAGCGCATGGCGGAGGTTGTTGACCGTCAGAACGCCAACGACCCAACCTACACGCCAATGGCGGGCAACTTCGACAACAGCATCGCGTTTAAAGCGGCTTGTGACCTGGTTATTGATGGTTGTAAGCAGCCAAACGGTTACACCGAGCCAGCGCTACATGCGCGTCGTCTGGAGCTTAAAGCGGCTCAGTAGTAGAGCAAAGGCCAAAAAAGCCGGGCAATGCCCGGCTTTTTAAATGGTAAAATTTCAATTAGAAGCGAAGAGTAGCTTTGGCGCCTATAGCTCTTACATCATTGCCTTCAAGGCGGTTAGACCCGAGGGCTGTGCTTGAGTAGGTAATATCGCCAAGTTTGGTGTAGTTGTACCCGACAGAGAACTCCAAATCTTCGACTGTGTAGCGGACTCCAAGCGTCACGCCTTTGTATCCATCGTTTACAGTAAACAAGCTACCAGTTGTGCCGTCACCAGCGTTTTCCCAATTGTAACTCGCTGAGATCGCCAAAGAGTCATTTAAACGACGTGCGAGACCAACGGAGTACTCGGTCGAGTCCTCAAAGGCGGACGTAGGTCCCACCTGACCGAACAGAGCATTCTCAGTGTCCGCAACACTTAACTGTGAGCCGCTCCATTTTCCTTTGTGAATAGAGGCAAGAAGCAAGGTATCTTCCATGATACCGGACTGAAAGTTCAGTGTAAGATACTCTGCGAGCCCACCAGTGCTGTTTGGTGAACAGTTCTGCAAAAGAGCTGCCATGCCACATGTAGAAGCCATTTTGACATAAGACTTGCCCTGGTAAAGCAGTTCGGCACGGAGTGCAATATCTGGCTTTTCAAATGCTAATGCCACAACTGGTACTATATCTGACGCTGATGAAACCGAAGGTGCAGTTGCTGCCGCAGCTGCTCCTGCGCCTGCTCCGGAAGCAATTGTCAGCCTGAAAATATCGCCATTAGACACTTTGAATTTATCATAGCGAGCGCCAGCAGTGAGGCTAAAGCTATCGTTCAACGCAAAGCGCGACAGCAAAGCTACAGAATCAGCGGTCAAATCAACCTTCGGACCTAGTGCATTTACCGATGCGTTGCCACCAGCACCCTGATAATTGATATGAATCGCGCCCGAATCATACGAAGTCAGACCAAACGATAACTGATCATTAACCTCATAACGCGCAGATAAATTAGACGCATTACGGTCACCGATCAGCGAGCCTGTGGTACCGAAGCTGCTGCCGTTTACCGTGAAGTCTTTACGAACTGAGCCGAAGGATACGAGATTTCCTTCGTCGTACATAAAAGAGGTGTCCAGTCGTGCGTTCTCAAAACCACCCGCCTGAACCTGTGCTGTAGCCAGCGCAACGCTAGCTACGAGAAGTTTAAATTTCATTGAACCGCCTATTTCTTATCATTGTGTGATTTTCTAACGACGAAATTTTACATACTTTGCAGAGTTGCGACGATCATTAATTTACGCTGTGATATTGAAAATGGCTCATACACCTGCAACGGCTGTATAGGCTAGACTGCGGCCTCCAACAGATATCGCGCCGACTCGTCAACGCGGCGGATCGACCCTATCCGGTGTGGAGCCATTAACTCGGTACCAACCGGCAATCGAGTAACGATCACGCTTGGCCGGGAGCACTGCGTGAGGAAACTCCTCACTCAAGAAAAGAACGACCGTACCCATCAACGGAGTGACCCTTATTCCCTCCTGATCGACATCCTCTCGATAGAGTACCAACTCACCACCATCGTCGGGCCCCCAGCTCTGATTCAGATAAACCACCATTGAAAGCACTCGGCTACGTTGATTCTGAAACGCGTCATAATGGCGTTTATAGAAGTCGCCGTTGCCGTAGTGTGCGAGGTGACTCTCAAAGGAGAAGAGCCCCATGAAGAGGCGACGATTGAGGTAGGTCTGCAATCTGTCGGCCCAATCCAACCATCGACGACCGGTTTCAGTTTCCCCAGTAAACCAGCAAATCCGGTCAGTACGAACAAATTCATTCTTCATATGTTGGTTTTGCCGTCCGATCCCAGCACTGCTGAACTCGTCCTGATCCAACCCATACAGCTGCTCACAGATCTCCTGTGTAAGGGCCGGGGGCAGTGCACCCGGACAAATCGAATAGCCGTCGGCTTGCAAGTCCAGCGCAAAGCGCTCGAACAGACGCTCTTCATCTGAAAAACAGTTAAGATCGATGATTTCAGCGCCTGACATAAGGGCCACTCCTGTGTGAACTAGAAACGCTTTGTATTCCTATAAGCCTGCGTTAGCAATCATTTTTAATTCAGTGGAAGCGATGCTCTCTTATACCGAACAGCAACAGACCTTGGGTGAACAGCTTGCGGCATTTATTCAGCAGCACCCGCGGCTATTTATTTTGACCGGAGCCGGCATCAGCACTGACTCTGGAATACCCTCCTATCGTGACTCAACCGGCGCTTGGCGCTCGCCTCCCCCCGTGTTACACCAGGAGTACATGAAGCAGTTGGCTGTGCGCCAGCGCTACTGGGGAAGAAGCTTAGCGGGCTGGCATACCATGCGCGACGCCCAACCGAATACCGGCCACCGAGTGCTTGCTGCGATGGAGAGCGCGGGGCTTGTCGAGCTACTGGTCACGCAAAACGTCGATCGCCTACATCAAAAAGCGGGCAGCGAGCGCGTTATCGACCTGCACGGACGCGCCGATGTTGTCGCCTGCATGGAGTGTAACTTCGAGGTTGATCGCGATCAGATGCACCACTGGTGTCGTGAGCTCAACCCTGACTTCAGTACACCGCGCTTCACGGTAGCTACCCGTCCGGACGGCGACAGCGATTTTGAGACAGATTTCAGTGCGTTCAATGTCCCAACTTGCCCGCACTGTCAGGGCATTATGAAAGCGCGCGTCGTCTATTATGGCGATAATGTCCCTAAAGAGACCGTATACGGGGCTATTGATGCACTCGAGCGCAGCCGTGGAATGCTCTCTATCGGCAGCTCACTGCAAGTGTTCTCGGGCTTTCGCTTCAATCGACATGCAGCGAGCAAAAATATCCCTCAAGTTGCTTTGACTGAGGGTATAACGCGAGCCGATGAGCTATTGCAGCTAAAACTAGATGGCCCCATCGCCCCAGTACTTAAAGTATGCGCGGGTCGTTTGGGAATCGATTGGAACTAACTCACTTAGCCTTCTGATATACTGCGCGCAATCTAATATTGCTCTCGGTTTCTCATGTCTATTCCGTTCTCTAGCCTTAACCTGCCCGCAGCACAACTCGAAAACATCTCTGAATTGGGCCTCAAAACCATGACAGAGATTCAAGCGCAAAGTCTACCATTGTCCTTAGCTGGCAAAGATCTGCTCGCACAGGCCCCAACAGGGTCAGGCAAGACAGTCGCCTTCTCTCTGCCGTTGTTGGGAAACCTCAAACCGCGTAACTTTGCAGTGCAGGCGCTGGTGCTCTGCCCGACCCGAGAGTTGGCAGGCCAGGTTGCAACTGAAATCCGACGACTGGCGCGCTACCCCGGCAATATAAAGGTTCTAACGCTGTGCGGAGGGCAACCGATCGGCCCTCAAATTGGCTCACTGGAGCACGGTGCACATGTAGTTGTAGGGACTCCAGGACGTGTGTCAGATCACATCCGCAAGGGCACCTTGGACCTTCGACAGGTACGGACACTCGTCCTAGATGAAGCTGATCGTATGCTGGATATGGGTTTTCAGGATGAGATTCTACAGATCGTTAGCTACACACCTTCAGACCGTCAATCGATGCTGTTCTCAGCTACTTTTCCGGACAACATCTCGCAGATTGGTCGTGATGTACTTACCGACCCAGAGCGGGTGCAGGTTGAAGCAATCGCGGAGCAGCAGCCCGATATCGAACAACGTGTCTACCTGACCGATCCAGAGTCTCAGACTGAAGCACTTTTAGCAGTGCTGACAGAGGCCAAGCCCGAGGCCGGGGTTATCTTCTGTAACACGCGTGAGCAGTGTAATGACCTGGGCAACGAACTGCGTCAGTACGGCGTCTCCAGCGGCATACTCCACGGCGACCTCGACCAACGTCAGCGGGATCAGATGCTGGTCCGCTTCACCAACGGTTCATTGCGCCTGCTCATCGCCACTGACGTGGCCGCCCGCGGCCTAGATATCGATACGGTCGACCTTGTAGTGAACCTGAATCTCCCGCGCGAACGCGCAGTCTTTACTCATCGCTGTGGACGCACAGGCCGTGCCGGTCGTCAGGGCCTCGCTATCTCTCTGATTTTCGAGAAAGAGCAGTACAAACTGGGGCTTATCGCGGATGAGATCGGTATGGAGCTGAAACCACAACACCCTCCTCGCCTCAACGAGGGCAAGCTAAGTGTGCTCGCAGCCGAGATGCGCACCCTGGAGCTCAGCGCTGGACGCAAAAACAAAATCCGTCCAGGAGATATTGTTGGTGCACTTACAGCTACCCAAGAGATTGATGGCAAGCAGATTGGCAATATCAGCGTACAGGACTTCCAGTCCTTCGTAGCCCTTCCAAAAGCACTGGCTGACCGCGGCCTGGAGATATTGCGCAATCGTTCGCTCAAAGGTAAGAACGTTCGTGTCAGAAAAATTTAGCGGGAGTGACTGAGAGGGGGGTATGCAGACTCGCTCGAGTCATCCCTGATCGCTCCGTGGCGGTTCCCTACCGCCAAGGGTCTGCATACCCCCTCTCAAGCCACGTCATTACAATAACCTGAGAACCGGTTCGTCCAACTGAGCGAACTGCTCCTTCAAGTCGAGCAGATGTTCACCCCAGTAGCGCTCAGAGTTAAACCAAGGGAACGCTTTGATAAAGGCGGGGTCTTCATGGCGTTTTGCCAACCAACCTGAGTAGTTAATCATGCGCAGCGCGCGTAGCGGCTCCACCAAGTGCAGCTCGCGCGGATCAAACTCGTAGAACTCCTCATAGCCCGCAAGCACCTCTGCCAGTTGTAGCTCACGCTGCGGACGATCACCCGTCAGCAACATCCAGATATCCTGAATCGCAGGAGCTGTACGAGCATCGTCAAAGTCGACAAAGTGCGGAAGATCATCGCGCCAGAGGATATTGCCCACATGGCAGTCACCGTGAACACGAATCTGTCGTAGATCAGAGTATTCAGCAAACCGCTGCTCTACCCGTTGCAAAAGATCCTCAGAGATTCGCTCATAGGCCTCACGCAAGGTTGCTGGCAAAAAGTGTTCTAGCAGAAACTCGCGGTTCTCCCAGCCAAAGCTCTGCACATCCAGCGCCGGACGCGCGACAAAATCCCGACTGGCTCCCACCGCATGCATACGCCCAAGCGTCTGACCCAAAGTGAAAAGATGATCCATGTCGCCGAGCTCTGGCGCTCGACCGCCCCGACGCGGATAGAGGGCAAAACGGTAATCCCCATGCACAAAAAGGCTGCGCCCTTCGTCATCTTTGAGCGGCGCCACTACCGAGAGATCCCGCTCCACTAACTCAAAACAGAGGTCATGCTCTTCCTGAATCTGAGCATCGCTCCAACGATTCGGACGGTAGAACTTAGCGATAACCGGTTGCTCAGCCTCAATTCCCACCTGATAAACGCGGTTTTCATAGCTATTAAGTTCTAAAATGCGGTAATCGCTTAACCAGCCCTGAGACTCGACGGCGTCAATCACGACGTCAGGCGTCATCTGGTAGAAGGGTTGGCTGTCGCTCATGCTGAACTCCGTTATGCTTGATCCGAGGATTATCCTTGTCTCTAGTGCGTATTCATAGGACTTTCCGAGGTGGAATGTCTGTTCACCAAAATTGTGGGCAGAGCCTGTCCCGCTGGTTATTACCCTTTGGGAACGTTCGCAGCCGCGAATTTGCTTGAACCGAAAGGGTACCGGAGTGGGGGAGGCCTTCCCGGACTCTTGGCGGCAGGGAGGCCGCCACGAAGCCTACAGGGACGTATTCACGGCGTGTCTGGGAAGGCCTCCGCCACTCCGGTGCGACCATCCGCAAACAAAAAAACCACGGTACTAAGAGTACAGTGGCTTTTTGGGTCGTCTCCTGCCTTTTAGGCAGTAGCCTCCAACAGGGAGAAAGCGATCAGTTGACTTTGGCGTCGAGCTCACCCGAATCGTAACGCGTAGTCATCGCTTCCAAAGAGATCGGCGTGATCTTCGCAGCATTACCCGCTGTACCGAAGGCTTCGTATCGCGCATACGCGATGTCAGACATCGCCTTAATGGTCTTCGCTAAGTACTTACGTGGGTCAAACTCCGCTGGGTTCTCAGCCATAAACTGACGAATCGTACCAGTCGAGGCCAGACGCAGGTCAGTGTCGATATTCACCTTACGCACACCGTGCTTAATACCTTCCACAAGCTGCTCAACAGGGACACCGTAAGTTTCCGGGATCGCACCGCCAAACTCGTTGATCACCTTGAGCCACTCCTGCGGCACAGAGGATGAGCCGTGCATTACAAGGTGAGTGCCGGGGATACGCTCGTGAATCGCACGAATACGATCAACCGCAAGAATATCGCCTGTAGGCGGACGCGTGAACTTGTAAGCACCGTGAGAAGTACCCACAGCAATGGCCAGCGCATCAACCTGAGTCGCCTTAACAAACTGCGCCGCCTCTTCTGGGTCAGTCAGCATCTGCTCGTGAGTCAGCTGACCCTCAGCGCCTATGCCGTCCTCTTCGCCAGCTTCACCCGTCTCAAGTGAGCCTAGGCAGCCAAGCTCACCTTCAACTGAGACACCACAAGCGTGTGCCATCTCAACAGTGCGGCGCGTTACATCCACGTTGTAGTCGTAGCTGGTTGGCGTTTTGCCATCTTCACCGAGCGAGCCATCCATCATGACTGATGAGAAACCGAGCTGGATGGAACGCTGGCAGACCGCTGGGCTAGTACCGTGGTCTTGGTGCATGCAAACAGGAATATGTGGGAACTCCTCAATTGCAGCCAGAATCATATGGCGCAAGAAGTTCGAACCTGCATATTTACGTGCACCTGCAGAGGCTTGAACAATGACGGGCGCATCGGCACGGTTAGCCGCTTCCATGATGGCACGCATCTGCTCGAGGTTATTGACGTTAAATGCTGGGATGCCGTAGCCATGCTCTGCGGCGTGGTCTAACAGCTGACGCATTGAAATTAGGGCCATGAAGTCTCCTAATTGGCTGAGCAGATGGTCGCTACTCAGCTCTTCTGATTAGTTATCGAACCGAGAACGCAGCATCGCTACTGCGGGCAGCTCTTTACCCTCAACAAACTCGAGGAAAGCACCACCACCGGTCGAGATGTATGATACATCATCTGCAATAGAATACTTGTCTACTGCTGCCAAAGTATCACCGCCACCGGCAATAGAGAATGCACTCGACTGAGCAATTGCCATCGACAGTGTCTTCGTCCCTTCGCCAAACTGATCAAATTCGAATACACCCACAGGGCCGTTCCAGATGATCGTGCCTGCACTCTGCAAGATAGTTGCCAACTTCGCGGCGGATTCAGGACCAATATCCAGAATCATCTCATCCTCGGTCACATCGTCAGCAGACTTAACCACCGCTTCGGCATCCTCAGCAAAGGCCGTGGCCACAACTACATCCGTTGGAATTGGGATTTCACACTTGGCCATCAGCGCTTTGGCGGTATCGACGAGGTCCGCCTCGTAAAGCGACTTACCCACCGGTTTACCGGCAGCAGCTAAGAAGGTATTGGCGATACCGCCACCGACAATTAGCTGATCACACTTCTCTGAGAGCGAGTTCAGCACTTCAAGCTTGGTGGAGACTTTTGAGCCACCGACTATCGCTGCCAGTGGTCGGGCTGGCTTATCCAGCGCTTTACCCAGGGCTTCCAGTTCGTTCGCCAACAGAGGACCCGCACATGCAATCGGTGCAAAACGGGCGACACCGTGCGTTGATGCCTGAGCGCGGTGAGCAGTGCCGAAAGCATCCATAACGTAGACGTCGCAG
>Ga0209653_1003113_pt1 | contig 11564 bp, 13 predicted proteins | sample SaaInl6LU_22_DNA_FD_184644 | JGI IMG/M metagenome (GOLD analysis project Ga0209653, IMG submission 184644) | Marine microbial communities from expanding oxygen minimum zones in the Saanich Inlet - ESP_116LU_22_DNA (SPAdes) (version 2) | ecosystem: Environmental > Aquatic > Marine > Intertidal... | reverse complement strand
AACGGTGCAAGCGCCGGATAAAGGTGCGACAAGGCGCGGCGGGGGGATGCGTTTCTGTCCATGAATGACCTATATAACCCAAAAGAGCGCCGAAACATCCGGTGCGCCATGTTTTTTTGTCATAGGGGCACATCATGACCAACGCACAAACAACCGTCGATCCCGCAGAAATCGCAAAATTCGAGGCGATGGCGGCAGAATGGTGGGACGTAAACGGTAAATTTAAGCCCCTTCATATGCTTAATCCGTGCCGTCTTGATTACATCACAAGCCAAATTGCTGCTGAGTTTGGCCGCGATCTTGCCCAAGACGCGCCTTTTGAAGGGCTCCGCATTCTTGATATTGGCTGTGGCGGCGGTTTGCTGTGCGAGCCGATGGCGCGCCTTGGCGCAACGATTGTTGGGGCGGACGCTGCCGAGAGAAACATTCCCGTAGCAAAAGTCCATGCAGAACAATCTGGACTGGATATCGATTACCGCTTCACAACGGCCGAAGCCATGGCCGAAGCAGGCGAGCAATTTGACGTGGTTCTCAATATGGAAGTGGTCGAGCACGTAGCAGACCCACTGGCATATCTAACAGCCTGCCAGCAGTTGCTAAAACCCGGCGGGTTGCAAATTTGCTCAACGCTCAACCGCAATCCTAAAAGTTATTTGATGGCGATCATCGGCGCAGAGCACATCATGCGCTGGCTGCCAAAGGGTACTCATGAGTGGTCAAAATTCATCACGCCTGACGAGTTGTTCGAATTGCTGACCACCTCAGGAATGACACCCGTCGACCGTAAAGGCTTTGTCTTCAACCCAATCTCGTGGAGTTGGTCGATTTCTGAAAAAGACCTTAGCGTGAACTACGTCACAGCGTCGACAAAACCGGCCTAATCATCCGCCAGCTTTTGACGCATCTCGCGTAGAATTGGCAGGGTACGGCTTATCTTGTCGTGCCCGATATCTTCGACCATCTGGTTTACCAACGGCGTGATTTTACGCACCGCTTCATCACGCGCCGCCCGCCCAGCGCCGCTAATGGAAACCAGCTTACGCCGCGCGTCGTCCCAATCAGGGCGAACGTGCACAAAACCCATCAGATCAAGTTTATTGATCGTGTTGGTCATAGCCCCGCGGGTAAGTCGAAAACGGGCGGCAAGCTGTGCTGGCGTGCGCTCCCCCGTGCTTGCAGCAAGATAATTCAGCACTGTTAAATGAGAAATTTCCATCCCATGGGGCAGCGCCTTGGTGACACGACTACGCAACAACTGATCAATCGCCAGAAGCTCAACGACAAGCGTCGCGCCAAGGGTATCAGACGTAGTAACCGGCATTAGGGCCCTTCGAAAAGTTGGTTGTGCCCCCATGCAGGAACACGCTTACGGGCTTTTAATACCTGATTTTTGTCGATTTCAATATAGCTGACACCAATGCCCTCGCCAAAGTCGCTAAGCACGTTTCCCCAAGGATCAACCGCCGACGAATGCCCATATGTTTCGCGGCCCTCGTGCGCCCCCCACTGCGCAGGCGCCAGAACATAACAACCTGTCTCAATTGCACGGGCACGCAGCAACGTCTCCCAATGCGCCTTGCCTGTGGCGACGGCAAACGCAGACGGCACCATAAGCACCTCCGCACCAGCCTGTGCTAAAGTGCGATAAAGATGCGGAAAACGAACGTCATAACAAATTGTCATGCCAATATTCAGACCGTCTGTACGCCCTAAGACCGCAGACGAACCAGGTCTGTAACCGCGCGATTCCTGATAGGATTCTGCCTCTGACAACGTGACATCAAACATATGAATTTTGTCATACCGCGCAGTAATATTCCCCGAGCGATCAATCAGAAAAGACCTGTTGGCAAACCGACCATCAGCATCCGTTGTTTTCAGGGCCAAAGACCCAATCAACAAATTAACCCCAAGGGCTGCAGCCAAATCACGAAGCTTTGTTAGCGTAATATCGTCCACTTCAACGTGCAGAACTTCCATTTGCCGCGCACGACTTACGGAAACACAATTCGTCACCTCAGGTGTTGCAATAAACTCCGCACCGGATGCCGCCGCTTCTTCGATAAGCGCCGTTGTCCGTACAAGATTTTCCGCAGGACAATCACCAGAGTTAAGTTGTAGAAGGGCTGCCTTCACGCCAGCAATTTATCCAACTTGCCTGCACGGTCCAATGCGAACAGGTCGTCACATCCGCCCACATGGGTATCGCCAATGAAAATCTGCGGCACAGTACGCCCGCCATTGGCGCGCTTGATCATTTCACCTTTGCGATCAGGCTGAGCCAAAATATTAATCTCTGAAAAGCTTACCCCCTTTTGGCTGAGAAGCCGCTTGGCAGAATGGCAAAAGCCACACAGGGGTGACGTATAAAGTTCAACAGTTTTCATTTTAGGGCGCTCCAATTTGTAGTTGCTAGATAGTTAAGTATCTTTTCCCGCGCGCGCTAGTGTGATGACGAACACCTCGCCAGCACGTGAAGATGCCAGCGCGTTTGCCGCCTCCGCAAGCGTGGCACCTGTGGTCATTACGTCATCTACTAACAAAATTGGTCGCTGAACGATATTTAAGGCGCGTTTTGGATTGACCGTTATCGCGCCGCTTAAAATGTTTAGTCGGTCATCGCGGGTTTTACCCTCTAGCATCGGTGTCCGTTTAGGCCGCTGCAAAATATCTGGGCCGTATTGCAACCCCATCTGTTGCGATATCCCGCGAGCCAGCTCAGCAGACTGATTGTAGCGCCGACCAAAAAGACGCGACCAATGAAGCGGTATTGGCACGACCAGCATATTGTCGCGCCTAAGCAGTCTGGCATGCTGCGCCATCCATTTTGCAGCAGGCCGAACAAGATCAAGACGATCACCGTGTTTAATGCCAAGCACCATCCTGCGACCAAAACCGCTGTAATGAAACACGGACCGGCCAGCACTCCACAGTCTTGGTGCGTGCAAGCAATCATCGCACTGCATCCCGTCGACTTCGCTCATCACTTGGGCGCCACATTTTCCACAAACACTGCCATTCAAAAAAGAAACCTCACCCCAACAATCCCCACAAAGCGCGTCAGGCCCGCCGGTCAAGGTGTCGCAAGTTAGGCAATGATGAGGATAGATCAGCCGAAGTGGGTTTTGCATTACAACTTTCCTGACTACATGAGCAGCATGACACAACAACCGCCCCTTACAGATACGCGCACCCTGCACCTGCATCACAAAAACCGTCGGACCCCCGATGGGATGTTTTTGCAGCAAGAAGCATTCGATGAAATTTCAGAAAGACTGCTTGGGGTTAAGAAGTCGTTTACGAAAACAGCTGTGGTCACATCGTGGCCAGACCTGTGGGCAAATATTGTGGAAGGGGCGGACGTCATCCACCCTGATGATACACTGCGATTTATGGACAACGGCTACGATCTGATTGTTCACGCAATGGATCTTCATTGGGCGAATGATCCTGTCGGGCAAATTGTGCAGTGTCGAAATGCGCTCAAACCTGATGGATTGTTTTTGGCCGCTTGTTTTGGTGGCCAGACCCTAAACGAGTTACGAAGTGCTATCGCCGAGGCTGAAAGCAGAGTGATGGGCGGACTATCACCACGCGTTGTGCCTATGGGTGAAGTGCGCGACTACGGTGCGCTGCTTCAAAGAGCGGGCTTGGCGCTTCCGGTTGCGGACACTTTGACGCTGCCTGTGAGTTACAACGACACGACTTCCCTAATGATCGATCTGCGAAAAATGGGGGAAAGCAACGCGCTTACCGCACGTACCAAAAAGCCCACGCCAAAATCCGTTTTCGACGCGTTAGAGACTGTTTATCGCCAGAATTTCTCTGAAGGCAAAAGGCTGATCGCAACATTCGAAATCATTTTCTTGGCCGGTTGGGTGCCCGATGCAAGCCAACAGCACCCCCTCAAACCCGGCTCGGCAAAGATGAAATTAGCAGATGCTCTGCGTATTCCTGATGACCCAAAAGATTGACCTGAAGCGATTTCCAGTTATCTGGCAATCTAACGCACTTATACCTACGGACTTTAGATGATGTTTGACGCGAAAACGAATACGAGCGACGAGGCTGTCTGCCCCGTTCACGCACCAAGCGATCACCCAAAGGTGAAGCCTGCTAAGATTGGAGTTTTGGTCGCCAATCTGGGCACACCGGACAATTACGACTACTGGTCGATGCGCCGGTATTTGAACGAGTTTCTGTCCGATCGGCGTGTCATTGATTACAGCCCGTGGCTTTGGCAGCCGCTTTTGCAACTGATCATTTTAACAAAGCGTCCATTTTCTAGCGGTGAAGCGTATAAATCGATCTGGAACCACGACGAGGGCGAGAGCCCTTTGATGACGATCACAAAAAAACAAACCGCTAAGATAAAAGCGCAGATGCAAGAGACCTATGGCGATGATGTCATGGTCGATTTTTGTATGCGCTACGGAAATCCGTCTACAAAATCCAAGGTCCGCGCAATGATCGAAGCCGGATGTCAGAAAATTTTATTTTTCCCGCTGTATCCACACTACGCCGGAGCAACATCAGCCACCGCAAATGACGAATTCTTCCGCGTTTTGATGAAAGAAAAATGGCAGCCAACCGTGCGCACAGTGCCCGCGTATTATGAGCGTCCGGATTATATTGAAGCGCTAGCTCAGTCGATTGAGACTGCCTACGCCAAGGCCGAAAAGCGCCCCGAAATATTGGTGTGTAGCTATCATGGTGTGCCGCAGCGGTACCTGATGGAGGGTGATCCGTATCACTGCCAATGTCAGAAAACGACGCGCCTTTTGAAAGAGCGTTTGGGCTGGGATGACACGCAGATCATCACAACGTTCCAGTCTAAATTTGGACCCGAAGAGTGGCTTCAACCTTACACCGTCGAGGAAGTCGCGCGGCTTGCGGAAAAGGGCAAAACAAATATTGCTGTTTGTGCGCCTGCATTCTCAGCTGATTGCATTGAAACGCTTGAAGAGATCAACGAGGAAATTTTTGAGAGTTTTGAAGAGGCTGGTGGGCACGACTTCCTCTATATTCCGTGCCTTAATGATGATGATGCTCACATTGCTGCGCTCTGCAACACAATCGACGACAACCTGAAAGGCTGGGTATAAACGCACTGCGTGCCAGCGATTAGTCTGGCCGCGCACCTGACCAAGTGATCAGGACCTCTCCCAGAGGGCCTGATGTACCGCCTACCCCCGCGATTTCGTCAGCTAAAGGCCCCGCTAGAACGGCAGTGACTGAAATTTGGGCGCTGCCTGCAAGAATGTTGCCGGCTCCCGACGTGCCAAATCCAATTGCCGAGGCATCTGTTTGCGTACCGTTCACCAACGTGGGGCCGCTGAATTCAATATCAGTGATTTCGATCATCTCTGCGCCCGTAGGATTATAATTCGCCGCCCCCGATTGCCCGATTGTAGTGCCGCCTGTACGGACATTATCGGCAAGGACATCAGCGCGGCCAGCACCACCGATAAAACGTAAGGTCGTACGTGCGTCCATTGTGACAGCGTAAGTTGCGGTACCGTCCGTGACCTGAGCAATCGCAGTGCCCTCATAAACAGTCGGAACTATTGGAACCGCAGAATTAGCAGAGGCCCGCACAGCAAGCTTCACATTCCCTCCAACCGGCGAAACCGAGAAAACGTGCTGCAGGCCCAAACCCAACGCATTTTCAATCAAGCCGACGCTGATCTGATCAATGATCAGACTTCTGTTAGTCAAATTCGCTTCCGTTTGACCCAGAGCAGTTTCAAGAGACAGGCTATCAAGACCCAAGGTTGCGACAGAAACAATCACATCTGGATTGGGCGTAGGGTCAGGCGGGTCCGGTGGATCAACAGGAGGATTAACCACAACCGGTCCACCGCCCGTCGTTGCACCGCCACCACCGCCGCTTGCGATTAATGTCACAATAAATAATGCGGCAACTACCGCCCTGCACACAAACTTAAAAAACATGGGTGCCATAGATCACAGCAGGTTTAATAAACGCCTAATCACACCCACAAATCACCAACAGACAAAGCATCAAGGCCAACCCCCCACAATTCAATCGTAGTGCCCTCAAGCGAGAATTCCGCGTGACCATTTGAGTTGGTATAGAACTGATCAAGCGCTGACTGACGGGACGAAATGCCGTCAAACCCAGTCAATTCTAAGCGATCAATTCCCACATCAAAATCTGCGCCAATCACTACGGCCTGATCCATGAGAGAAGTACGCCCAATCACATCATTGCCATGCATTGGGCGGAACACAAATACGTCAACACCGTAACCACCATTCAGAATGTCATCGCCACGGCCACCTTCCAATGTGTCGTCACCCCAGTACAAAAACGCACCAAAATCACCCACCAGAATGTCGTCACCCGCGCCGCCCTCAAGGGTGTCGTTGCCGTAACCACCAAGCAGCGTATCCGCGTTATCAGAAAGACTTGCCACGTCACCATCAATCAACTGATTGGCACCACTTAAAGCGAGCAGAAAATCATTCCCGATACCGCCCTGCATTTGCGCCCCACCGTTTGTATCAAAAATGCTGTCATTTCCCGTATTGCCCTCGAGGATATCGCGACCACCACCACCCGAAAGTGTGTCATCGCCATCACCGCCCGACAGGCTGTTGGCGGTGCTATCACCCAAAATCATATCATCGCCTGCTGAGCCCAAGACACCCTCAATACTTTGATACGACTGCCCTGTAATGTTGACTGAGTTAAGCGATGGATTGTCGAGCGATACGCTCACTTGCGCAAGCCCAGCAAAACTAATCACATCCAACCCCGTGCCGCCAATAAAGCTTGCATTAGGTTGGCTTGCCTCGAAGATTGTCGTTTCAGTCGATGAGGAGAAGATCAGATTTCCGTCCCCAGACCCGCCTTCGATCAGATTAACCGTGGGCCGAGACAGACTTGTGTCTAGAATGTGAACAATGTCGTCGGCGCCCGCGCGCGCACCAGTGACAACAACCAAAACCTCTGAACCGTAGGTAAGGCGAAACCCGTCTGACCGGCCCTTCACTTCCATCTGGTCAAACGAATAGATCGACCCCCAAGCAGATAAATCAAGCCGATCCTCAATCAGATCGAAATTACGGATCGTATCTGTGCGGCCGTCAGATGTTAGGATGAACCGATCCGCACCGTCACCGCCGTAAAGAACGTCATTATAGGCACCATCAACAAACAGGTCACCACCACCGTTTCCGTAACTGACAGACGGCTCATCACCCGCGATAAGAAGGTCACTCTGTGGAGTTCCTTGTATAGTGCCCTCAATAACCGGCGTAGCATTCGGTAGCGAAGAAAGGGGCAACGTAAGCTCCGCAACGCCATTAATTGTGTCACTACTTACAAACACACGAAGCGTGCTGGACGTTTTCATCACCTCGATGTCATTGATCGTACCAAGAGATGCCTCAGCCGTGTCCGCGAATTGACCCAGCGACAGCAACCGCCCGTCACCCATGACGCTAAGCAATGAAATCCCCGCATCAGCGCCGCCCACCAGAATGAAGGCCTGACCTTCGTGGTAGAAAGTCTCTACAGCAACGGCGTTATTCAAGCGTGTCTCACTCGTATCAATCACAAAATCGAGTAAATTCAGCGCATTAGTCGAAATGCCAAGGGTCGCCAGCGCGCCGTGATCCGTTGTTACAAGTGCAATATGCTGCTCGCCCAATTCAATCACTTGCACATCAACAACGGCGCCAAATCCAAGCCCCTCAACCGCGCCAAGGCTATCGATAACGCCAATGTCCCCAGACACGGTTCTTTCCAGTAAGATCACACCGCCAGACGCAGACCCCGTGAGGATAAAATCACGGCCATCAAGGGTAAATTCAACGATGCTTGAGATATTGCTGCCATATGCATGATCGCTGGCAACATTATCCGTGCTCGTGGCAGTTGTGGTATCATCGTCCACTGAAAACTGATGCAGGCCGCTGATACCATACCCCCCAGCAAGCAGCGACAGGCCGCTTCCGTTTTGGCTGACAGTATAATTGACCGCGTAATTTGCATGAGACAGGTCGGTGCTGTTCAGGCCGCTAAAAGCCCAACTGATTGGCGCACCGCTTGCGGCTACTGATTGTGTACCAAAATTTAACGTGATGTCCGGCGCATTTGCTGCAACTGACTCCGTATCAATGTCAAAGCCACCGCCATCAAGCGAGACAGTCTCGTACCAATCATTTTGAAAGCCAAAAACGCCCAGATATGTACCTGCCTGATTAGCAAAGACTGCCAAATCGCGCGGCCGCATATCGTCATTTGGCTCGCCCCAAACGTGGCGAACCTGAAAACTCAAGCTCAACATAAAACTCGCCCACCTATTACCCTATCGGCAAGCTAACCGCGCAGGGTTAACGCAGCTTCAGCGCAACCAGGCAATTGAGTGATCAGTTTGTGGCGGAAATTGGACAATAAAAAACGGCGGCCTGCAGACCGCCATTATTTAAGACTTTATAAAAACTTATCTTCAAATGAGCAAAACCTGAGTACCCACTTTGGTCAAATCAAACAGTTCTTGGACGTGTTCATTATAAAGACCAATGCAACCGTTTGATGACCGGCGCCCAATCTTGCGCGTGTCATGGGTGCCGTGGATACGGTAATACGTCCAACTCAGGTACAGCGCATGGGTCCCGAGCGGATTGTCCGGACCGGGACCAATGAAGTCGGGCCATTCGGGGTTACGCTCTTTCATCGAAGGCGTTGGACGCCAGCTTGGGCCATCTACTTTTTGCGTGATCCGCGTACGCCCTAGACGGGTCAAATCATCTGAAAGCGGCACACTGGTGGGGTAGAGTTTATAAACACTCTCGTCCTCGGACCAATAATGCAGTGCACGAGACGTCACATCTACAAGCACGGCGCCATTCTTAAGGTTGCTAAAGTAAGGCTGCCACTCAAGCGCACGAAAACTTGAGATATTGCGACGAACAACTTCAGAGATGTCACGCTCAACCTCAATCTCCTCATCCAAGGCAAGTGCTGGGCTGGCCAATGACGTGGCCGCAGCGCCGACAAACGCGCGGCGGCTCAATTTAAAAGTGTCGCTCATCAATATCGCTCCTGGTAAAACCATTTGAGACGTAATTATTGCCTGAAAGCCGCACTAGCAAATCAAACAAGCGTTAGATCGCCACGATTTTTCCAATCTGGGTTTGATCTACAACGGTGTTGGTTTACAGGTTGAGAAAGGTTTGAGGTTTAATTGATATGATCCGTCCCATTCTTTTTTCGCTGACAGTTGCGCTTTCATTAGCGGCTTGTACCCCGATTACGTCAGGACAGCTGGCAATCGATGGAAAGCCTCGGCCAAAGCTATATCAAATCCGCGAACGTGATACTGCCAAAATTCAGTTCCGCACGCTGGATTCAGTAAATGCACTGCGCCAAGCGTCCGGGGCAGGACCAATTGAACTGAGCGCTGAGTTGACGGCGGCAGCAGCCACGCATGCGCGCGATATGTCGGTGCAAAACCGACCATGGCACTTTGGCTCTGACGGATCGTCCCCATTAGACCGCGTCGCACGCGCTGGATACTCAGGTGCATTCATCGGTGAGGCAATCTCGGAAACTTATGAGACCGAGCTAGAGACATTGGCCGCGTGGATGGAAGAAGAAGGCACACGCCGTGTTATTCTGAACACCGATGCAACTGAAATGGGTTTTGCGTGGTTTCAGGAACCAAATGGCAAAATCTGGTGGACGTTGGTTTTAGGTGAGGCTGCCGCAACAACCCAAGAGCCGCTGCCCTTAGGGTAAAATCACAATTGGCGTTCCAGTTTGGACCATTGAGTAGATTTCCGTCATTTCCCGATCTGTTACGGCTATACATCCCCATGTCCAATCCCCTCGCGCCCGTTGAAAGCGCGGGCCGCGACCATGGATGAAAATATCCCCACCCGGTTCAACGCGTGCTGCCTTGGCGACAGCCACGTCGGTTGCATTCGGATATGAAATGCCCAGAGACAGATGATACGCACTATTGGGATTGCGTCGGTCGATGAAATACGTCCCCTCAGGTGTCCGACCATCACCTTCGGCTTTTTTATGGCCTTCAGGCGCAAACCCAAGACCAATATTATAGCGGCGCAGAACGCGCTTATTATGCATCAGCCACATTTTGCGGCGTGATTTTGACACCGTAATCTGCGTAACCTTAGGACCGCGGTAGGCTTTAGGCGCGCCGATAAGACCGCATCCCGCAAGCCCAAGACCCATAAGCCCAAGGAGAAGTGTTCGCCGTTGCATCAATACCTGCCCTCAGTTTTTCACTGTCTTTCGGCACATTTACTGCAAAACGCTACTATCACAAAGACATTACTGAATACGGCCTATGGCTCGCGAAACGCCTCCCGCGATTTATACAAAGGCTTCAAAAGATACTGCAACACAGTCTTTTCGCCCGTATGAAGCTCTACTTGCGCCTGCATCCCGGGCCGGATCTCAATGTATGCTTGCCGGTCGTTCAGATTAGCAAGATCAACCTGAAGCGTCACTTTGTAATGCGGATCACCGTCTGGCTTTCTGTCATCCTTAAAAGTGTCCGCCGAGATAAACTTAACCTGCCCCTTCAGACTTCCATAGATCGTGTAGTCATAGGCAGAAAGCTTTATGGTCGCGTCTTGCCCCCGCTTGATGTTGGCGATGTCCTCGGGCCGCACGAGCGCCTCAACGAACAACTCTTCATCAAGTGGGATGATCTGAAATATCTCCTCGCCAGGCCGCACAACGCCACCGATCGTCGTAATGCTGAGGTTATTCACCACGCCGCGCATTGGGGACTTAATGATCGTTCGTTCCAGTTGATCTTGGGCAACTTTCAAGTTTTGCCGCAAGGTCGCGATTTCTTTTAATGTGTCTGAATACTGCCCAGCGCGCTCCAGCTCAGCTTGCGTTACGATTTCATTGTATTTGATCTCGGCGTCACCGTGGGCTTTGCGGGCGCGGGTAACTTCAATCAAAGAGACGATTTTACGTTCAAGCAAATTCTCGAGTAGCTCACGTTCCTTAGCGGCCTGCGCTAAAACGTTCCGCGCGCCTTGGGTTCGGCTGACGTAATCGCTTTGTCTGGCGTTCAAAAGCGCTTGCTCGGAGGCGACCATCTCAGGCTGCCGCGCAGCAAGATCAGCAGCAACGTCAAAATCAAACGCGCCAGCAACTTCTGCCTCAAGGCGCAGACGGCGAACCTCAAGCGCATCAATCTGTTCTTGCAGATCATCGACCGCCGTTTGAAACCGCGTAGCATAAAGTGTGGCAAGCACTTGCCCCGGCTGAACCGTATCCCCTTGGCTAACCAGCATCTCTGACAGGATGCCGCCTTCAAGGTTCTGAATGATCTGAGGGCGCGAACTGCTGACAACCTCACCATCGGCGCGCACAATCTCATCAATCCACGCAAACGCGGCCCAGCCAATGAACACCGCCAATGTCGCGGCAACGAGCCAGATGATAATGCTTGGCCCACGCATTGTTTCGTTTAACTCTGCGTCAATAGTTGCCATCAGCTTACCTTCTTTTTGGTTTGGGCAAGATGGTTAAGAACTTGTTCGCG
>Ga0209653_1003108_pt1 | contig 11575 bp, 8 predicted proteins | sample SaaInl6LU_22_DNA_FD_184644 | JGI IMG/M metagenome (GOLD analysis project Ga0209653, IMG submission 184644) | Marine microbial communities from expanding oxygen minimum zones in the Saanich Inlet - ESP_116LU_22_DNA (SPAdes) (version 2) | ecosystem: Environmental > Aquatic > Marine > Intertidal... | reverse complement strand
GTTCGAATCCTGCCACCCCGACAAGACCGGACTTAATTGTCCGGTTTTATTTTTTACAACTCAGACCAGTATTACTTTGGTCGCCTTTTTATTGGTCGCGTAGCTCAGCTGGATAGAGCATCTGCCTTCTAAGCAGACGGTCATAGGTTCGAATCCTATCGCGATCACGAATAACCCTTTGATATACAGAGGGTTATTTTGTTTTAAGACAGTTCTGATTTGGTCTTAAATGGTTAATTTTAGTCAAAAGTTTGCACATAGTTTGCACATAGTTTGCACATTTTCTATCACTAAGTTCTTTGTTATTTATTAAGGGAATTCTTAACGAATTTTAATAAAACACACTAAATATTACATTATTAGGATAAAAAATTATAAAATTTTCATAATTTTATTCATTTCAAATTAATAATTCTATATGAATGAAAAATTTTAAACTATTTATTTTAGTAACTTTTGGACTTCTTATTGTGTCTTGCGGAGGGAACCCTAACTACGAAAATAACCTCGCAACAGCTCAAAAATTATTTGCACTGCATGAGGAAGAAAAAATAGACGAGCAACTTGCTTTAATTAGTAAAGATCTCAAACTGTACACACCAATGTATGGATCTTCTGAACCCCTAGGGTATGATGCATATGCATCTATTTTAAAAGGATATCAAGATAATTTTGAGAATATCAAATATAATGCTCAAGCTTGGCTTCCTGGGGTTGATACGCTAACTCTAAAACCTGACGGAAGTGTAAGGACCTATGGTACTTGGACAGGAAAAAATTCAATCACTGGCAAAGAACTTAACCTAAATGGTTATTGGTATTTTAATTTTGATGCTGATGGAAAAATCTTAGCCCAAGGTGACTTTTTTGATTATGGGGGAATGATGCAAGCTGTTGGACCTAAAAACCCTGTTTTAGTAACACTTAAAGTTTTACCGGGGGAAAAGCAAGCGATGATAGATCTTCTTAACACTCCAAATGGTCTACAAGCCACAAGAGATTATGATGGATGTCTATCCCTTGAGGCTTTTTTTAATGATGAAACCTATACTTATTACGTCTACGGAGATTGGGTGTCATATGAGCATTATCAAAAATATCTTGACTGGAGATTTAACGGCGATGATAGCAAATTAGCACAAAAAGTAACGGCACTTTGTGTTGGGGGACAAAACGGATTAACTCCTATATTCCCTAACACTGATTACTCATCATTCAGTAATTAATAACTATTACCTGACTTCTAAGCAGGCGGTCCTAGGTTCGAATCCTATCGCGATCACGAATAAAGAGTACAACTAAGAAAAAACGCCAAGCTTGCTTGAGCGTTTTTTTGTTTGTAGTGTTTTCAGCACGGAGTGTTGCCAAGATATTTAATCCTATCGCAATTCCTCAAAACCTTTCGTGTAAATAGCATGTTTTATTATTTGAGTACTGTGTATGTTAGCACCTATCTCCAGTTATATTTTATAGCTGTCATTCAACTTAATGATGCCGTTTGTTAAAAATCCATTGTCCCAATGGTCAAAAAATGTTTCAAGTGAAAATGGCCTCCTGAGAAATAAAACAAAAGTCTACAGATAATTCCATTATTGCTAAATCAATATTTTCAAATAATATATTTATAAATCACATAATTTTACACGACATTTTATGACTATTTTATAATTAGCGATAATTTATTGCGATTTATTAAATTTATTTCAGGAAAAAGCCCCAATTTTATATGTTCAAATTCATCTTATGAGAGCTTTTATTAGAGGAACAGGTTCATACGTGCCAAAAAACGTTGTAAAAAATTCACATTTTGACGCCATAGGATCATCTGATGCATGGATATATGATAAGCTCGGTATTAAAGAAAGGCGTATCTCTACTGGAGAAACCACAAGTGATTTGGCCTATCAAGCTGCTCTTGTAGCTCTTTCAGATGCCGATTTGACGCCACTGGACATCGATTTGATTGTTTTAGCCACTGCCACGCCCGATCGGCCAGTGCCTTCATGTGCTTGTTTTGTCCAAGAAAAATTGGGAGCCCACAGAGCGGTTTCATTTGATATTTCTGCAGTTTGCTCAGGAGCCTTGTTTGCTGCTGCTACTGGTGCTCAGTTTATCGAATCTGGCATGTATCAAAATGTACTGATTATTGGGGCAGATACTTTTTCAAATATCACGGACTGGACGCGTAGAGATGCTGTATTTTTTGGTGACGGTGCAGGAGCTTTTATACTTTCTGCTACCGAAGAGGACAAAGGGTTTTTAGATTTTGATTTGCATACTGATGGTAGAGGAAAGGAACATTTTACCATTCCCTCTGGTGGTTCGGAAACGCCTACCACCAATGAAACGATAGCCGAAGGAAAGCACTTTTTTCAAATGAATGGTAAAGAAGTATTTAACACTGCTATTGAGGTTGTTCCCCAAAGTATCAATGCCATATTGAAGAAGAATAAGGTGGACATTGGTACGGTCAAATGTATGTTACCACACCAACCGAGCATCAGAATTTTGCGGGAAGTTGCGCAAAGGGTGGGCTTGCCTTTTGAAAAAGTGAAAACTAATATGGACCGCTATGCCAATACTTCGGGAGGTACTATTCCAATTATCTTAGATGAAACTTTAAAAAAAGAATCCTTTGAGTCTGGAGACCTGCTTCTTTTTGCCGCTGTCGGCGCAGGGTGGACCTGGGGAACGGCTCTATACAAATGGTAACCAATTTATAATCGAAGCGTATGTTAGCAAATAAGACTTTTTTAATCACAGGAATAGCAGACAAACATTCTTTAGCCATGTATGTGGCTAAAGAGGTCATCAAGCAAGGTGGCCAAGTGATTTGTACTGGTTTGGGGGTCAGTCCCCACCATCACAATCTTTCCGATAAAGCAAAGGCCTATTTGGATAAAACCTTTCAAGACTTCAAACGGGCTGTAACAGAAGAATTGGGCCACACCTCAGTGGAAATTTTGGATGTCACCCTCGATGATAATATGGCGTCTTTTGCTCAGAATCTTGCTGAGAAAGGGGTAAAACTCCATGGCTGGCTTCATGCTATAGCCATGGATAAAACCATCAGAAACAAAGAAGTTAAACCTTTGTTGGAGGTTACTAAAGCTGAATTTTGTGATACTATGGATGTCTCCGCTTTTTCACTGATACGACTGACCCATTTCTTAATCAAATACAAGGTATTGCAAGCCGGAGCCTCTATTTGCTCCTTAAGTTATATTGCTGCTGCCAAGGTTACTTTTCATCCCTATCGGAATATGAGTATCGCCAAAGCCGCTCTCGAACGGATCACCATTGAACTCGCTGATGAATTGGGCAGATCCCATGACATCAGAGTCAACGCACTGCGGTTTTCAACCTATATGGGTAGTAAGGCTGGCAATGCGACGCTAACCGAGGAAGATTTGGCTACGGCGGACAAAATGAGCCCATTAGGCAATGCCTTCCCCTTAGATTTGGCTCACGAAGTGGTACATCTTTTTAGACCGGACTTGAGAATCACTGGAGAAATTCGCCATGTGGATGGTGGATATCACATTACAGGCTAGCCGATTCAATTTTTCTTGTTTTAATAATGCAGCCTTTACCAGTTTGATCAGTCGTAAAGAAGAGGTAGCAGTCACCACCGTCTTTAAATTTAAATTTTTTTCTCAAGGTTTCCGCGGAGTCGGGGGCATTCCTCAATTTGAGGTTGGCGCTATTGATTTTTAAGCTTTCAAAACCTTTTTTATTGTAGGTCGTTATTTGTTCGACTTTGAAACTATGGCCTGGAAAACTCAGCAGTTGTTTAGAGGTATATAGATGGGTATGAGGATGCAACTTGTCTAATCCCAGCTCAAGCGCTATATGATCGTGTATACCTGCTTTAAGCACGCAGGCCAGTGGCTCGTAGAGATAGTTTTGAATAGGGCAGATGGAAGGCGCATCTTGTGCTATCGGCCAATCCGTTAACTGTTGCCAATTTCCCGACTCGCTCAAATTAACAGCATGAATTTTCGGGTGATCAGAGTAGTTGGGGTCCAATAACCACAGTAACTCTTTGACTTCGTTGTTTACTGCCACGACATAAACAGAAGAGACGAAGCGCAGCTGCTTTATGCCCAAGCTGATGTCTAATAGGGGGGCTGTTTTGATCATTACACTTTGGGCTTTGTCGACAAGCACATCCATGTGGTCTAGGATATTTGGAGTACAATCTTCAAGTCTAAACACTCGTTTTTGGGTATCACTGCGCCGGGCAGGGTCGAGATAAATTATATCTGTTTTGACGTCTAAAGATTCTAAATACTTCAGTCCGTTAACTGCCAAACAAGAGATGTTGGGTTGTTTCAATAAGGTAAAATTATGTTGAACCATCGCCGACAACTCGGTATTAATTTCGCAGTGGGTTACTTTGTCGACAACGCGAGCAAAATAAAGAGCATCAACTCCAAAACCGCCAGTGAGGTCGACCAGAGAGCTGCCGCTAACCAAGCTGCTTTTAAAGGCGGCTGTAATTTCTGAAGAGGTTTGTTCAATATGTAGTTTGGGGGGATAGAGAATCGAAGCGGTATTGAACCAACTTGGCAATTTTTTCTGACATTTCTTTTTGGAAATGATTTGCTCTAGGATGATTTTGGTGTCAATAGTATCAAAATAGGGACCTCCTAAAGCTAATTTAGGGATGTCATCGATGAGATGATCGTTAATAAAGTTTTGAACGTCTTGCTGCAATAATGCGTTCATACTATAGATCCTTAGTCAGTCCTTGAACGATTTTGTTTTGAGATATAAAGGTTTTGAGGATGACTTTGACCACAGTATAGGCAGGAACGGCGACAATCATTCCTAAAATTCCAAACAGTAAGCCAGCGGCTAAAATGACAATAAAAATTTCAAGAGGATGAGATTTTACACTCTTGGAGAAAATAATGGGTTGACTGAAAAAATTATCGATCAATTGACCGGCCATGAACCCAACGGCTACCCAGGTTACCTTCGGAAGAATGACAGCGTTGAAGTCGGCTTCAATATTACCAATCATGGTTAAGGCAATCATCAACACTCCAGCAATCATAGGGCCAACATATGGAATGATATTGAGAAGTGCGCAAAGCAAGGCAATTACAACAGCATTTTTAACTCCTAATATCAATAAAACAGTGGCATAAAATACCAGTAAAATTGATATTTGAAAAATAACCCCAATAAAATATCGAGAGAGCAAGTTTTTAATTTTCACAAAAGAAGTTTGAAAGCCTGATTCCCATTTGGTTGGCGTTACAGCGATCAATATTCGTTCCACCAAATCACTGTCTTTCAAGAAAAAGAAAGCGATAAAAAAGACCGATAACATACCAATACTTAAACTGCCAAAACCACTGACTACAGCGTTGAAGAGGTTAGGGATAATATTGAAATCGATATTCGACAATAACTGAGAGCTGTCTAAGCTGTTGCTTAGGTCGATATTACGGTTACTGAGGTATGAGATAAGTTCGCTGTACTGAGCTAAAATGGCTGATTCCAATTCACCGATGTTCAATAAAGACAGATTCTCACCTTGCTCCACCACCATAGGAATAAAGAGCTTGAATAAACCGACAATGACAAACACAAAGAGTGCCATGGTAAGCACGGCAGCCGAACTATTCTTGAAACGGAGTTTGGTTTTCAAAAACATTACTATAGGATGGCCTATTAGCGCTACCACTGCTGCAATAATCATATAGAGCAAAATGGTTCTTAGAGCATAGAGAAAGTAAATCAATGCTGCAATTCCTACAACTGCTCCCAGGGCCTTTAAAATACCTTTTGAAATTTCATTCGATGTCATAATGTTAGTTTTTAAAAACGTAGCTGATGATATTAGCACCCATTTGTAATGCTGTTTGGCGCACTGTTTCGGGATCATTGTGAATTTGAGGGTCTTCCCAGCCATCTCCTAAATCACTCTCAAAGGTGAACAAAAGTAATAAACGACCTTCAATTTCAATGCCTAAAGCTTGAGGTGGAAGGCCGTCGTGTTCATGTATTTTTGGTAGACCATTTGGAAAGGCATAAGGTTCTTCAAATAGGGGATGATCATTTGGTAGGGGCATTAGACTCCGATTGGGAAACACAGCTTTTAAGGCATTTTCCAAATAGGGCCGCATGCCATAGTTATCGTCAATATGCAAAAAGCCGCCGGCCAATAAATAGGTTCTCAGCGTTTTAGCTTCTTCTGGACTGAAATATACATTGCCGTGACCAGTCATATACACATAGGGATATTCATAAAGGTCTAATCCAATTTCAGCGGTTTCTACTTGCGATTTGATATTGGTATTAATGTTATCATTACAAAATTGAATCAAATTTGGCAGGGCTGTAGGGTTACTGTACCAGTCTCCACCACCGCCATATTTCAGTACAGCCAAGGTTTGACCTTGACTCCAGAAGGCCATACCAGTAAAAACCAAAGTGAGTAAGACTTTAGAACGAACCATAAACGGAATTTGTTAAAGCACAGGCCAAAAGGGCTGCAGTTTCTGTCCGAAGACGTTGATCACCTAAAGTTACAGGTTTAAATCCGTTTTTCAAGGCCATGTCTATTTCTTGGTCCGAAAAATCTCCCTCAGGACCTATAAGTATCAAGGTATTTTTTTCAGGATCGACAGCTTGGAGAATTGAAAACTTTTCGCCTTTTTCACAGTGAGCTAGCAGTTTAGAGCCGTTGAATTCTTGCTTGAGAAAATCAGACAAGGCACAGGTCTCTCGAATCGCAGGCAAATAGGTTCTTAATGATTGTTTCATCGCCGATTGAACTATCTTTTCTAGACGTTCTGTTTTGATATCTTTCCGCTCACTTCGTGCCGCGCGAATCGGGGTGATACTTGTTATTCCTAGTTCTGTTGCTTTTTCCAAAAACCATTCAAAACGATCTGTTTGTTTGGTTGGGCAGACGGCCATATGGACTTCTTTGGAATTTGGAGTAGTGTAACTTTCTTGTTTGACCGTGACCTCACAAAGTGACCCAAACTGAGTCATAATCTCACATTCGAATAAAAATCCTTTTCCATTGGTTAGAAAAATTTGATCGCCAGACTTTTTCCTCAGCACCTTTAAAATGTGCTTACTTTCTGCCTTAGAGAAGGTGAATGAACGTATACCAGATTCAATTTGTGGTTCGTAAAATAGTTGCACACTTTCGAGTTGAGTTATAAATCAAAGATACCAAAACTATAACACCTTTAGAACAAATTAAAATTTAAGACGGGCGCTTACTTCGAGTTGGTCAGAATCTGCGGTGCCGGTAATGAGTTTTAAATAGCCGCAAATACCAATCATGGCAGCATTATCAGTGGTGTATTCAAATTTCGGCAGATAGGTTGTCCATCCGAATCGAGCTTCACCAGACTTTATAGCTTCACGTATTCCACTATTGGCCGATACACCGCCACCTATGGCAATGTGTTTGATGCCCGTTTCACGCGTTGCTATTTCTAATTTGTCCATAACGATTTCAACTATGGTGTTTTGGATAGACGCGCAGATGTCATTGATATTCTGATCAATAAAATTCGGATTGACTTTGGTTTCTTTCTGAATGAAATATAAAATGGCTGTTTTTAGTCCAGAAAAACTAAAATTCAATCCATCTACCTTGGGTTTGGTAAACTGAAAAGCGTGAGGATTGCCTAGCTTTGCCCGTCGATCCATTTCAGGACCCGCGGGATATCCCAAGTGAAGTAATTTTCCACTTTTGTCGAAAGCTTCACCTATCGCATCGTCAATGGTCTCTCCTAAAATAGTCATTTCAAAATAACTGTCCACTTGCACGATTTGAGTGTGACCACCTGAAATGGTAAGCGCTAGAAAAGGAAAGTCGGGAGACTGTTCATTGGCATCATCAATAAAATGGGCCAAGATATGGCCTTGCATATGGTGAATACCTAAAGCTGGAATACCCAATCCCTTGGCCATTCCCTTGGCAAAGGAAGCACCCACCAATAGGGATCCCAATAAACCCGGTCCCTGGGTAAAGGCAATAGCGTTCAATTCACTCTTTTTTATACCAGCCTGTTTTAAGGCGGCTTCAACTACAGGTACAATGTGCTGCTGATGCGCCCTTGAAGCCAATTCAGGAACAACACCACCGTAAGCCTCGTGGATTTTTTGACCTGCAATTACATTACTCAAAACCACATTGTTACAGAGTACAGCCGCGGCTGTATCATCACAGCTCGATTCAATTCCTAAAATGTAAACTTTTTCGGACATGCTTTTAACAGTTAGGCATAATAGTTGTTATTTTGTGTCATCTTAGCAACAGCAAAGAAACAAAAAATCAGTGGGGAGAGGGTAAACCTTAAGACAATATAAGTAGCATTCAGGCCAATATGACCTTTAAATTGAAGAAGCCAGTTTTGAAGTGGATAAAACGCCTTACAACTGGTGGATTTGCCCTATTGCTTTTTTTATCCATACTTCTTTCTATTCCTCAAGTCCAGACCTTTTTGGGTCAATTGGCTACGAGTAAAATCAACGATAATTTCGGAACGGATATTACCATTGGTCAAATCACCGCTAATTTTAAAGGGGAGGTGGTGTTAAAAAATATCATGATCAAAGATCATAGGAGGGATACCTTAATTGCCGCCTCTCGCTTGAATACTTCTGTTTTGAATGTGAGAAGAATGATGGATGGAGATTTAAATTTTGGCGCGATTAATTTAGACGGTTTGCATTTTATATTGCGCACCTATCGGGGAGAATTACAGACAAATCTCGATTATTTTGTTGAGCAACTTGAAGCTTCTCCAAAGCCTGGGAGGAAACCGTCGCCATTTCTTATGAAGGCCAAGACCGTTCATATCAAGGATGCTCAGTTTGCCATAATCGACGATAATAAAAATAGTCATTTGGATTTTGAAAAATTATCCATTGACGCCACAAAGTTCTTGATTGACGGACCCAATGTTTCTATGGCTATAGATCACTTGGGCTTTCTGCATAACAGCGGCCTAGAAATCGAGAATCTCTCCGCAGATTTTACATACACCTTGAGCGCTATGGATTTTAATGATTTGCAGATCACTACACCAGCGTCCAATATCAAAGGACAATTAGGGTTTGCATACCAGCGCGAAGACCTTAAATTTTTTAATGACAGAGTTCATATTCATGCTTCTTTTGATACTATTGACTTGTCAACCAATGACCTAGGGTTATTTTATCAAGGGTTTGGTGATAACATTAATTTTAGAGGCAGCACCGAACTTTCGGGTACCCTGAATCAACTGAAAGTTACAGACTTGACTTTAAATTTTGATCAAAATGCTACCTTAAGCGGTGATATTGAGCTGTTAGATTTATTTAATGGAGATAGCGGTTTGGGGATTGATGGTAAAATAGATCAATTAAAGGTCAATCGTTACAATGTGTCTAACCTATTCCCGAGCCTACTGAGCTCAAATGCTCGAATAGTTTTAGATAATTTGGGTTCTTTTGATATTTCAGGGGACTTTGAAGTCAGCCAGTCTGCCATTGATGCCAATATGGATGTTCGGACTGACTTGGGAGCCTTAAATCCCAAAATGACATATGCCATAGAGCAAAACACTTTGACGGGCGTATTTCAGTTATCACAATTTCATTTAGGCAAATTGCTCGATCTCAATGGGCTTGGGTTGGTTAGCGGTCAGGCTAAATTTGCCCTGGCCAATTTGGATCGTAAGGACATTAGTGTTGAGGTAGAGGGCGATCTCGAGGAACTGACTTTTCGAGATTATAGGTACCGAGACACTTCGTTTAATGGCACGTTGGTTTCTGATGCATTTGAAGGTCAGTTTCGGTTTAGAGACGAGTCTTTGAATGCCAATTTCGATGGTTCTGTATCAGGTTTGACACTTCAGAAGCAATTCAATTTTGCTGCACATATTCTCGAAGCGGACTTGAAAGCCATGAATTTAGCTTCTACTGAAAAAGAGGCCCTTTTTTCTGGGCATTTACTGATTCAGGCCGAAGGCGCAAATATTGACGATGCTCTCGGTATTGCCTCTTTCTATGATATTACTTATCGCAATCAGGATGGGAATTACACCTTTGAAAATTTTGATATCACAGCAACTTTAGAGGAGAAAAATCGACTGATAAAAGTCAATTCTCCAGAGATCATTTCAGGTCAAATCTCTGGTCAATTTAAATTGACAGAGTTGAAACAATTGGCGCGAAATTCTTTAACACACATTTATAACTTAGGCGATAAATATGAGGTATCTCCAAATCAGTCCGTCGATTTCGATTTTACGGTATACAATAAAATAGCTAAGATTTTTTCAACTTACCTGAACATAGGCAACAATGGTAGGCTCTATGGACATATGGAGAGTAATTCAGAGAAGTTTAAGGTCAATGTGACTGCACCGTATTTAGCTACGCGTGATGTTCTGATCGAGAATATGTTTTTAGAACTTGATAATAGAAATCCTGTTTATAATACATTTCTTGAAATTGGCGCTGTCAGTACTCCTTTCATAAAAGCCAGAGACTTTAACCTGATCAACCTTACCCGAGAAGACACCCTGCTCATAAAGACGAATTTTAAAGGAGCGGAGGGAAGTCTAGATCAATTTGATTTGAACCTGTACTACGCCACAAATGAACAAAACAAGTCGGTCTTAGGATTCAGGCGATCAAATATAATTTATCAAAACGTACCGTGGGTATTGAATCCTGAACGCGACACAAATCATAAAATGGAGTTTGATAAGAGCTTTGAAGATATTCTAGTATATCCGAGCTTATTGGTTCACGAGAACGAAGAGATTCAGATGAGTGGCGCCTTGTTTTCTGCCCAAGATGAGGCGTTGGATCTCAAGTTTAAAGATGTAAACTTAGAGCATATTTTACCTGTTATTGATAAATTCAAAATGTCAGGAATTGTCAATGGTCAATTGTCATTAAGACAGCAGGAAAGCCAATTGAAACCAACGGCAGATATCTCAATCAACAATTATGTTCTTAATGATTTCGCAATTGGTGATTTCGATGCAAAAATATCTGGAAAAACGTCTGCAGAATATGATGTCAAAGCCAAATTATCCAATGCTTTTATCGAGACTATATCCATAGAGGGCGGATTGAATTTCGAGGAAAATGCTCAAAACATTAACCTATTGCTTCAGCTGAATGGGGCTCTACTAGATCCCTTAACACCTGTGGGTGGTGATATTATTACTGACATCAGAGGCGAAGCGTCAGGAGTAGTGTTAATTTCAGGAAGTTTCGATGAGCCGCAATATGAGGGCCAATTGGTTTTGGATAACGCAGGTATTGCTGTCCCTTATTTAAATGTGGATTATAATTTTGAAGGGGATACAAAGATTCAATTAGAAGGTCAATCTTTTGAGTTAAATAATTTGGATTTGGTAGATTCTGCTTTTGAGACACGGGCAACAATGGGGGGATCGATTCGGCACTCAAACTATAAAAATTGGATACTTGATCTGGACATCACCTCGCCTAGAATGCTTGTACTGAATACCAACAACGACAAAAAACCTTTGTATTACGGTACGGCATTTGTCGGAGGAAATATTGGAATCAA
>Ga0209653_1003107_pt1 | contig 11578 bp, 9 predicted proteins | sample SaaInl6LU_22_DNA_FD_184644 | JGI IMG/M metagenome (GOLD analysis project Ga0209653, IMG submission 184644) | Marine microbial communities from expanding oxygen minimum zones in the Saanich Inlet - ESP_116LU_22_DNA (SPAdes) (version 2) | ecosystem: Environmental > Aquatic > Marine > Intertidal... | reverse complement strand
AAAAAATATCAAATGACAAACTTAACCTAAAATTAGTTGAAAATGCAATTGCAATCAAACTAGTCAAAAGTAATAAAAATGTAATTAAGAAAATAATTTATCATAAAAATGGTAAATTTAAACAAATCGAAGCAGATATTTTTATCATATCCTTAGGAGGGCTCGAAAGCCCTAGGCTGTTGCTTCAATCACTGGAAAACGACACCCTATCAAATAAATTAATTGGAAAGGGTTTGATGGATCATCCCATTGCATTTATTGGAGAAATTGTTTTAACAAAATATATTTTTTATAAACAAATTGGAGTAAATAATTTTTTACACAATAATTCTAACAGAATTGGTTATCGATTAAAATTCAAAAAAAGATTTAGTAAACTTAATCACTCATTTTTTATAAGACCAGGAATATCGAAAAACATAAAAAAACTGCAAAGCGCTTTGAAATTTTTAATTTATGAGAAGTTCTCTTTCAAAAATTTTTTTTACATATTGTTTAATCGGAATGTTTTTAAATTAGTTTTTTCTTTATTATCTTATAAGTTTGGATTTGGATATTTTTCAAAATCTTTTTTAGTCACGATGCAGTTGGAACAAATTTCAAATAAATATAATAAAATTGAACTTTCGAAAGATAAAGATAAATATATGCGACGAATACCTTTAATATATCAAAAAATTTCTAATGAGTTGATGCAAGATATTAATAAAGTTCAGAAATTTTTTTTTAATATAGTTAAAAATAATAATAAATTTAAAAAGTTTAATATTAATAACAAAAGTTTAATTCCTGGCGCACATTATTCTGGAACTTGTAGAATGGGGTCCAACAAAAGTAACTCAGTTATTGATGCTAACTTACGTTACCATGGAATTAAAAACTTATATGTATGCGACTCTTCCATCATACCAAAAATTGGAAATGCAAATCTAGTATATACAATTTCAGCGTTCTCAATAAGACTAGCAAATTATTTGAAGAAAACTTTAAAAAGAATTAAATGATATCAACTATTAAAAATTTGTTAAATAAAATATTTAGTCTCGTAAATTATAAACTAATTTCACATAAAAAAGTATTTGAATATGAAAATTATTTATTTTCTGCAATTGAAACTTTGAAAGAAGCTGAAAAAAAAAATTACAGCATGGATGGATTGTCGTGTATAGTTTTTAGTAAAGATAGAGCTATACAACTCTATGCTCTTTTAGAAAGTTATAATAAGTTTATTCAAAACCCCGTTGATATAATTGTAATTTATAAATCCTCCTCCAAGGACCATGAAAAATCTTATGTTGAATTATCAAATTTAATAAAACATTTTTCTTTTAATGTAGATTTAATAAAAGAAAAAAAAAGTTTTAGAGAAACTTTGGTTGACACATTGTCTAAAGTTAAAACTAAGAATATATTTTTTTTAACTGATGATGATATTTTTATTAACAAATTTAATTTTGATTTTTTATTAAATATCAATTCTAATAAAAAAACTTTTAGTTTGCGTCATAATCCAAGAATATCTTATAGTTTCACAGCCAATGCCAGCTTTAAACCTCCAAAATTTAGCGTTTATAAATCTGTTGTAAATTTTCATGAATTTAACTGGTTTGACAGTAGTTACGAATGGGCAGATCCGTGGTCAGTAAACGGTCATATTTATCTAACAGCAGAAATAATGGTGATATCAAAAATTTCAAATTATAAATTTCCAAATTCATATGAGAGTGCGTTAAAATTTTTTAATTTTTTGATGATAAATAGAAAAGGATTGTGTTGTAATGAAAGTATTATTATGAATATACCAATGAATATTGTTCAAACTGAATATAAAAATTTACATGGAAATATTTCTATAGATTTTCTGCTACATAATTGGAAAAGGGGATATAAAATAAACATCGATCATTTAGAGAAATTTAAATTAAATTCAACACATGTTAATATGAATAAAAAAATTGAATTTAAAAAAAGATAAAAAAAAGTACAAGTGAAAAAATATAAAATTTATATTGCTGGCCATACTGGAATGGTTGGCGCTGCAATACTAAAAATTTTAAAAAAAAAAAATATTATTTTAATTTTAAGATCTCATAATGATCTTGATCTTACCAATGGAGCAGAGGTTAATAATTTTTTTAAAACTGAAAAACCTGATCAGGTATATTTAGCTGCAGCCAAAGTTGGGGGAATCAGTGCTAATGTCAAAAAACCTGCAGAGTTTATTTATGAAAATTTAATGATACAGGCAAATATAATTCACGCATCATTCATAAATAAAGTAAAAAAATTACTATTCATATCCTCAAGCTGCGTTTACTCAAAATTTTCGAAACAACCAATTAAAGAAGATAGTTTGTTAAGTAGCTATTTAGAAAAAACTGTAGAACCTTATGCTGTTGCTAAAATAGCTGGAATGAAAATGTGTGAAGCTTATAATAAACAATATTCGCTTGATTACAAAAGTATTGTTCCGAATAATCTATATGGTCCAGGCGACAAATATAATCAAGCAAATAGCCATGTAGTTGCAGCATTAATAAAAAAATTTCATGATGCTAAAATCAAAAATAAGCCAAATGTAATCCTATGGGGAAGCGGTAAGCCAATTCGTGAATTTCTTTATATAGATGATTTTGCAAGATCTTGTATTTTATTAATGAACAAAGAAAAACAATTTTTTAAAAAAAATTTAATTAAGTTTAATCATTATAATGTCGGATCTGGATCAGAAATAAGCATACTAGAGTTGGCAAAAATAATAAAAAAAGTTGTTAATTATAAAGGTTCAATTCAGTTTGATCTAAAAAAGCCAGATGGGATACAAAGAAAATTTTTAAATACAAGTAGAATTAAAAGTTTAGGTTGGAGGCCAAAAATTTCACTACTAGAAGGTTTGAAAATTACTTACAAAGATTACAAAAATTTAAACACTTAATAATTTTTATTAAACTTATGATCAATCTCAACTTTATATTATGAAGGGATTACTGGTATTTAAAGATAATCCAAATACAAAAAGTATTTTTTCGTTAGAAACCCGAGACAATCTCTCCGATCATTGGGTAGAAATGCGTAACTATTTTTTTAAGAATGGAATAGATTTAGTTGCAGAATATGACGAAAAAAACCCTCATGATTTTGAAATACACATAGATGTTAATGATAAAAAAAGGGCTGATGTACCCTGTTTTTTATTAATTTGGGAAAATAAAAATATATTTCCAAAAAATATTAAAAAAAAATATTTATATAATAGATATGAAAGAATTTTTTCAAATGATCCAGAGATAAGCAATTCATTAAATACTTCTAAGTTTTTTATACCAGTTATGCGCTCTGTCAAGAAATTACCTGATGGTTTTAAAAATAGAAAAATATTAGTTGTCATGATAGCTAACAATAAATCATTTCCAAATTTTAATCTAAAAAATAATTTATATCGTGAAAGGGTTAAAACTATCAAATGGTTTGAAAAAAATTTTCCCGAGGATTTTTGTTTATATGGGACAGGCTGGAATATGTCAGCTAGAATGCCTTATATTTTAGGATCCATGATTCATAAAATTGAAAAAAAAATTTTTTATAATAAATTTAAATTTAAATCCTGGAAGGGTGCAGTTGATAGTAAAAAAAATGTATTAATTAATAGCAAATTTTCGATAGTTTATGAAAATGTTTTAAATCAAAAAAATTATATAACTGAAAAAATATTTGACTCCTTTAGTTATGGAAATGTTCCTATTTATTTGGGCTGTAAGAATATATTTGATTATATACCAAAAAATTGCTTTATAGATAGAAGAGATTTTAATTCATTGGATAAACTGTATTTATTTTTAAATAACATGAAAGAAGAAAACTATATTGAATACCAAAATAATATTTTGAATTTCTTAAAAAAGGAAAAAAATGGAATATTTTCGATCAAAAATTTTATTGAAACAGTTCCAAAACAAATTATTTTTGACTTACAAAAATTTAAAATAAATTCTAGATAAGTATTATGTTAAGAAATATTTTAAGGTTTTTTTATTATTTTAAACATCTTTATATAAATAAAAATTTAAATAGAATTTTTGATTATTACTTAAGTGATAAATCTTCAAATCATTACAAAATGTACTCTATTTTAGAGACTTTGTTAAAACCAAATAAAGCAAAAAAAATTTTAGAAATAGGTGCGGGGGGGCATAATTTAAATAATAAAGGAGGGGCATCCCTTTTTTCTCTAAAAAGATTTTATAATAAAGCTGATATTGTCTGTTTAGATATAGAAGATAAGCCACATTTAAAAAAAAACTTTATTTTTTTTCAAGGATCGCAAGATGACGAGGAAGTTTTAAAAAAAATAGTGAGAGGATATAATAAATTTGATTTAATAATTGATGACGGAAGTCACTTTGGTATACACCAGGTTAAAACATTTAATTTTCTATTCAACTATTTATCAGACAATGGTATTTATATAATTGAAGATACTAATGGAGCTTTTACTGAAAGATTTTATGGTTCAAGCAAACTAGATACGAATAAAAATATTATATCGTATTTATCAAATAAATCTTTATCGAGCTATAGCCACGCAATTTTAAAAGAAAAAGAAGAAGAGTTAAAATTATTAAAGAATATAGAAATGACTCTTTTCTTTGAAAATTCAGTTCTAATTAAAAAAGGAAAAAAAATAAAAAAAATTAATGACTATGAACTTACTGAAAGCCTAGAGCAATATAATATTAGATTTCAAAAAGAAAATAATGCTATTAAAAAAAATAATGGAACTATTGACTTAAAAAAATCTATTTCTGATTAATCTTTTTTACTATTGTTTAATATAAATTTAACTGCACTTTTTAAATTATTAAATTTAAAATCTGGATTAACATTAAATTTTTTATCCCGACCTTTGTAACCAGTTTTGACCAAAATTGATTTCATTTTTGCATTTTTTGCCAATTGAATATCGATAGTTGAGTCTCCAATTATCCATGATTTTTTATATGAAATGTTCATTTCCCTACAAGCTTTTTTTAACAAACCTATTTTTGGTTTTCTACAAACACAATTAATTTTTAAACTTTTTACTTCTCCTTTAAATCCTTTGTTTGGGTGATGTGGACAATAATAAATTCTATCTAAAAATGAGCGAGATAATGCTAAATGAGCTTCTAGAGAATTAAAAATTTTTATAAGCATATCTTCGCTACAAAAACCTTTTGCAATAATAGGTTTATTTGTAATTAAAACTGCAAGAAAATTTGATTTATTAATTTCTTTAATAATATTGCCAACTTGTGGGTAATATTTAAGTTTTTTATAACTATTCAAACGTTTCACCTCCTCTACAATAGTTCCGTCCATGTCTAAGAAAATGCATTTATTTTTATTATTAAAATCTTTTAACTTGTTGAATAAATTTTTATTTTTATTAATTTCTTTAACTCTATTAATGTTTCCACAATCCTTTATTAAATCAATACTTTGATATGAATAAATTTTTAAATTTAGTCTTTTTGTTAAAATATCTTTAGCAAAATCAATTTTTGTTTTTTTTAAGACATTCATTTTATTCAAATTTTTTTTTTTAATACAAAAAGCTGCAGAAATAGCTAAATTTCCGTATATCTTAGTTTTATGAGGATACTTCATAATCTTCACAACTCTATTATTTTGGTCGGCAACTACTAAATCTGAACTTTCTGGATGATCATTTGGATGTGTAAAAATTGTTACATCTGATTTTTTTTTTGTATGGAATTTATAAAATCTTTTAAGATTAATATTTTGTATGACATCCCCATATATAAGAAAAAATTCATTATCCAGAAATTTTTTAACTTTAATTAGCGCTCCACCAGTCCCATTTAAAATTTTTTCTTTAAAGAAAATAATTTTAATATTTGTTTTAATCTTAGATATATATTGTTCAATTTCTGCAGATTTGTACCCTGTGATAATTAATATTTTTTTTATTTTATATTTTTCAGCATTTTTAATATGCCAATATAATAATGGTTTATTAAAAATATTAATTAAAATTTTAGGTCCTTTAAAATATTTTTTTATTCTTGTACCCTTCCCTCCTGACATAATTACAAGTTGATTTATCATATTTTAAAATTTCTTTTGAATAACATGATTATTAGCATAGTAAAAAAAAATTTATTTAAACTAAAGAAATAATTTAAGTTTTTTAAAAATAAAAAATATCTTCTATTTTTAATTAAAATACTTGAAAGCAAATATATAGTTAAATTTTTTATTTCTATATCGGGTTGATTTATTTTTTCCAAAATATTTTTGATAATCATTTCAAATTTTTTACTTTTTTTGGAGATCTTTTTATAAACTATTGCTCTTAAATCTTCATTAGAAGCTTTAATATTATAGTGCATATAAATAAATTTTTTATACATATTTAATTCTAGTGAAGAAAATTTAAAATTTTTTTTATAAAGACTTTCATCTCTATCTCTTAAAGTAGCTAATACCTTTTGAATATTATAAAATTTTAATTCATTAAAGCCCCTAGAATACAAATCGTAATCTTCAAATAAGGCTTTAGAATTATAAAATTTTATTTTTTTTAAACTTTTTTTTCTAAACATGATAGTTGGGTGAGCTAATGGACAAGAAAAAAACATAGCCCATTTGATAGTTAAATTTTTTTCTGGAAAATATATATAATTTGATTTTTTCTTTGAAATAATTTTTACTGAAGATCCCACAATATCAATTTCATTATTTTTTTTTAGAAAATAATACTGTTCCTGAATTCTATTTTTTTTATAAACATCATCACTATCTGCCCTTGCAATTAAGCTTCCTTTTGAATATTTAATCCCTAAATTTAGAGCATCAGCAAGATTAGTTTTATTTTTTTTTTTTATTAATCTAATTCTTTTATCTTTGAATGATTTAATAATTTTTTCAGAATTATCTTTTGATTTGTCCAATACAATGATTAATTCAAATTTTTTAAAAGTTTGATCTAAAATTGATTTTATGCAATCTTTTAAAAATAATTCAGAATTATAGACAGGTAAAATTATTGAAACAGGTTTTTGCATTTTTTTAAATTTAATTTAATTAAATTTATAATTTATAAATTTGTTTATTATATCAAAAAAACTAATTATAATTAGATTATCATGAAATTTTTTATTAGCGGTGGAGCAGGGTTTATTGGAAGTCATTTTGTTGATTATCTTTTATCAAAAAAACATAAAGTGATTGTATATGATGACCTGTCGTTAGGAAAAAAAGAAAATATTTCAAAACATTTTAAAAATAAAAGCTTTAAATTTATAAAAGGCAACATTTTAAATTTAAAAAAATTATCAAGTCATATGAAGGGTTCTAATGCTGTGATACATCTAGCTGCAAATTCTGATATTGTTAAAAGTTCTCAAAATCCGAAAATAGAACTGAAAAATGGGACTATCGCAACTTATAATATTTTAGAAGCAATGAAAAAAAATAATTTGAAAGAAATATTATTTACATCAAGTAGTGTAGTTTATGGAGAAGTAAAAAAATTACCAATCAAAGAAAATTATGGCCCTCTTTTTCCAATTTCTTTTTACGGTTCAAGCAAATTATCAAGCGAATCATTAATTTCATCTTATTGTCATAACTACGCTATGAAAGCTTGGATATTTAGATTTGCTAATGTTGTTGGACCTAGATTAACACATGGAATTATATATGATTTTTTTAGTAAGATAAAAAAAAATAAAAATAAGCTTTTAGTTTTAGGAGATGGAAATCAAGCAAAACCTTATATTCATGTTAATGATATAGTAAGTGCAGTTTATTACATCTATCAAAATAAAAAAAAAGAAATTAATTTTTATAATCTAGCAACAGATGGAAATACTAAAGTAAAATATATAGCAAAAAAATTTATTAATTTTATGGGACTAAAAAAAACAAAAATTATTTTTAAAGGTGGAAAAAGAGGATGGAAAGGTGACGTTCCAAGAGTTAAACTTGATAATTTAAAATTGAAGCATACTGGTTATAAATTTAAATTTTTAAATTCTAATGACGCATTTTCATTTGGCATGAAACAAGCATTAAACGAATTAAATAAAAACAAAATTATATAATAAAAGATAAACAATTGAGATAAAGAATATGTTAATTTGCAAGACACCATTGAGAGTTAGTTTTTTTGGTGGAGGTAGTGATTTTGAAAATTTCTACAAAGATCATGGTGGTGCTGTATTAAGTTCTTCTATTAATAAATATATATATTTATCTTTATTAAAAAAATTTGATAAGGGTTTAAGGATATCCTACTCAAGATTAGAAAATCCAAAAAAAATTAAAGATATAAGAAATCCTTTAATAAAAGAAGCATTAGAGTATTTTAATATTAGTAATGGTATTGAATTAAATTCTGTATCTGACATACCTGCGTCAACAGGCCTTGGTTCTTCCAGCGCATTCATGGTTAGCTTGTGTAATATATTATTGTATTCTAAATCTAAGAAAATCAAACCAGATAAATTAGCTGAACTTGCAGCAAAGCTAGAAATAATAAATTGCAATCAACAAATTGGTAAGCAGGATCACTATGCGGCTTCATTTGGTGGTTTTAATTTAATAAATTTTGGAAAAAAAATAGAAGTTAAAAAATTAAATATTAATAACTCAATTCTCAAAAATTTAGAAAAAAACTTGATTTACATTTATACAAATATGCATCACAATTCTTATAAAATATTAAAAATTCAAAATAAAAATAATACAAAACCAGCTAACATTAAAATTTTAAAAGAAATGTCACAATTAGCAAAAACATCTGCTTTAAATTTAATTAATGGAAATTTGAATGATTTTGTAAAAGCATTAGATTTAGGATGGAAAATGAAAAAGGAATTAAACTCAAAAAGCACTAATTTTCAAATTGATGAAATTTATAAAGAGTGTATGAGACTGGGAGCTAAAGGTGGTAAAATATTAGGAGCGGGTAATGGTGGTTTTTTAATGATTTACGCATCTCAACAAGCTCAAAATATAATTAAAACAAAGTTTAAAAAATTAAGATTTTTTAAATTCAAATTTGTAAAATTTGGATCTCAATTATTTGAAATTTAAAAAATTTTTTAAATGCAAAACTTTTTTAAAATATACTAATATTATTTATAACCACAGCAATATAATAATCTTAGCTGAAGAATATAAAAAAATATATGAAATCAAAATATAATCATGTTTAATGTAATAAGGCAGTTTTTTTCTTTAACATCAAAAAAATTAAAATATAAAACATTTTATATTTTCGTAATTTTTTTAGTTGCAATATTTTTAGAGTCCGCATCAATCTTATCGATATCTCCTATTTTTAAATACTTAGATAATAATAAGAATTTCTCTGGTGGTGTATATGAAAATTATGTTTACGATTTATCTTTAATTTTGAATATAGAATTTTTGAATCTAATGATCATAATTAGTCTCATCGTTTTATTTATTTCCACAATAATTGTTTTTTTATGTAATTTCGTTTTAAATAAATATCGCTACGAATTAACTTATTATCTATCTAATCAATTATTTAAAAAATATATTGAAATAAATTTTGAGAATTTTACAAAAAAGCATAAATCGTTCTATTTAAATAATTTAACTAACGAAATAAATAGAGTTTCAGGAGGAATAATTTTTTCTATACTTAATATTTATACTAGATCTATCTATATATTATGTTTAACTTCGATACTTTTTTTTGTAAACAAAAGTTTACTCTTCTTAATAATAATAATATTTTTTTCATATTATTTGCTCATTTATCTTTATTATAATGATAAAATAAGGATATACGGACAAAAATTAATTTCAGAAAATAAAGACAGAATAGAAATATTCACAGATACTTTTGAAGGGTTTAAAGATGTCAGAAGTTATTCGTTATTAGAAAAAATTTTTTCTAAATTATTATTTAATTCAAAAAAATTATCTCATTACTTTGCATTTATAGATATTTTGAATTTTTCAATTAGGTTTTTTTTAGAATTTTTAATATTTTTTATAATCTTATTATTAATTTATCTCAGTACAAATGATTTAATTCATTATGACATTGAGACTGTAGTTTTGTTTATTTTAATTGGTTTGAAACTTCTACCATCAACTTCACTCGTATATAATTCATACTTAAACTACATAAATAATTTGCCATCATTTGAAAACATAATGCAAGAGTTTAAGTTTTTGAAAAAAATATCCAAAAATAAAAATTTAGATTTTGAATTTAATGACTCAACTTATAAAGAATATGAAGAAATTAAATCAATTAAATTAAGAAATCTTTCATTTGGATATGGTGAAAAACAAATATTTGAAAATGTCAATCTAACCCTAAAAAAAGGTGAAATTATTGGATTAGTAGGCGCCTCAGGTTCTGGTAAGTCAACACTAATAAACTTACTGGCTCAATTTTACGAACCAAGTAATGGAGAATTAATTATTAATGGAAAAAATTCGAAATTTATAGATATTAATTTTTTTTGGAAAATTACTAAAGTTGTTGACCAAAACTATTTTTTCTTCCAAGACACTATAATAAATAATATTTTTTTTAATAAGAAACGTAAATTTTCTGAATATAAAAAATTATTTAATTTTATAATTTCTTTTAAATTAGTAGATAATAAAAATCAGATAGTAAAATTTTTAAAATCAAAATTTGGTAAAAATTTTAATTTATCTGAAGGTCAGAAACAACGACTTTCAATCTTAAGAGCTTTAATGTTCTATCCACAGTTTCTTATTTTAGATGAGCCATCTTCAGCAATAGACTTCAAAAACTTGGAAATTTTAAAAAAAGAAATAAAGAAAGTTAGTAGTGAAATGATTATTTTAATATCAACTCATGATGAAAATTTATTTAATATTTTTGACAGGATATATACAATTAAAAATAAAGATTTAGTAGATGCTAGTATTAGTTAGGCTTTTAAATAGAATTTTAAGATTTTTTGCTGATTTAGTTCATTCAACAAAGAGAGTAAATTTAAATAAAAAATATGAAATGATATTTTATCCATTTGAATCAACTCAATGTATTTTTTTCTATTATTTTATGGGTATTAAAAATTCTAAAAATTTTGCTATTTTGAAGCAATCTGAAATTTATCAAAATTTTGATAAAAATGCTAATAAATACGTAGATTTATCAAATAAATTAAAAAACAAAAATATAGATGAAATATTTGATTTTTTAGTTAAAAATAAAATTTTTCCTAAATTGATATCAGTATCAATATTAGATACTTTAATTAGATTGACCAGTTCTCAAACAATAACTAAAAAAAAAAGAATAAGTAAAAATTTTTTATTTAAAATTTTTTCAACAGTGGAATTAGCTGAAAAATTATCAAAAATTTCTGATAAACATTTTATTACAGACTCTGCCTATGTATTTAATACATCATTGAAATACTATTCAAAAAAAAATAATAAGAGGATTTTTTATTTAAATTATAATGGTCTTTTTTTTGAATATTTGAAATCTCATCATGTTGAGAAATGGATAAATAATCATGATTTAAAAGAGATTAAATCATATAAA
>Ga0209653_1003093_pt1 | contig 11611 bp, 9 predicted proteins | sample SaaInl6LU_22_DNA_FD_184644 | JGI IMG/M metagenome (GOLD analysis project Ga0209653, IMG submission 184644) | Marine microbial communities from expanding oxygen minimum zones in the Saanich Inlet - ESP_116LU_22_DNA (SPAdes) (version 2) | ecosystem: Environmental > Aquatic > Marine > Intertidal... | reverse complement strand
TACCTCGTGACCCTCTACATCCAGAACCAAGGGTCCGATGTTTATAACGTTTGCCCCAGACTCGGTAACTGGCCTGAGTCTTGCCTTAACTCTTGCAGTGAGTTCATTTGGTTGGAATGGTTTGACAATGTAATCATCAGCTCCAGCCTCGAGTCCTTGGACGACATCTTCAGTTTCTCCACGAGCGGTGAGCATGATGATTGGAACCCCGGATTCAACTCGTAGTTTTTTGCAAACACTAACCCCGTCTTCCCCCGGGAGCATCACGTCCAACAAAACGAGGTCGGGCTTCTCCTGATTGAAGATTGAGACTGCCTGTGCCCCGTCGGCACAAAAGACCGACTGATAGCCGGCGTTTTCCAGAACAATCCCTACCATCTCGCGGAGGGCGTTATCGTCATCAATCACTAAGATTTTCGTCACGGTCTAATTATTGCCCAAATCATCCCGGATAATCGACAAAGCTTTATCTCGAACCTGTTGCATCGTTTGCTCGCTAGCAGATTCAACGTTCAACCTCAGCAGCGGTTCAGTATTACTGGGTCGAAGATTTAGCCACCACCAGTCTTGCCCCTCGGAAGTCAAGGTGACGCCATCAAACCACTCTGCTGAAGCTTCGGGAAAAGAATCGATTACCTTTTGGGTGGTCATTTTTGTGTCAGAAACTTCACTGTTTATCTCCCCCGAGAGAAAATAAGGATTCAGATCTGCAGCCAGTTCGCTCATGCTCTTGCCTGTTTCCGCAAGCTCGGCCAACACATGCATGGCAGCTAGCATCCCGTTGTCAGCGCCCCAGAAATCTCTGAAGTAATAATGAGCGGAATGTTCGCCGCCAAACACAGCCCTAGTGCGGCGCATTTCGTCCTTGATCAGCGAGTGTCCAACTTTGGTGCGAACAGTTTTCGCGCCCAGTTGCTCTAGGTACTCTGCAAAATAACGACTGGTGAGAAGGTTGTGTAAGACGTATGGCTCTCCGCCAACTCTCAAAACTTCTCGCTTGGCAACAATGCTTGCAATGGCCGAAGGATTAACGGCCTTAGCGTTTTCATCGATAATGAAGCACCGATCGGCGTCCCCATCAAAAGCGATACCAAGATCGGCCTTTGTCTCCAAAACCCTTCGTTGAAGGTCAACTAGATTTTTAGGGTCTAGGGGATTTGCTTCGTGGTTTGGAAAGGTTCCGTCAAGCTCAAAATACATTGGATCAATGTCAATGTCGGAAAGCGCCGCAGGAACGGTATGCCCACCCATCCCATTGGCGGCATCTACGACAACTCGCAATTCGTTCCTCGGGATGTTCACCAATTTTTTCAAATAATCCGAATAATCATTCAGGCTGTCATAGTTTTCAACATCTCTTGGAAGCGAGTCCAAGGGGTTAGCTAAATATTTCTCGGCAAGTGTCTTGATTTCCCCAAGTCCGGTTTCGTAACTAATCCCCTGCGCTCCAGCATTTGAAAACTTGATTCCGTTGTAACTGGCGGGGTTATGGCTTGCGGTAAACATCACTGCGGGAAGGTTGAGCGTTCCGGATGCAAAATATGTTTGGTCTGTCGAACACAAGCCCAACAGAATGACTTGCTTTTGTTTTGCATTCACCCCTGCAGCGAAGGCCTCGGCGAACTCCGGTGAGGAAGGGCGCATATCGTGGCCGACCAAAACCTTTTCGGCTGAGACAAATTCAGCGAAGGCGCTACCAAGTGCTGTCATCAGTTCCGCACTCAATTGAGACCCGACTAAACCTCTGAGGTCATAGGTTTTTACTACATCGTCCAAGACGCTCATTGATCTCCCTAGGGCTTAGCGGGATAAGAATACAATGAGCTGGTGGCAAGTATCGACAGAGACAGGCGTGGTCGAGGGATTCGCGGTTCCTGGAAAGTAAATCAAACTGAGAAGGGCGATTACTTCAAAACCATTGTTGACGCTGCGTGTGAGTTTCTTACAAGGACCTGGCCTGAGGAATTGCAAGGCCTTGAATGGGAAATTGCGGAGATGCCAAATCAGCAGTCTAAACAACTAGCACGCTACAGAATCTGGCCCAGTGAAAAAACAATCACGTTTTATCGACTACCCATTGAGCGAATCGATTTAAAGTCTTCCTCAGACAGGAGAACGCATATTGAGCAGGTCGTATTGCAGGCCGTTGCCGAATTGATTAACAAGGACCCCTGGGAGCTATTAGATAACGACTAACGAACTGTTATCGATAAATCAGAGCCAATATTCGAATTATCGGCTGGCAAATACTCTGCTCCCTGGCCGATGATCCGAATTAGCAACCCCTCGCCCTCAATCTCAACCAAATCACCAGCTTGGACATCCGCGGAGATCATTTCTCTGCCGGAGGCAAAGCCGATTACAGCGGCCTCTCTAACTCCTGCCCGAGTGATACGCAATGTCACAACTGATTCTTCGACTGAAGCAACCTCAATCTGGCCATCTAATACAGCAACCATCTGAACCTCTCCGCTTATGGGAGCCTCCGACTGAGTCAACGAATAATCAGGAATCAGCGGATTTACGGTTCGAGAAGACAAAAGACCTTGCTCAACCTCAACGGTGATTCGATAACTTCCAGGGGATAAATCTGGAATCTCAATGGAGTTAACACCCTCACTCAGGTTGACCCGAAAAGCGTCTCCTAGCCCCCCCTGCAATGAACTAATTGAAACGGTTGCAGTCGAGGCAGAGGGAACCAAAGCATGGATTTGTGGAATCCTGAATTCAGCTGGCAGATCCTCAGAAAGGGCACTGATTATCATGCTTGGGTTTTTTTGCAACTGATTATGGGCTTCTATGTCTGCTCCCGTTGGGGTGATACCAGAGTTTGTCTTTGATTGAATCCATGCAGCAAAGCGCCCACCCTGACTCGTTATGTTCAGCCCGACCGCCTCATCGGTGGATACGTAGCGAGCCAGATTGACAACTTTGGTTTCGCCAGGCGCCAAAGAAATTGAGTCGCTTTCCTCTGTCTCACCGTCGAAAAATTTCATATCCAGAATTGTGGATAGGACATCTGGATTGTGGATTATCAGCAAAGACTCCGAACCCAAATTTGTTCTTCCGCCCAGCATCCAGGTTTCAGTGACGGGCTTTTTACAGCTCAGGCTCACCAATCCGGCAATCCTCGACTCGCTGAGTTGTTGCCACTGGTAGCCACTTAGCACTGAAGAGGACTGTCCATTTCTCTCAGCCACAAACAGCGCCGGCTTATCTGCCCTGTAGGGAGTTGGTTCGCCATTTTCTATCAGATAAAAATCTGCGTCTCCAAGTGATTCAAGGCTGTCAATATCGGTTCCGTCCGCTCCACCCAATTGATAAAGGGAGCCGGGACAAACGACTTCTAGAGGTCTTGCGGGAACGCTTATTTTGCGCTCGATCGGAGTATCTCCCGCGGATGTTGTGATTCCAAAAGGCATAAAAAACACCGCCGCCAGAAGTCCAGTTAGTGTCAAACCCGCCAGTCTCAGAGTCCAAATCATCTTCCACTCCTGATTCTTGCCCTACCGCGAACAGAGGCGGGGGTGGGGACAGCTATCAAAAGGGTTGAAATTATTGCAAGCCAAGGGAGAAGCTGCCAAGGGGTGATTCGTATTCGTTTCTCGTCTAACTCCGTCCCGTCCACTCTCCAAAGCGCTCCATCGGAAGTTTGACCAGCGAAGGTAAGTTCGGGAAGCCTCGAAAGCTGCGAGGCAATTGCAGGATTTACTCCATCCAATTGCACGAAAGCAACCGATAAAGAATTCATTTGTTCTGAAATACCAACTGAATTGCTTGCAATCAAGGATGCGCTGAGAGCGGCAATTTGTTCATTTTGTGACTGGTCGTCGCCCGCAAATAACTCCGCAAGAACAGACTTCTCATTCAGATTGTCGCCATTTCCGGCTCTCAGTGAAACCTCGTCTCCCGACTCGGAAATCATAAGAGTGTTGAGATCAAATCTTTGCGATTCAACCTCCACAATTGCGGGTACCTGACGATATTCACCCCAGGAATAGCCATTCTCGACAGTTAACTGAAGGTAAGCACCCGTGACTGCCACTGCGCTGGCAACCAAAATGCCTGCCACAGAGACGAATCGCATATTCGTTAGGGCAATCACCACGATAAGAGAGAAGATTCCAAGCATCAACACTGGCACACCGTTGGCGTGAGAAGTTTGAGAAAAACCTGGTGTCCGGACAAATTCAAGATGCTCGATCGACGCAAACGCAGCAACAGACGCTACCGAAACAAAAATCATTAATAGAGCTAGCGCAGTTGGCCTTGCAATGAAACCGACCAGCGAGACCAAAAATAATGAGGCGAGCGGAATTATCAGCCAAGGGTCTACTTGCCAGCTGTTGCTGTATTCGAACTCAGCACCCTGTGGCGCGAACAGAGAAAGAGGCTTGAGTATCCAAGTTTGAAAGTAGGGGACAAGTATTGCTATCGAAGGAACTGGGACAAAACCAAGAAAAGCAGAACGTTTCAGATTGAACAATGCCAAAAGAATCACCGAAAGAATCAACAAAGGCAATAGGTACGGCGTAGCAGAAGCAATCATTGCAATCAGAAAACCGGACCAAGCAGTCCATCTCCAGGCCCTTGAACTTACAGAGGACTGAATAATCATGATTAGTCCGTGAATCCAAAACCCTATGACCACAAAACTAATAGTTGCTGAGATATCAGGCTCGACGTTGAGCCCGAGATAAACGGGACTAATCGCAAACGCCAGGCTAAGAACAGAAACCCGCAGCCTGTTCTCAGTCAATCTGGATAAAGCCAGCCAGCTTCCTGCAAAAGCAAGTGCTGGAGCGACGAAGATAAACCATCCCAGCGCTGCAGAAGGTGCCCAAAAACTGAGACCGGAGATGATTGCGATGGGAAAAATTAGCGAGTCGACTGGAAATCCGTCGATTTCTTTCCAACCGTTTGCAATTAGCTCCAGCCAGTTCGCATTCAGCGGTAATAGGTTTCCACCAAATGTGGCCTCAGCAGCGGGAAACAATCTGTAGTTCAACAAAACCAAAACAGGTATGAACCATGCCCATGGCCCACTCAGTAGCCCCGGACGATACTGCACCGGGGGAAGCTCGGAAAACCTGCTCCTTGACCTGTCTCTTATGCGGGACCGTTCGGCCCGCAGCTGTTTGATTGCTGATAATTTTCCCTGGCTCCGCAACTCCGATGACCCACGAAGATGAATGGGTACTGACAGGAAGGCACCGAGGCCAGCAAGCACCTCTGAAAAAAAGAACCGGGCTTCTCTTGAGCCAAATAATCCCAGGGAGCGAATTAGTGAAGTGAGCGGGATAAGTAGCCAAAAGATGAAGCCCGCAGCACTCGGCAGGCTTATCAGGCTCAAGTGATAGTCAGCGAACCTTTTCGAAAAATGCTGTCCAAAAACATTTTGTTCCCCATCGATGGAGGATGTCTTTTCCAGCCTGACCCTCGCTTTTGGCTCCAAAAGCACTCTGTTGCCAGCAAGCCACTGCTTGATTCCAAATACGGTCGAGACCGCAGCCATTGGAGTACTCGAATGTTGAAAATCGACCAGCGCCTGCTGTCGAATCAGGGAGCCCGCAAAATCCACAGCGAGCACATCCCTAAGCAGATCATGCTGACCCTGATCTATTTCAGTATCAACTAACTCAAAGCTCTCACCTATTTGAGTAATGGTTTTACCAAAACTGACAAATTGATTCGGGTGCTCCCAGTCAACAAGTTTTGGCGCAACGACTGAAGCTGAGGGGGAAGTTTCGGCGGTTAGCGCAAGTTGCTCCAAGGCGTTGGGGTCTGGACACGAATCGGCGAAAAGTAGCCAGTACCAATCCGGTTTTTCGACTGCGGAAACAAGTGCCGCAACTTTTTCGATGAATGAACCTTGAATGTTTATGAAGGGAAGGTTGTGCTGTTCGGCTATTTCTTCTTCTCTACTATTGGTGCAACCCACCAATACACGTTCACTGGTTTGGGACTGACTTGCCAAACCAAACAGAGTTTCTTCGAGCCGGTCGGAATTACCACCAATAACTAGTGAAGTTATGGTCAGAGACATATGGAAATTCTAGGCGCGACGCTTGAGTTTGCGGCGCTCCCGCTCGCTAAGTCCGCCCCAAATGCCGAATCTTTCGTCATTCTTCAATGCGTACTCTAAGCACTCGCTTTTTACCTCGCATTGATTGCAAATCCTCTTGGCATCGCGTGTTGATCCGCCCTTTTCGGGAAAAAAAGCTTCTGGATCGGTCTGGGCACATAATGCATCTGCCTGCCAGGCTAAAGGATCGGTGTCCTGCGAGTCGTAGGCGTTTGCCACCCCCAACCGAAGAACATCAACAAACCAATTCGCGGCTACGTTGTCCTCTGGCATTCAAAAACCTCTTCCCTGAACTTCTCTCGTGTAATTACACACGTGTAACTATGGATAAGTCAAGTTGGAATTTTCCAGATTCCCAAATTTAGCTGAAAAACCATCTGGCAGTAACCTGTATCTGTGAATGTTCTAGTTACCGGTGGAGCCGGATATATCGGGTCTCATGTTGTCAGATTACTAACCGACAAAGGTGACCGGGTTGTCTCGGTAGATGACCTAAGCACCGGGCTAACGGACAGGCTCAACTGCGAATCTGTCAACATGCTTCTCGAAGGTGACGATGCGCCAAATTTGTTGGCTGAGCTAATGGTTGACAACAAGATTGACTCGGTTATTCATTTTGCGGCTCGGAAGCAAGTTGGACAGAGTGTTGAAGAGCCAGAATTCTATTTCCGGTCCAATATTGGGGGTCTGGCCAACCTTTTGAGCGCCATGCGAACGGCGAGTGTAAAAAAACTAGTATTCAGCAGCTCTGCGGCGGTCTATGGAATGCCGGATGTGGAGCAAGTCTCCGAAACAGATGACACAAGCCCGATCAATCCTTACGGCCAGACAAAGCTAATTGGCGAATGGATGATTCAAAATGCCAAGGTTTGGGGTTTGAGTGCGGTGTCTCTGAGATATTTCAATGTGGCAGGAGCGGGTTGGCCTGAACTTTCAGACAAGCAAGCCCTGAATCTGATTCCAATTGTTCTAGAAAGGATAAGTAAGGGTCAGAGCGTAGAGGTGTTTGGGGATGACTATGCCACGCCCGACGGAAGCTGTATTCGAGATTACATTCACGTTATGGACTTGGCACGGGCTCACATCGAGGCACTAAATCATCTTGCGGAACCGGGGAACGCAATTTACAACGTGGGCACAGGAGAGGGATCCAGCGTATTGGAGGTCATAGATCGAATTAAGGCAGTTTCGGGCCTGAATTTTGATGTGAAAATATCCAAAAGACGTGCTGGCGATCCACCGAAACTGATTGCCTCAAACGAGAAAATCTCAAAAGATTTCGGCTGGAGTGCCGAGCATGGTCTTCAGCAAATAGTCGAGTCCGCTTGGCAGGCTAGGGAATCCTGAGCACCTGTCCAACGCGAATCAAGTTTGGATTCGTGATGTCGTTTTCTTCAACTATGGCTCCATAGCTAACACCAAATTTCGCAGCAATTCTGAACAAGGTGTCACCTGACTTAACTTTGTAGGTTTCCGCTTCAGCGGGTTCCGACTCAGGCTCTGGCTCAGGTTCGGGTTCCACAGCGGGCTCAGTGACGGTCTGGTTTGGAATAGTCAAAACCTGACCCACGAAGATCAGATTCGGATTTGCAAGACCACTAGCCTCAGCGATCGCCGCACTGCTTACGCCAAATCGATTTGCGATTTTTCTAAGAAAGTCGCCGCTTTGAACCCGATACTCAACGCTTCCAGTTGCCGTCACCGGCTCCGGAGTTGGCTCGGGTTCGGGCTCGGGTTCGGGCTGCTGCTCAGGTTCCGAATCGGGTTGTTCAGGCTCAGCAGGTGAAGTTTGAACAGGTTGGTTTCCAGGGATTACAAGCACCTGTCCAACCCGAATAAAGTTCGGGTTTCTGAGATTGTTTGCCCTTACTATCTCGGCAACAGTTGAGCCTTGGCTGGCAGCAATCTTGGATAGGAAATCTCCGGGCTTCACCGTGTAATTCTTGGGTTGGATAACCTCAGGTTCAACTTCCTCGGGTGTGGTAACTGTGGGTTCAGTTGGAATCGCTGGGGCTGCGTCTTCATCGCGAATGAACTCACCTACGGTGGCGCCTTCTTCGGTGACAATGTTGGTCTCACTTGGGAGATCCGTCCCGGTTGGTATGTTGCTTGCAAACCAGTTAGTGACCCAGACATATCCAAGTGATTCTTCACTAAGGCTTTCGTAGTCCTCGAAGCTTGTCAGTGCGTATTTCTTTCCTTCGATTACCAGGAAAATATCTCTGGACTGATTCCTAATGAACTGAGTCATTTGCGTATCCTGCTCGCCCATTGCCTGGCAGGTTGATGGGCTCAGTTCCAAAGCCTCGCCAGGGTATTGAGCAAAGACCTCAGGTGACGAGGGAATCAGCTTCCCGTCGTCCAAGAAGTATTGGGATCCATCGCAAGTAACTCTTGAGGTGGTGATGAATTCCTGAGTTTCCAGTCTGTTCAAAAGGCTGTCGTTGAGATCGTAAATCTGTCTGTCTGTCACACTTTGAGCCTGTGCCAAAGTTCGAATCGGAAGTTTGCTGTCGTAGCCGTCAACCAGGTAGCGAACTCCAGATTGCTTTCCCCTGACGACACTTCCCGGGGCGGCAGCTGCTCCACCACTAGGAATGGAGTCGAGCAGGCTCTTGGAAATCGTAATTGGTGGCCCGAGTAGTTCATTGAACTCAGCAAGCATTCCGTTCTGAAGTATCGTGTAGCGCTGACCACCCTCGACAAGGTAGTCATAATAAGAATTCGTGAAGTTGATAACAGCGGGTGCGCTGGCAACAGCGTCAATGGTTGGAATTTTGTTTAGGAATTCATCGCTAACTTCAATTGCTGCGGGGTAAAACTCATTTACCTTCTCGAGCGGCAATTTTCCCTGCCCCGTAATTACATAGCCTTCTCCGGATGCAGATTTTATAAAGCCGCTAAATGGAATCTGTGCGCTCAGCGCATCCTGCAGTGCAACAATTCCCTGGGCTTGATCGAACCAGTTGGTGATTGCTAACTCCCTGGCCATGTCGGCATCTATCAGATATATACCTGTGTCCGTTGCCAATCCAACCCGGTCGTCTTGCTCGATATCAAACACCGTCAGGTTGCTTGTAACAGGAGGTCCAGGTGTGAGAGTGGGCAGCGCATCCAAATCGGCTTCTATCGGCTCAGGGATGGTGCTGGTTACTTTCTGCAGGGCGAGCGTGTCCAAAACCTTTCGATACTGTCCATTCTCTACCCAGTACTGCCCTGAGTCCGTTTCTAGCAACTGACTAATCTGGGCACCGTTTTCAAATTCCAGAAGCTGAGCGCTAGGAATTACCAGCTTCTTGGCGCAATCAAATCCAAACTCACTTGCCAGCTCACAGTTCGGAACCAGGTATCGCTTGTTCCCTGCGAGCAAGAACAATTCTTGAGTGGATAAAGATTCGACCAGTAGCTGCATCGCACCGCCGTCAGTGAAGCTGTCTAGGTATGGTTGCGAGATCTCCCCAACCGGGCCAAGTGCTTCAAGAGCAGGAATCAGACTCTGATCAGTTATTTCAAATCTTTGCGAGCCACTAATTACATAGAGTGGACTGTTCCCACTTTTCAGCAGATATCCGCCGCCAATTGGTGACCCGAACCAGTCATGGAAGAATCTCCAAAAGTTTCGGTTTCCGTAGGCGCTGCAGCTATCACCAGTTCCGTAGAGGTTATCCAGTGCAGCTTTGTTGGGCGTGTAGGGGGTGTAGTAATAAAGGTTGGCGGTTGCCTGACTTTTCAACTCGAAGCTCTTTGTTCCACATGCGCTTCTTGGACTATAGCGAACGTTGACAGTCCTTCCGGGGCGCAACCATGTGAAAGACCCCTCTGGATTGCCGTACCACTGCAACTGACTTGCGGCACGATAAATCTGGTTGAAAAGGCCCACGTAGACCTTGCCGCAGATACCCGGATCGCTATCTGGGCAGCCATAACCCATGGCAGCTCGATACATGTAGTCAGTTGGTTTGGAGCTAGTGACCAAGCCCTGCTCTTTTTGCAGAGTAACAATTAGTACCTCTGGGTTAATTCCGCAGGCGTTGGCGACATCATGAATGATCTGCGCAGCAGTTGCACCGCTTCGAGCCGGAATCGCCTCACATCTTCCTTCGGTAGCATCCATGGCGGGAGTGTCCGCTGAGAAATCCTTCAGGCAGGCCGGACTATCGGGGTCCGATCTACATTCAGAAACTCGGCTGTCCAAAAAGTCTTGAATTTGGTCAACAGTCATTGTTCCAAAGTCGAAAAACACGCTGTCAGTGATTATCAAGCCGGGGTCGAAAGCTGACCCTGGAGGGGCAGCCTGAGCTTGCTGAACTGGAACAATCAGCGCAGCGATGACAGACAAAGACCCGAGCAGGGTAAACAATTTCTTCACTAAGGAATCACCACCGAGACTGAAGCGCTCTCGCCTTCATAGTTTTCCGAAAGGTAACTCACGCTTACAACTGCTGTGCCTCCAGGTAATTCGGAGAGTGGAAGGTCGATTGGGGCGCACTGAGTGTAGTTACTTGAGCGATTGGCACCGACTGTTTGCTCAGTAGAAAAATCACCCGCGAGTAATTTCAAAGTGCACTCTCCTCCATCTTCTACAACGTCAAAAACTTGAGCAATAACCTCTAGTTGCCCCTCGTCCACATAAGCCATAGCGCTGATCACCTCTACTGTCACTGAGCTGCGCTCAATAGCTTCGGTGGGCTCAGGGTCCTGCTCTGCGGTTTCCGTTGGATTAGCAGGTTCCGTCTCTTCTGTCTCAGGCTCTGTTTCAGGTACTTCGTTAACGTCTGCCGGTTCGGTTTCGTTATCAATCTCTATCGGGGTAGGTTGAGCGTTCCAGCTGGGGACAAAGGCGGAGCAACCGGTGAGGGTAAGGCCAGCCACAATGGCAATAGAAAATAACTTCCAGCGCATAGCAGACCTCCTCAAAACTAAAGCTTAATTTTGAAGTTGAAGGTTTTGACTCACGCGAGTCGGCGTGGCGGTTTAGTCTAAGGAATCTTTCAGCTTCTGGTTTTTCGCTGCTACTTGGACTTTCAGCTCGCTTCGATAATCGTTCATTTTTGAAAAAAGAGTCGAATCAGCTGTGGCTAGGATTCGGATCGCCATTAGTGCAGCGTTTTTTGCCCCATCAATTGCCATGGTGGCAACCGGCACTCCGGCAGGCATCTGCGCAATTGAGAGTAGCGAATCAATGCCCTCTAGGTTCTTCAGTGAAATTGGAACCCCGATGACTGGAAGCGAGGTGGCCGAGGCAACCATTCCAGGCAGGTGAGCGGCACCGCCGGCTCCAGCAATTATCACTTTCACTCCCCTGTCTGCAGCTTTGCTAGACCAGTCAAGCATTGCCTCCGGAGTCCTGTGTGCACTTAGCACCTCTACCTCGGGCTTGATTCCAAACTCAATCAGGGTCGTTTGGGCGTCCTCGAGTATTCTCCAATCCGAGTCTGACCCCATGACAATCGCAATGCTCATTTTTTTATCCTATGACCCACTGATTACCGCGGCCGCCAAAAGCGCCCGCGATTTCAACAATGC
>Ga0209653_1003092_pt1 | contig 11615 bp, 9 predicted proteins | sample SaaInl6LU_22_DNA_FD_184644 | JGI IMG/M metagenome (GOLD analysis project Ga0209653, IMG submission 184644) | Marine microbial communities from expanding oxygen minimum zones in the Saanich Inlet - ESP_116LU_22_DNA (SPAdes) (version 2) | ecosystem: Environmental > Aquatic > Marine > Intertidal... | reverse complement strand
ATCCACTTCAGTCCCAAAGGATTTTAATTCTTCAATTACATCAGCAACTTTGGAATTTCTAATATCACTTACATTCTCTTTAAAAGTAGCACCCATCACTAAAACTTTAGACTCTGTTACATGAACCCCACTTGCTATTATTTTTTTTATTGTATTCTTGGCTATGTAAGCACCCATTCCATCATTAACTGATCTGCCTGAATTGATTATTTGGGCGTGAAAGCCATATTCCTTCGCCTTGTATGTTAAGTAATATGGATCAACTCCAATGCAATGTCCGCCAACTAACCCCGGCCTAAAATTCAAGAAATTCCATTTAGTCCCTGCAGCTTCTAAAACCTCATACGTATTGATATTCATTTTATTAAATATCATCGACAGCTCATTAACCAAAGCAATATTTACATCTCTTTGTGTATTCTCAATTATTTTAGCTGCTTCTGCTACTTTTATAGATGATGCACGATGAACACCTGCTTGCACAACCAATTCATAAACTTGGGCTATCTCCTCTAAAGACTCATTTGAACAACCTGAAACAACTTTGATAACGTTATGTAGTGTGTGCTCTTTATCACCTGGATTAATTCTTTCTGGAGAATAGCCAACTTTGAAATCTTGACCAAACTTCAAACCTGAAATCTGTTCTAAAACAGGAATACAATCTTCTTCAGTACAGCCCGGATAAACAGTAGATTCAAAAACAACATAATCTCCCTTTTTCAATACCTCTCCAACTGTTTTTGATGCTGATATTAATGGTTTTAAGTCAGGTAAATTATGATGATCAATTGGAGTAGGAACTGCAATTACAAAAAACGTAGCTCCCTTTAAGTCTTCTTTATTAGCAGTAAAATGAATATCGCAATTATCAAAATCTGACGAGTCAAGCTCTTCGCTTGGATCTTCGTGACTCCTCATCATATCCACTCGTTCTTGATTAATATCAAATCCGATAACTTTTATCTTTTTTGCAAATTCTAAGGCTATCGGTAAGCCTACATACCCCAATCCAATAACAGCTACGGCAGTCTCTTTATCTACTATATTTTTATAAATACTCATACAATTAACTTATTAACAGTATTCTTTTCTATCTTATAGCTATCACCACTCTCGGGGCAAATAGCCATATTTTCTGAATTAAATTCTAATCGGTGACCATATTCACTTATCCAACCTATTTGTTTTGCGGGATTCCCAACAACCAATGCAAAGGGAAGTACCGTTTTTGTAACAACAGCACCGGCTCCAACAAAGGCATATTCACCGATATCATGACCGCACACAATAGTTGCATTTGCTCCTATACTTGCCCCCTTTTTTACAACTGTTTTTAAATACTGATCCCTTCGCACAATAGCACTCCGAGGATTAATGACATTGGTAAACACCATTGATGGTCCTAAGAATACATCATCTTCACAAATAACCCCAGAATAGATCGAAACATTGTTTTGAACTTTTACATTGTTCCCTAAAACGACCTCAGGGGAAATAACGCAATTCTGACCAATGTTACACTTCTCACCTATCACACAATTGGGCATAATGTGTGTAAAATGCCAAACCTTAGTATGATTACCAATTTTGCAGCCGTCATCAATTACTGCAGTTTCATGTGCAAAGTAATTCATTAGCGTTTAATATAATCCTCAAAAGTATTATGGTCTTTCTTATATAACTCTTCGTCAGGTAATGATTTAAAGAACTCATACGTAATTCGAACACCTTTTTCCCTATCTACTTTTGGCTCCCAACCTAATAAAGTTTTTGCTTTTGTAATATCAGGTTGGCGCTGCATTGGATCATCTACGGGAAGTGGTTTATAAATTACTTTTTGAGTGGTATTGGTTAACTTGATAATTTCTTCAGCAAACTGCCCAATAGTTATCTCATTTGGGTTTCCAATATTTACCGGCTCAGATATATCGCTTAATAAAAGTCTGTAAATCCCTTCAATCAAATCATCTACATAACAAAATGATCGAGTTTGAGAACCATCTCCAAAAACGGTTAAATCTTCTCCTCTTAATGCTTGACCAATAAATGCAGGTAAAACACGACCATCATTGAGTCTCATTCTAGGACCATAAGTATTAAAGATACGAACGATAGAAGTTTTCACACCGTGATAGGTATGATAAGCCATTGTAATCGCTTCTTGAAAACGCTTCGCTTCATCATAAACACCTCGTGGACCAATTGGATTTACATTCCCCCAATAATCCTCCGTTTGTGGATGCACTAAAGGATCACCATAAACTTCAGAAGTAGATGCCACTAATATTTTTGCTCCCTTTGCCTTCGCTAGACCTAATAATCTATGAGTTCCGAGTGAACTAACCTTCAACGTTTGAATTGGAATTTTTAGATAATCAATCGGACTGGCAGGAGAAGCGAAATGTAAGATATAATCTAATTCACCAGCTACATGCACATAATTAGAGACATCATGATGAAAAAACTCAAAATTCGGAAGAGGCATTAAATGCTCTAAATTTTTGATACTCCCTGTAATCAAGTTATCCATAGCGATTACATAGTAACCTTCTTTTATAAATCGATCACATAAATGGGAACCCAAAAAGCCTGCTGCTCCGGTAATTAATATTCTTTTCATTTTAATCTATTAAGCTACGTCCTATACTGCTGTAGTAAAATCCTTTTTCTTTCATTTGGTCTAAATCATATAAATTACGACCATCGAAGATTACTTTATTCTTTAATTTCTTCGTTAACTTTTCAAAGTCCGGAGTTCTAAAAACTGACCATTCGGTAGCAATAACCAATGCATCGGCATTTTCAGTTGCTCCATACATATCCAAAGCGTAATTAATTTTATCTCCAACTACACCCTGCACATTACCCATAGCTTCAGGATCATAAGCAGAAACAGTAGCACCTCTTTTAAGTAATTCATCGATAATATATAAAGCAGGTGCTTCTCGAATATCATCTGTATCGGGCTTAAATGCTAAACCCCAAAGCGCTATTTTCTTACCTTTCAAATCTCCATTGAAATAAGCATCAATCTTCGGCATAATAGCCGTTTTTTGCTCTTGATTAACTTTCATTACAGCATCTAATATCTGAAATGGGTAACCTGCTTCAGCTCCTGACTTACTAAGTGCTTGCACATCTTTAGGAAAACAACTACCTCCATAACCAATCCCAGGAAATAGGAATCGTTTACCGATACGAGTATCTGAACCAATTCCAGCTCTCACCATATCCACATCTGCTCCGACTTTCTCACAAAAGTTAGCGATTTCGTTCATAAAGGTAATCTTAGTTGCCAAGAATGCATTTGCAGCGTACTTGGTTAGCTCAGCCGATTTTTCATCCATGAATATAATTGGATTCCCTTGTCTAACATAAGGCTTATATAATTCTTCTAGAATCTTACGAGCACGAGGAGATTCAGTACCAATTACCACACGGTCTGGCTTTAAGAAATCATCTACAGCGAAACCTTCTCTTAAGAATTCAGGATTAGAAACGATATCGAAATCTACTGTTGCATTTGCAGCGACGGCAGCGTGAACCTTTTCTGCTGTTCCAACAGGGACAGTACTTTTATCGATGATTACTTTATAATCCGAAATCATCTTTCCTAATTGATCAGCAACTCCAAGAACATAAGATAAATCTGCAGAACCATCTTCTCCAGGAGGAGTTGGAAGAGCTAGAAATATAATGGATGCATTCTTTATTGCAAATCCTAAATCAGTTGTAAATTTTAATCTTTTTTGCTTGATGTTTCTTTCAAACAACACATCAAGATGTGGCTCGTATATTGGAACGATTCCACTTTGCATCTTATCAACTTTTGCAGCATCAATGTCAACACAAATAACATCGTTGCCAGTTTCAGCTAAACAAGTTCCCGTAACCAATCCTACGTAACCGGTTCCTACTACTGCTATTTTCATGGGATTTATTTTATTTATTTACAAATTCCAACACCTTGGAAGTAATGAAGTGCAACTGCTCCTCTGTTAATTCTGTGTGCATTGGTAATGAAATTACTTCTTTACTCAACAACTCTGATGTAGGAAAATCACCATCATTATATCGATCATCCTTATAGGCCTTTTGTTGATGTAACGGAACCGGATAGTAGATCATTGCAGGCACCTTATGCTCTGATAAAAAAGCTTGTAGTGCATCTCGATCTACTCCTAAAACTCTCATCGTATACTGATGAAAAACATGCGTAGAATATGGCGCTCTGGCAGGCGGTATAATTTTATCACAACTTGCAAAAGCAGTATCATAATAATCTGCAGCAAATCGTCTAGCCGCATTATACCCATCTAACTCTTGAAGTTTAACTCCCAAAATAGCTGCCTGGATGCTATCTAAACGTGAATTAACTCCAATCTCATCATGATAATAGCGAACTTTCATTCCATGATTTACAATCATTCGAATCTTGTCTGCTAATTTATCATTGTCGGTATATATAGCACCACCATCTCCATAGCAACCTAAGTTCTTAGATGGAAAAAAAGAAGTACAACCAATTATACCCATGGTTCCAGCTTTTTTGACTGTTCCATTTTTGTAGGTAAAATCTGCTCCAATAGCTTGAGCCGTATCTTCAATTACAAACAAGCACTTTTCGTCCGCAATGGCTAGAATTTCTTCCATATTAGAACATTGTCCGTATAGATGTACAGGAACTATTGCACGAGTTTTTTCAGTTATTGCAGCCTTCATTGAATCAACGGAGATGTTATACGTATCCAGGTCAACATCTACCAAAACAGGCACTAAGCCCAAAAGAGCAATTACTTCTGCAGTAGCAACGAAAGTGAACGTGGTAGTTATTACCTCATCTCCTGGCTTTAGGCCAAGCGCCATCATGGCTATTTGCAAAGCATCCGTTCCATTACCACATGGAATCACATGTTTTGATCCTAAATATTGCTCTAAATCTTCTTGAAAAGACTTTACGCGCGGTCCATTAATAAAAGCAGCAGAGTTGATTACCTCAGCAATTCCTTCATCAACTTTATCTTTAATTTTTTGGTATTGACCTTTTAGGTCAACCATTTGAATATCATTCATAAGATAACTTAAAAAATTGCGTTGCGAAGATAGTTAATTTTGGGCGATCATTGCCATTTAAAAGTATTCGTAAATTCGCAGCATGCAAAAAAACAATTTTAGTTTCAAACTTTTAGTTGCTTTCACATTTTTTATAGTTATACCACAACTAATCAAGGCACAAGTAAATATGGATTCCACCATGGCCTTGCCATTTATCAAATTGAACTTTGGTATTTATACCCCATCAAACGATTTTGCAGAACGTTTTGGCAACACCTCATCAGTTGGTGGAGAAATTGGATACAAAACCAAATCTAATTGGCAATTTGGACTAAAAATAGAAGGAAATTTTGGCCGAAAAATAAAAGAACCATCTATTCTTCAATCGCTTACAAACAGCCGAGGAGACGTAACCACCTTAGACGGAGTCATTACTACTATTTTACAGGAACAAAGAGGCTTTAATTTTCATATCTACGGAGGTAAGCTATTTAATTTCAATGGTAAAAATAAAAATTCGGGTTTGCTAATTACAGGGGGCGTAGGATTTTTACAACATCGTATTAATTTGGACTTTAGAGATGGTGAGGTACTTCAACTTTCAAAAGAAATTGAAAAAGGATATGATCGACTTTCTAATGGGATTTCATTCAATCAGTTTATCGGTTACCAATACTTTGGCAAAACAAGACTGATCAATTTCTTTGTAGGACTCGAGGGGATACAAGCTATTACTAAAAACAGAAGAGGCTACAACTATGACCTTCAACAAGAAGATAATGAAACCAGAATAGATGCCTTATATGGAGTTAAATTTGGTTGGGTCATCCCGTTTTACAAGAGAAGCACCAAAGAATTTTACTACTACTAAAGCATGAGACTTTTCTATTCTTTTGGCATTTTTTTATTTGAACTAGCTATTAGATTCATCGCTAAATTCAACACTAAAGCAAAATTTTGGGTTGAAGGAAGAAGCGACTGGAAGTCGATCCTAAAGAAAAATATTCCTGATAACAAGAAAGTGATTTGGTTTCACTGCGCCTCTTTGGGCGAGTTTGAGCAGGGAAGATCTGTGATAGAAGCATACAAAAAAGTAAATCCCGATCATTTTATTTTACTTACCTTCTTTTCGCCTTCCGGTTATGAAGTCTGTAAAAAATACAGTGGAGCTGATTTTATTGGCTACCTCCCTTCTGATAAATTAAACAACTCAAAAGCTTTTCTATCGATGGTAAAGCCATACAAAGCATATTTTGTAAAATATGAATTTTGGTTTAATTACCTCAATCAACTGAAAAATCACTCCATTGATACTTACTTAATTTCAGGAATCTTTAGAGAGAAACAACACTTTTTTAAGTGGTACGGATCATGGTTCAAAAAACAACTTTCAGCCTTTACCCACTTTTACTTGCAAAATCAACAATCTGGAGAATTATTAAAATCAATTGGATACAACAACTACTCTGTTTGCGGAGACACCAGATTTGATCGTGTAAACGAATTAGTTAGAAACACAACTCCCGTAAAAGCAATTGAGGACTTTAGTGCAAACAATTACACCATCATTGCCGGCAGTACTTGGCCAAAAGACGAAGAACTTTTAGCCCAACTTATTAAAAGCAACAAAAACATCAAGCTGGTTATAGCACCTCACGAAATACACGATAATCACCTAAAACAGCTATCGAAATTATTTGGCCAGAAGGCAGGATTTTTCACTCAAGGAGAATTTGATCGGCAAGTATTAATTGTTGATACTATTGGCATATTGTCCTCTATCTACAGATACGGAAAGTGGGCATATATTGGTGGCGGATTTGGCGGTGGAATACACAATACTTTAGAAGCTGTTAGTTATGGAATCCCTGTAATTTTTGGGCCAAACTATCAAAAATTTCAGGAGGCTAAAGACTTAATTTCATTAAAGGCAGGAGCTAGCATTCATGACGAGCAATCATTCTTAGCAATAGCAGAGAAATGGATAAAAAATGAAGAAGTCGTAAAAGAGATGGGATTGTCGGCAAAAAAATATGTATTGTCTCAACTAGGGGCAACAAACTTAATTGTTTCTGAGACAACAGATACAAAAAAAGCGAGCTACTAAGATAAGCATTCTGACCATCGCATTATCATTCTCTCTTAGATTTACTTTTCAATACTTAAGCGTTTATTTCTTTTGGTGTTGCGATGGCAAAACACCTCAAATCGACCATAACTTTAAAAGAAAAAAATTAATTGTATGGCTCGTATTTCTAAAGAGAATCAAAAAAAGACAAGTAAAGCTGCTTCTAAAATAAAGAGCAAAATAGTCGCTAAGAAAATCTACGTATTGGATACTTCTGTTATTATTCATGACCATAATTCAATTCATAGTTTTGAAGAAAATGATGTAGTGATTCCAATAACGGTATTAGAAGAGTTAGACAATTTTAAAAAAGGTAACGATTCTAAAAATTACGAAGCGAGAGAATTTACACGTATAATAGATCGACTAAGCGCCAACTATACACTGCAAGACTGGATACCGTTAGGTAAAAATAAATCTTCCCGTTTTAAAATCTTCATGTCGACACAAAATCTTTTAATAGATGCTGAGAAAGTATTTGGAGATAAAAAAGCAGATCATAAGATACTGAACACTGCACTAAATCTGCAGCAGACCGAAAAGGAAGCAAACGTCATTTTAGTTACGAAAGATATCAACTTACGTCTAAAAGCAAAGGCGCTAAACATAGCAGCTGAAGATTATGAAACAGGAAAGGTAAAAGATTTAGGTAATCTATTTAGCGGCAAACTTTTATTAGACAATTTAGATAGTCAAGTTATTAAAGACATTTATGAAAAAGGGTATTTAGAGGATTACTCCTTTATGAAAGATAAAATTGTTAACAATCATTTCTATATCTTAAAAGATGGAAAAGCTAGCTGTTTAACCAATTACAACCCAATCTTAGACCGGCTAGAGCGAGTAGAAAAAGACAATGCATTTGGTATTATGCCAAAGAACGCAGAACAGGCGTTCGCATTACATGCATTATTAAATCCTGAAATAAAACTGGTAACACTTCAGGGTGTAGCAGGAACAGGGAAAACATTATTAGCCTTAGCAGCGGCAATTGAGCAGAAAAGAAATTTCAAACAGATTATTTTAGCCAGACCAATAGTACCACTCAGCAATAAAGACTTAGGCTTCTTACCCGGTGATGTAAAAGACAAAATTGGTCCTTATATGGAGCCACTATTTGATAACTTAAAATACATCAAAAATCAATTTGATGAAGCAGATAAACGTTACAAACAAATAAGTGAAATGCAAAGCAGTGAAAAAATTGTGATCACACCATTGGCTTATATTAGAGGCAGAAGTTTATCCGATGTAATTTTTATTGTAGACGAAGCTCAAAACCTAACGCCTCATGAAGTAAAAACCATCATTACTCGTGCGGGAGAAAACACTAAGATTATCTTTACAGGCGATGTACATCAAATTGATACTCCTTACCTAGATGAACAAAGTAATGGTTTATCGTACCTTACAGATCGACTAAAAGGAAATAAGTTATTCGGGCACATTACCTTAGAAAAAGGAGAGAGATCTGAACTAGCCAATATAGCGAATGAATTGCTATAAAATTTCAACCTTATTGATTCCAACAAAAAGGCTAACCCTAATTCCTGGGTTAGCCTTCTTCACTTTAACTAATCTAACTTAACTATATAAAAAAACCTAACTATATACTGTTCTTAATATAATTTCCCCTTCCATATCCCTTACTAAGAGAGTCGCGGCATTCTTGCATGCTATATCTTTAGCCAAATGCAACGCTCTTGAGAAATCATAAAATACATTTGAAAACCGAAACGTTTTTTCATCAAAAATCGCCCAGCCTTTATCGTGAGGGAATAATTGTAGTCGATTAACTACTTGATAGTCTTGTGTTTTCATTCTTCGAGTTTTGTTATTTGTATGAAATTTGCAATCACTAATAGAGCAGCTTATTAAAAACTTTGGTCATGGCTGCTTTATGTAAATGCAATACCCTACAAAAGTCAACATAAAGGAAATTATATCCTTCAGCATTCTGCCTATTTATAATAGACACACATTTTAGTAAAAATGCTTCTTTGGATATGGAAAATAAAACACAGAAAATTCATTACCAACGCCTTAATTTCCATTTGAAAAACTACTTCTGTATTGATAAGATCGGATTATTTTCCAAAATCTTTCCTGATTTAGAGGACTCTGAATGGATTTCAATGGTTTTTTTATACCATAGAGCGGAAAGCTTTGGAGTTCTTTCTAAGGTTTTAAAATCTACATGAACCAAACCAAAACGGGGACGATAACCTTCTGCCCATTCAAAATTATCGAGAAGTGACCATACGAAATAACCACCAATTTTATTTGTACAAGCATTTACTTGTTTTAAATACTTAAGATTTTGTGTGATATAATCTACTCTACTTTTATCATATATATTACCATTCTTAACCTCATCTGAGAATGCAGCACCATTTTCAGTTATAATTACTTCTTTTACTTTTTCATAGGCGGAAAACTTTTTAGCCATTTCGGCCAATGATTTAGGATATACCTCCCAACCCATATCGGTTACAGGAACATTTCTTTTTCTTGACTCAATCAATTTAGCTTTCAAATAAGGAGTAAATGCAGAGTACTTAATTAACTCTCTCGTATAATTTTGAATTCCTATAAAATCAAAATCAAATTGCATTCGAGTTTCGTCGCCATGTCGAATATACTTTTCTATCCTTTTCAAAAATGGCAAATCGCCAATTGGATAACCAAGACCTAATGCAGGTTCTATAAATAACCGATTGGTTAATGCATCCACACGCTTTGCTGCTCTTTCATCTTTTTTATTTTCGTACCTAAAAGGCTCAATTAAACTACAAGAAAAAGTAGTACCAACTTTACTATCAGGTTGCAGCTCCTTAATGATTCTTCCTCCTTCTGCTTGGCAAAGTACTGCATGATGAACTGCAGGAATAAAATTCTTTAGTCCACGCCTACCGGGAGCGTGAATTCCTAAAAAATACCCTGCCCCTGTAAAAACCATCGGCTCATTTAAAACCATCCACCTTTTTACACGATCACCAAAGTGGCTGGCACAAAAAGCAGCAAAATCATAAAACCAATCCACAATCCGTCTATTTGTCCAACCTCCTCTTAGCTCTATTTTTTGAGGTAAATCCCAATGGTAAAGAGTAACCCAAGGCTCAATTCCCTTTTCAATGCATTGATCAATTATACGATCATAAAAATCTACACCCTTTTGATTTACCCTACCATATCCATCAGGAAAAATACGAGACCAAGAAATAGAAAAACGAAAATTAGGAATACCTAGATCCTTCATCAAAGAAATATCCTCTTCATATTTATGATAAAAATCACAGGCTACTTTTGCATGGTGATTGTTTAAAATAGTTTTATTCTTTTGGGTAAACTCATCCCAAATAGAGGGTCCCTTTCCCTCTTTATCATAAGCCCCTTCAATTTGAAAAGCAGAAGTAGAAACACCCCAATGGAAATTTTTAGAGAAATTATAATTCGACATATTAGCTAGGCTCCTGCTTTTAATTGATTAGGCAGTATGAAATCGTGAAAGGATGACTGCTTCAAATATTCATTTTGGATAATCTTATCAATAATTTCTTCCGTTTGATTTGGGTAATCAACGGCTATTATTTCATCACTCAAAATCCATTTCAATAGTTCAGGAATAAACTTTTTCTTCAAATGTTTGATAACAGAAACACCCATTTGCTTTAATGCCTCAGCATTACATTGCTGTTCATACTGCGCTTTCATTGGAATAACCATTAACTTTTTACCCAAAAACAGCGCTTCAGTCGGTGTTCCAAAACCTGCAGCACAGAGCACTCCAGTGCAAGCACCCATACTTTTTAAGAATGCATTGTTGTTGATAGGCTGTATAGATACATTTTCTACTTGATAAGATTCCCTTCCATGTTTGGTAAATACTTGAAAATTGACATCATGAATCAAGCTCAGTATAGTAATTATTCGCTCGTCATTATATGCCGGGAGATATACCGTATAGTGCCCTAAATCTGAAATTTCTAAATCTCTAACCTCCTGACGCACTATGGGTGTATATATATTATCTGCATATTTTTGAAAATGAAACCCATAAGTTGCTGTTGTAGGGGCATAATTATTTAACATAAATTTACCCAAGGTATCTTCTTTTTTAGGCTTTGGTGCCTCATCGGCTAATACCGCACATTGATTACTTAAACTAATGCAATGTTTCTTTTTAAAATGAGCTGCCCATGCTGAAATTGGCTCAAAGTCGTTGATAATTATATCATACTGCTCTATAGGTAAACTCTTAACTTCTTTGATGAACCGATTCACATGATTTTTCATATAGGTATTCATGTAATCGATTCCACCCTTTTTACCAAAAATGAAACTCATTCCTTTGAACACATATTTTATTTCGTAAGGTAATGGAATATCAGACTGAATTCCGCTCACCAATAAATCGAGTTCTCCTTTC
>Ga0209653_1003085_pt1 | contig 11630 bp, 11 predicted proteins | sample SaaInl6LU_22_DNA_FD_184644 | JGI IMG/M metagenome (GOLD analysis project Ga0209653, IMG submission 184644) | Marine microbial communities from expanding oxygen minimum zones in the Saanich Inlet - ESP_116LU_22_DNA (SPAdes) (version 2) | ecosystem: Environmental > Aquatic > Marine > Intertidal... | reverse complement strand
GTTTTTATTATGGTGCTTATGATGGTTATGGATACCACGAGGAGGGAATTAACCCTGAATTAAGACAAGGATACTTACAAAGTAATAATATTATTTACAGGTTAGATGACCATAATGTTAGAATACCTTTAGATAATAATCAAACAGATAGTGCTGTATTTCTGTTGAACGGGGAGATAGTGAGAAGTGAAACATTTACTTACTCTGAAATATCTTCTGAACAAATAAAATATTTCAATGTAGGTAATTCTGATGCAGATAATTTTACACAAAGAGTATTATCTGATGGTGGAGAAGTAGAGATGACAAGATGCTTAATAGATTTTCTTGGTGCAGAAGATGTAGGTAAGGTAGATGAAGTTAGAGTAACATCAGGGAATGATTTACGGATTATAAAAATAATAACAGAACCTTGTAGTAAATACACACCTTATAAAGTGGTATTTGTAAATAAGTTTGGAGCATTGCAAGATATCTATTTTAGTAGAAAGTCAATAAAAAGTATAAATACTTCAGGAGAGACTTATAAATCTAATGTGTTAAACTTTGATACATTAAGCTACGATACAAGTAGACACCAATATACCTCTTACAATAAGATGGGTAGAGAGAGTATAGTATTGAATACAGACTTTTTATCAGAGGAGTATAACGAGGTTATGAAACAGTTAATGTTGAGTGAGAAGGTTTGGATAATTGCAAGTGATGATGATGAGGTGTATCCTGTAGTAATTAAATCGCAAGATTTGGTTTACAAAACAGGTGTTAATGATAAATTAACTCAATACACAATGGAATTTGAATTTGCTTACGATAAAATAAATAATATAAGATAGTGATTGTACAACTTTATATACAAGGAGAGAGAGTAGATATGTTTGAGGAAGAAAGCATTTCTATTAGCGACTCTATACAAAACGTTAAGGATATTCAGAAGGTTTTTACATCATTTAGTAGAACCTTTAGTATTCCAGCATCTAAAGAAAACAACAAGATTTTTAAACATTATTATAACTCTGATATTGATAATGGTTTTGATGCTCGAATAAGAAAAAAAGCTACTATTGAGGTTAATAATATGCCATTTAAGACAGGTTTTATACAGCTTGAAGGAGTAGACTTAAAAAACAATATTGCTTATAAATACAGGGTTACTTTCTTTGGAGATATTTTAAGCTTAAAAGATTCTATTGGTGAAGATAAGTTAGGTGATTTAGATTTTCCATCTGATTATAACAAGGAATTTAGTCCTAGTCAAATAAAAGATTGGCTTTCCTTTTATGCACAAAGTGCTAACAATAATGTAATAGTACCTTTAATTACACATAGTCAAGAATTATATTACGACAGCTTAGAACAAGAACCACCTGCTGATGGTAATTTATATTGGCACACAGGCAGTGGAACTCACATACACGGAGTGAAATGGAATGAGTTAAAATATGCTATTAGAGTAAACAAAATAATAGAAGCTATTGAGGATAAATATCAATTACAATTTAGTAGTGATTTCTTTAAAAATACAAGTATAGAAGATTTTGACCATTTATTCTTGTGGTTGCATAGAAAATCAGGTAAGGTGGAGAATTTAAATAATGAAGCAACAACAAAGTATGTTGATGAATGGACTAATAATCCCCCAAGTTCTATTGTTTATTTTAGAAATGGGGTTTTTACTTGTAACATATTAGAAGATGATATTGATGTTTTTAGATTGACATTTACACCTTCATCTAATGATAGTTCTAAAGAATATGCTGTCAGAATAGAGAGAAATGGTCAAGTAGACTATTATTCACAAGGAAATACAGGTACATTAATACTAAACGCAGGTAATAATGAGGATTTTACTTATGGTACAGGTTTTAGTAACTATAAGATATTTATTATTAGCGAAGCAATGACATTTGATAGTATAGTTCTTGATGTAGAAGCTGAGGATGCTCTTACTCTTGGAGATGTTGATGTAACTTATAGTACAGGTACTGTTGTTATAGGTTCTGAATTTGAGTTCGTTATATCTCAACAAATGCCAGATATAAAGATATTAGACTTTATTACAGGTTTATTTAAGTCTTTTAATTTAACTGCTTATGTAGAAAACGATATTATAGTTGTTAAACCTTTAAATGACTTCTATGACTCTGGAAAAGGTGCTACATCTGCAACAAGCGGTTGGGATATAACTGAATATATTGATGTAGCAGAGAGTTCTGTAAATGCAAGTACTATTTATAAAGATGTTATTTTTAAGTTTAAAGACACTAAAACCATATTAGCTAATAAGTATGGAGAAATAAATAATAAAACTTGGGGAGAACAATCTTACAAAATAGAACAAGAAAACTTAGCTAGTAATAAAACCTATAAGATAGAACCTCCTTTTGGTAAAATGATGTATGAGAAAATGACTGATAGAGCTGACAATAGTGCTACAAATATCCAATGGGGTTATTCCGTAGATAAAAGTCAGAACGCATATTTAGGTAGTCCTTTATTATTTTACCCTGTATATGTAGCGTTTCCATCCTACGCTTCTTTTATTGATGAGGTAGACCCTGTAACCAACGAGGCTGAAAGTAAAGTTCAAATAAGTGGTGCTAATTTACCTTCTAATTCACCAAGTTTAAATTCAAGTACAAATGCATTTCAATTTAGTTTTAATAATGAGATAAACGAATATAGTTTAAATGCAAGTTTTGATAAAACATTATTTACAGAGTATTATGAAGACTATATCGAGGGTGTTTTTAATAAGAAAAATAGATTAACTAAGGTTAGTGCATATTTACCTTTAAATATAATACTAAACTACAGTCTTGCAGATAGATTTATCATAAAAGACAAATCTTATAAGATAAACTCAATAGATACAGATTTTAAAACAGGTAAGTCTGAAATAGAATTGATTGGAGATTTTTAAATAAAACATTATGATAAAAGAGACTTTAGAGTTACTAAAGAGTCAGGATTGGCTGATTGAAGATGAGGATGTAAATATAGCTAAAGGGTTGTATGAAATGCCTTCAAATATAAAAGAATTAAAAACAAACATAAAAAGAAAAAAATTAGTTAGAAATGGCAAATAACAAAGAAGAGATATTATTAAGGTTAAAAATAGAAACTGATAAAGCTAATGCTGCTCTAAAAAAAACCGATGTAGCTATAAAGAAAACTGTACAATCTTTTAAGAACTTAAAAAAAGGAAGTATAGAGTATCAAGAGGCTCAAGCTAAATTAGCTAGTCTTCAAGCTAATTACGCTCAACAATCTTTAAGGTACAATAAAGCGTTAGAAGCTCATATAGGTACTAAAAATAAAGGTTTAACTGGTCTTAGTAGTGCTACAGGAGCAGCTACATCTGCTACACTAGAATTGGGTAGGGCTATATCTGATGCACCTTATGGTATTCGAGGGGTTGCAAATAACTTATCTCAATTCGCTTCTCAGTTTTCTTTTATGACAAACAAGGTTGATGAAACTACAGGTAAGGTTGCTGGTTTTACTGGAGCTGTTAAAAATCTTGGCAAAGCAATAAAAGCTAATGCAGTATTATTACTTATTCAATTAGTTATAGCTGCTTTTGATAAATATTCAGAAAAAATTAGTAAAGCTTCTAAATCTACAAAAGAGTTTTCAGATTTAGTTGGTAAAAAAGCAGGTAAATTATTATTGCTAAAAGATATTATGAATGACTCAAATGTATCTTTAGAAAACAAAAAGAAAATAATTTCAGATGTAAATGAAGAATTTGAAGATTTAAATCTTACTATAGATAAGCAAGGTAAGTTAACCAAAACATCTCAACAAAACATAGATAAACTTACCCAGTCTTTAGTCAAAAATGCTAAAGCACAAGCAGTATTAGAAAGAATAACCAAAGAACAATCAAAAATAGTAGGAATAGAGATTGAAAGGGGTAAAAGAATAGCTGAAGGAGGAGTTGGAGCTTTTAAAGGAACACTAGATGATTTAGAAGAGCAAAGAAAGAAATATATTGATAGAACTAAAAAACAAATAGATAATAGTAACCTATCAGAAATTCAAAAAAAGAAAGCTTTAGAAAAATATATGAAAAGCTCTTCTATGCAAAGATTTGATGATTTGGCTAATTTTAGGTCAGAAGACATACAAGATGCTAAGGATAGAATTAAAGAGTTACAAAAAATAATTACGAATGAATCACTTTTCTCTGTATTTGAAGATGAAGGTAAGGGTGAAGGTAAAAAGTCAAAAATACCCCTATTTGCAACACCTGAAGAATTAGAATTAGATGTAAAAAATCAACAAAAAGCTCTTGATAAACTTTATAATCAATCAAATTTACAATTAATAAAAAACAAGGAGAGTAAAGAATTATCTGAAGCAAAAACAGAGGAAGAGAAGAAGAAGATAAGAGATAGGTATGAAAAAATAAGGTTAGATGCACAGATAGAATATGAAAAAACACAATTAGAGTTATCTAAAGAAACTGAGATAGAAAAAGCAAGAGTTAAAACTAAAGAGCATCAAGATGATTTAGATAGGCTTTTTGAGAAATTTGAAGTTGAAGTTGAAAACCAAAAAAAATTAGGTAAAATAACACCTAAAAAAGCAACATCATTAATAGAAGGTGCTAGAACCAAAACTGATAAAGCTAAAGTTGATGCAGGAACAGAGCTTGAATCTACAGTAAAAAGTATAGAAGATGCATATTCTCCTTTGTTTACTGTTTTCGAGACTTTAGCTAAGGCTAGAAAAAATGCTTTAGGAATAGGAGATTCTGAAGAATCAAAAAAGTTAGGTGAGTTTTTCGATAAGATAAAGCAGGGTATGAAAGTAGTTTCTGATTTTATGAATTCAGAATACGATAGACAATTAACTATAGAGCAAAATAAAACCAATGTTCTTAACGGAGAATTAAATCAAAGACTTATAAGTGAACAACTCAGTGCTGATGAAAGAAAAAAAATACAAAACCAAATAGCACAAAATGATGAGGATTTAAGAAAGAAGCAAAACAAAATAAAAAAGAAACAATTTGATACTCAAAAAGCATTTAACATATCTACAGCGTTAATAGATACAGCTGTTGCGACTGTGGGTGTTATGAGAGATTCTCCTGGTGGTTTTTTTGCTAGACTTGCACAAGCTTTACCAACAATAGCTTTTGGATTAGCACAAGTTGCGTCAATATCAAGACAAAAGTTTCAACCTGAAGCAGCATCTACACCAACAAGAGTTTCAAGTAGTAGTGGTTCTAGCAGTACACAAAGCAGACAACCTATATTTAACATAGTAGGTCGTAACGATAGTAACCAATTAGCAGATGCTATACAAGGTCAATTTAATCAACCATTAAAAGCTTATGTGGTTTCTAAGGAGGTTACAAGTCAACAACAATTAGATTTAAACATACAATCATCGGCATCAATATAGAACAGATATTGTAGTAGTTAGTTATCAAAATATAGAACGATTATTATGAAAGATTTAGATACAATAGAATTATTTATAGACGACACTAAAGAGGATGATGGCATAGAAGCTATCTCCTTAGTGGAGTTCCCTGCAATAGAAGAAAACTTTGTTGCATTAAGTAAGCATAAAGTAGAGTTTAAAACAGTAGATTCTGAAAAAAGAATTATTGTTGGTCTTGCATTAGTTCCAGATAAGCTCATATATAGACGTAGAGGCGATTACGAGTACAATATAGTGTTCTCTAAGGATACTGTAAGAAAAGCGTCTGAACTATACTTAAAACGTCTTAAATTAAACAATGCGACATTAGAACACGATGACCAAATGACAAGTGGTGTTTCTGTTATAGAGTCCTGGATAGTAGAAGACCCTGAGAAGGATAAAACTGCTTTATATGGTTTAAATGCTGTAGAGGGTGCTTGGGCAGTAACTATGAAGATAGATAACGAAGATGTTTGGGAAGATGTTAAGCAAGGAAAGTATTTAGGGTTATCTATTGAAGGTATGTTTAGCGATAACGTAGAAGATGAAGAAGAAGTAGAAGCATCTCAGGTATTGGATGAATTAAAGAAGTTACTATCTGAAGATGTAGAATTGGAATCTTATAGTGATTATCCTGAAAGTGCATCAAACAATGCTAAAAGAGCTTTGAAATGGAAGAAAGAGAATGGTAGTTCTTGTGGAACTTCTGTTGGTTGGACAAGAGCAAGTCAATTAGCAGGTAAAAAACCATTAAGTAGAGACACTATTGCTCGTATGGCATCTTTTAAGAGACACCAACAACATAAAGACGTTCCTTATTCAGAAGGATGTGGTGGTTTGATGTGGGATGCTTGGGGAGGAACAAGCGGTGTTGAATGGGCAATAAGAAAGCTAAAACAAATAGATAAGAAGTAATATGAGAGCAGTTTATTGTAAATGTAAGAACACTTACTCTATCAAGTGTGATAAAGGCAAGAGTAAAGATTGTAAAGCACCTTACTATTGGAAACAAGGTATAGGCAGTATATACAAGGAAGAAGATAACGATAAATAAAATCTATAAAAACAGGACACTAAAATAAGTAATAGTTATATTAATATAAATCAATAAGTATGAAAGCGACAGAAATCCTTAACAATGTTAAAGAGCTTTTAAATCTTTCTAAGGAAGAGTTGAAGGCTGAAGAAGTTAAAGAAGAAGTGAAAGAGGTTGTACTTGCTGAAGAACCTAAAGAAGAGGTTGTTCTTGAAGAAGAAGCATCACCTAAAAAAGAAGCAATCGCAGAAGAGGAAGGCGAAGCTCCTGTACAGGCTTATGTTACTTCTGAAGAGTTATCAGCAGTAAAATCAGAATTAATGGCAATGATTAAAGCGTTAATCGAAGATAAGCCAATGGGGGATGTTAAAGAAGTTCCTGAAGAATTATCTGAAGAAAAAGAAGTTGAACTTTCTAAAGAAGAGAAAGAGGTTGAATTATCTGAGGAAGTAGAAGAAGTTGTACACTCTCCAGAAAATGCAATCGAAACTAAGAAAAGTTTATTGTCTAACCTAAACAGACCAATGAGTACTCAAGAAAGAGTAAACAGAATGTTATTTAATTAAAATTATAAAAAATGGCTACTACTACTAGTATTACTACTACTTACGCAGGAGAATCAGCAGGAAAATATATCTCTGCTGCACTTTTATCTGGTAACACTATTGCAAATGGAGGATTAACTATCCGTCCAAATGTAAAATTTAAAGAAGTTGTAAAAAGATTGGAATTAGACGGAATCGTAAAAGATGGTTCTTGTGATTTCAACGATACATCTACTTTAACATTAACTGAGAGAATTTTAGAACCAAAAGAATTACAGGTTAACTTAGAATTATGTAAGAAAGATTTTCGTTCAGATTGGGATGCTATCCAAATGGGATACTCTGCATTTGACAGCTTACCTTCTTCTTTCCAAGATTACCTAATTTCTTATGTTGCTGCTAAAGCTTCTCAAAAGAACGAGCAAAACATCTGGAATGGTGCTGATGCTAACGAAGGAGAATTTGATGGTTTCTCAGCTTTATTAGCTGCAGATGCTGACTTACCAGCTGACCAAGAAGTTGCAGGAACTACAGTAACTGCTGCAAACGTAATTGAAGAGTTAGGTAAAGTTGTAGATGCTATTCCTTCTGCATTATACGGAAGAGATGATTTATACATCTATGTTTCTCAAAACATCTTTAGAGCTTACAAGAGAGCTTTAGGTGGATTCCAATCAGGAGGTCAAGGAGCTGCAGGTGTTAACGCACAAGGTAACAACCAAGACATTAACGTTTTATACTTTGATGGTGTAAAAATCTTTATGGCTAATGGTCTACCTAACAACAAAATGATTGCTACTACTAAAGATAACCTACATTTCGGTACTGGTTTATTATCAGACCACCAAGAAGTTAAGTTATTGGATATGGGTGATTTAGACGGAAGTCAAAATGTAAGAGTTATAATGAGATTTACTGCTGGTGTTCAATACGGAGTAGTTGAGGATATTGTAACTTACGGAATTACAAACTCAGCTAACTAATAATTAGCACTTAAATTAATACAAAAAGGGTGGGCTAACTGCCTACCCTTTTTTAATAACTAAAAAACAAAAAAATTATGGCTTGTGATTTTATTACAACAGGTAGATTAGAACCTTGCAAAGACTCAGTAGGTGGTTTAAAAGCTGTTTACTTTGTAGACTTTGGTGATATAGATTTATCAGATGTTGATTATGATACTGATGGAACTACTATTACTTCTGTAGGTACTGGCGTAAGTGCTTATAAGTTTGATGTAAGAGGTGCTTCTACCTATACTGAAAACATTCAATCTAGTAGAGAAAACGGAACTACTATGTTTGAGCAAGTGTTAGAATTGACACTTAAAAAATTAACTAAAGAAGACCACAAAACAATTAAGTTGTTGTCTTTTGGAAGACCTCATATCTTAATCGAAGATAATAACGGAAACGTATTGTTATCAGGATTAGAGTTTGGTGGTGATGTTACTGGTGGTACAATCGTTACTGGTGGTGCAATGGGAGATTTAAGTGGATACACTTTATCTTTTACAGGTATGGAGAAAGCTCCTGCTAATTTTATTGACGGTGGAGATATTGCTGGTGCAGGTTTCACAGTTGTTTCTGGAAGTTAATACTTTTAATCTTTAATTTAATAGACCCTGCCTTAATTGGTGGGGTTTTTTTATTAAATAAAAACAAAAATAACTTATTTGGTTATCATAATATGTTAATACTACAACCGACATCAGGAGAGAAGACAATTGAGATTGCTCCAAGAACATCAGACGTATCAGGAACTATAGTTATGAAACTTAGAAGGGATGGTGATGGTGTTAATGAAACTATAACTTCTTTAACGTTTAATAGTACAGCAAACTTTATTGAAGTTACATTTACTCCTACAATATTAAAAGAGGATTCTACTTATTATTTAGAGATGACTAATAATGATGAATTGTGGTATAGAGATAAAATATATGCTACTTCACAAACGGAGGCTGAGATTAAAACAGAAAAACACAAAATAGGTAATGGAACTATCTACAAACCATATAACACTGTAGATAATAACACATACATAATATAATGAGTTCAAGAAAGAATAATATTAAAAAAGAGTATAAGAACAGCATTAGAGTTGTTAATATGTCTTCTTACGAGATTCCTGAGATAAAAGAGGTTCACAATAAAGATTGGGTTGCTTTTGGTTCAAATAATGATTATTTCGATAAGTTAATTGATAGGTATTTAGATAGTCCAACCAATGGTAGATGTATCAATGGTATTGTTGATATGGTTTATGGTAGAGGATTAGAGTCTACTAATTCAGACTTATTTCCTGAGGATTATGTAAAGATGAAGAAATTGCTTAGACCAAGAGAAATCAAGAGGCTTGTTAATGATTATAAGTTGTTAGGTCAAGGAGCATTACAGATAACCTACAATAAAGCTAAGACTAAAATTGTAAAGGTATCTCACTTTCCTATGGAGACGTTAAGAGCTGAGAAAGCTACTAATGGTAAGATAAAGGCATACTACTACCATCCTTGTTGGAAAGAGTATAAAAACTCAGACAGCCCTAAAAGGATACCTACATTTGGTAATGGTACTAAATCTCAAGTAAACGAACTTTATTTGTTTAAACCATACAGAAGTGGTTTTTACTATTACTCTACAGTTGATTATCAAGCTTGTTTGCAGTATGCAGAATTAGAATCAGAGGTTTCTAACTACCATATTTCAAATATCGAGAATGGTTTACAGCCAAGTTTATTTGTAAACTTTAACAATGGTATTCCAAATGAGGAAACACAAACCATTATAGAGAATAAGATTAACGATAAGTTTAGTGGGAGTTCTAATAGTGGTAAGGCAATTATAGCTTTTAATGAGTCTGCAGAAACAAAGGCTGATATAGAGGCAATACATTTACCAGATGCTCACGCACAATACCAATTCTTATCTGATGAAGCAAGAGAGAAGATAATGTTAGGACACGGAATTGTATCTCCAATATTATTAGGTATTAAAGATAATACAGGTTTTGGAAACAATGCTGAGGAATTAAGAACAGCATCTGTATTGATGGATAATGTTATTATCAGACCATTTCAAGATGGAATTATCTATGGTTTAACAGAAATATTAGAATTTAATAAGATACACCAGGATTTATACTTTGTTACATTACAACCTATAGAGTTTACAGAGTTAGATAATATAGAAACAAGAGTAAAAAGAGAAGAGGAAACAGGAGAGAAATTATCATCAGATGAGGCTAAAGACTTTTCTGAGGAAGAAGGTGATGACCTATATAATCAATTAGAGGGCTTAGGAGAGGTTTTAAGCGATGATTGGGAGTTAATCCATAGTGAAGTATACGAAGATGAAAAAGAGTCCGTTAAAATGGCTGAAATCAAGTATTCTGATAGTCCTTCATCTGAAGACGATAGTATATATAAAGTTAGATACGCATATATGCCTGTGAGAAAGTCTCCAAACAGCAGAGATTTCTGTAAGAAGATGGAGTTACTTACTTCTGATAAGGTTGTATTTAGAAAGGAAGATATTAATATGATGTCTTTTAGAGGTGTTAATAATAAATTAGGACATAAAGGTAGAAATTATAGTTTGTTAAAATACAAAGGAGGAAAAAACTGCCACCATTATTGGGAATTACAGGTTTATAAGAAGTCTGATGGTAAGAAGGTTAATTCTAACGAGGCTTACGAGAAAGGTTTAAAAGAGCCTAACAATCCAGCAGAGATGGGTCAGAGAATGATAGATAGACCAGATAAGGGTGCATATAGAAATGTATTGAGCAAAATAAGAAAATTAATAGGAGAATAATGAAAGCACTATTTATAACAGTAAGTGATTTAAAGGCTAAATCAATCATAAGTGGTAATACTGATGCTGATAAGCTAATACATTTTATAGAGGTTGCACAGGATATGCATATTCAAAATTATTTAGGTGGTAAACTTTATGATAAGTTACAGGCTTTAATAATATCAGGAGATATAGATTTACCTGCTAATTCTGATTATAAAGCTCTTAGAGACACTTATATTAAACCTATGTTAATTTGGTTTACACAGGCAGAGTACTTCCCTTTTTCTATGTTCAAAATAGATAATGGAGGTGTATCTAAGCATAGAGGGGAAGAGTCTGACTTTGTAAATTTCTCTGATATGGATAGAATGATGAGTAAGATTAACGATAGGTCTGAGTTTTATACGAGAAGGTTTTTAGATTATATTTGTTTTAACAGTAATAAATTCCCAGAATACACCAATAATCAGAATGGAGATATGTATCCTGATAAAGATGCTGATAACTTTTCTAGTTGGGTTTTATAATGGAGGGGAAAGGAAAACGGACATATAAGACAAAAAAGGTTAACATAATAAAGTTAGATACTTTTTACAAGAAGGTGAATAAAGAAATAAAAGAAAAAGATGGCAAACGAAATATACGATAGTACTTGGTGGGGTAACACAATAGATACTGCATCTTCTATAGGCACATCTACAGAGATGTTACAAGGTCAGTTTGATATGAATGGTAGACAAGAGGTAGAAGCTAAAAAGTGTTTAGCTGATGCAATACATAGAATAGGAATACAAGATATACAAAATT
>Ga0209653_1003084_pt1 | contig 11631 bp, 15 predicted proteins | sample SaaInl6LU_22_DNA_FD_184644 | JGI IMG/M metagenome (GOLD analysis project Ga0209653, IMG submission 184644) | Marine microbial communities from expanding oxygen minimum zones in the Saanich Inlet - ESP_116LU_22_DNA (SPAdes) (version 2) | ecosystem: Environmental > Aquatic > Marine > Intertidal... | reverse complement strand
GTCTCCAGAACCACCATCAGAATCCCCACCATCGGAACCACCGCCTCCTCCATCACCACCATCAGAACCACCACCGGAGTCTCCACTTCCACCACCACTATCTCCACTACCACCACTATCTCCTCCACCAGATGAACCAGAACTACCAGATGAGCCTGAGTTATTGTTGTTAGTTGCGTTGTTAGCGTTGTTAGTTGCGTTTTGAGTTTGGGTTGTTGCTGATGAACATGGAGATAATGCAGCCCACCAAGCGTATTGTTGAACTAACCAAGATTGTAGTTCACCATTAATGTATTGATTGTAAGTAAATAGTTTAACCTTATTATAAAAGGATACAACAGCTGAACCAGATGTGAAATCAGCAGAAACTACTTGCACCTCACCAGTACACCTATCAACAAATGTTTGTGTAAAAGTTTGCCCGTAACTAAGATTCGTTACGAATATAAAAAAAAGTATCGATAGTAGTTTTCTCATTCATTAGTTTTCGAATATTCCTTTTCTTATCATTCTAGATACTATTCTTGCCGAAGCAGTTTCTAATGCTTTACGAGTAGTAACACCAATTGCAGATTGTCTAAAGTTTACTTCATCTACACTTAACCCCAATAAACCCTCTTGTTTCTTTACAGTAGTTGCCTCACCTAAACCAGAACCAACAAAGTATCTTCCATTTTCGGCATCGGTAAATCTAACTTGTAATCCTAAACGAGTTATTTGTTTTTGAGTAACTCCATCTTTAAGTGCAACAACTTCATCTTCTGATACTGAGAAATCATATATCTCAATAGTAACAAAGTATTCAGCAAGAGTAATCTTACCCATACCATATACTTTATTTTCGGATACACCCTTACGAGATGCAACCCATTGTGATTTCATTCTATTCTTAATCTCAGATTTCTCTTCTACGAACTCAAATCTATTAGTCCAATCTAAGTATTCAATTACCATATTGGTTACTCCTAATCCAATCCTAGCATCTCTTAACTCAGGCCACATCTCATACACCATATCAGATGCAGATATGTTAATTAGTGCAATGGGAATATATTCTCCATCGTAATCAGATACATCATCAATTGATTTTCTTTTTTCAAAATCTGCTTGATATGTTTCTGCCTTTACCGAACCTACTTGTCCAATAGCATTATGTGTAAACAATACACATACTAATAAAAAAAGTAATTTTTTCATATTCTTATTTTTTATTTTTCATATGTTTGGTTAAATTGGGATACATATTATATCCCGATTGGATTAACCAATTATCCAACTTCCTTAATATTTCTATAATCTTTCGCATACTAACAACAATAATCAAATATACCGAATTGTACATTATCGAATTGTGATGGATTTGTGACAAGTTCAAATATCATTTTACCAATACCTGAAAAAGCCATAACCATCAAACAATATATTATTACTGCCAGCATGTAATCAAATAAGGAGTTACAATCCATCCATATTTGTTTAATAACATCTAAAAACACCATAATTTTATTTTAATAATTAACTTCCTATAACTTACTACCAATCCGCTTCTTCTTCTACTTCTTTTTTCTTCTTAACAGGGACTTTAACCTCCTTGATAACCACTCTCTCCTTTACTGGTTTTTGTTCTGGTATATTTACTACGATAGTAGGCCCTTGAACATTAACCTCTTGTTTTTGTTCTATTTGAACTTGTTCAGTTTGTTCTTCGGATTCAATTCCTACAAACGATTTTACCTCATCTATAAAAACACCACCTAATGTAGTTAGTACTATACCAACTCCAGCTATTATTTGATTCTTTATTTGTGCAAAGAATCCTTCTTTTTTATCACTCATAATTTATTTAGTTTACCACAAATGATTGGTTACCCAATATGTTGTGAAATTCATCCGTTAATTGTATCATATAACCACTCTTATCTAAAGAAGCAACATATACTCTAAGAAGATTATCACCCTCTTCAGCCTCTATCATTTCTTGTGATATTAATTCATTATTGATTCCATGTCTTATTTTAATTCTATATTTACCATCTAATGGCAATTTTACATTCATTGCAACTCTATCGGTTACAATAGTGTTTTCTAATTTTATACCAATCAATTCTTTTATTTGTAAAGATTGTGGTACTTCTTCATTAGTAATTGGTTCTAAAAATTCATCATCTTTAGCACAACCAATTAATATAGTAAACGTAAGTAATAGTAGTAATAATTTTTTCATCTTTTTATTGTATTATAAAGTTAATTTTTGTTCCATCTGCTTTCACACCTTCTTTTACTCTAAAAGAAATTAAACCAGATGTATTTTCTATCGTTTCTAATGGTGTGAATATTAGTTTATATGGTGTTCCTTCTTTAACAGTAGTTTCGAAGTTTTGGTCAAATGAACCAACCCTTACTATTCCATCTTGAACTATGTTAGAAAAGTTAGTCATTGTATTACCAGTATCAAATATTACATTCTCTAAAGAAAGTACAGTAGGGTCATATACGATATTAAACTGAGAACCAACCATACCTTCAACATCGGAGTTAATAGAGAACACTACTTGTCCTTCATCGTTTATCTCAGATATTAAATCAATATTAGCATCTTCTGATTGAGTTTTTGAATATCTAGCAGATGATTGTCTAGCAGAAGTTGATTTACCACCACTCTCTACTGATGGTGTCCATGAGTGAGAAAAGTTTACATCACCTCTTAATCCATGTGCCAAATCAATAGTATTAGTTGTACCATCGGTTGGTGTAAATGATTTAACAAATGTTACTACATCATTAGCAACCGCACCATATGTAGATTCAATACCACTATAATCTTCAGTTTGTCCATCTTGTGTGATTAAGTTTGTATTAGAACTATCTACCCCTTGAAGGTAAGCAAGTATCTCATATGAATCTTGGAAATCTACTCCATTATTATCACCAACAACATCACCCATTATATCTTGTATGAAATAATCAAATGTAGTTGAACCACCACTTGGACCAGAACCAGCTCCAATTGCCTCAGCAAATACTAATGCTAAATCAGATACAGTTACAACTTCATCTAAGTAATCTACATCTTCTGCTAAGTTTGCTTCTGCAGTATATGTTATATCATTTTCTAAACCAGTTACTGATGCTTGTCCACTTTCATCGAAAGTACCTGTTGCAACTGATTCACCTGCACCATTCTTAATAGTATAAGAGTAATCTGTTTTAGTTGAATTCGCAGTTTTAAGATTGATTACGAATGCACCAGCATTACCACCCTCTATACCACTTAAATCTTGTCCATCTTTAGAACGAGTAGTTTGGATTTGTGTACCATCTGATTCTTGGTAGTTAGCCCAATTTACTTTAATAATATCACTATAATCAGAATATCCACTATTGAACTTATCCTTTATCTTAAATGAATACTTAACAAATTCTTGTCCGTTTTCTAATGCAGATGCAGATTGTATAGTAATTCTTTCTACACTCCAATCAGCACCAGTCTCATATGAGTTATTTCCTGCTTCATCCCTCCAATAGATATATTGTACATCCATATCATCTTCATCGGAATCTGCTTTAGGTACATATTTGTATCCTGTCCAAGCATTTCTAGCAAATGATGCACCAGTTGGTGCTTGTGATTCATGTGAGATATACGATAACAATTTATTGTTATACTCGAAATCTAATTGACCTAAAGTCAAATCGTTTCCATCTCCTTTAAAGTATTGAAACTTCATAATTAAAGTATCTCCAACTTGTGTAACAGTGTTAACTGGACTATAATCAATAGATGATTGTCCATACGAACTTAGTGTAAACATTACACTAACTAATAATAGTAAAATTTTTTTCATTCTAATAAGTCTTTTATTATTTTTTCACACACTCGTTTAAGTGCGATTGATGCGGTTTGTTGATTAAACCTACCATCGGCTGCAATAATCAATGTTGATTGAGAGATTTGTTTAGAAGTTCCTGCTTGTTTGGAAACTTTGATAACTTTACCATCTTCAATTAACTCTCCGATAGCAGCAATTTGGGTTAGTGCAACACCTTTTCTAAAAACAGCGATAGATGTACCCATATTCTTAATGTCAAAAAATACTAATCTAACATTAATCCTTTGTGATGCACCATCGTATAAATCGTAGTCTAATTCTAGAATGATTTCTTCTAAAATATTTTTGATACCAACCGTAAGATTCCTATTACCAGCAAACTTACCCATACGAATTTCGTTGGTAACTTCACCGATTGCTATTTCTTTCGTTTCGTAAAAATCGTTTTGTGCTTGAGTTGATACACCCATGAAGAGGAATATAACTACTAACACAAACTTGTTTATAGCAGATTTCATTATGCTATACCTTTCTTGTTTAGGTAAAACAATTAATACAACAATTCTAAAACAGGTAAAATTTATAAAACAGGCAGATGCCCTTAGATAACGGATATTGTTGGAACAATTTTACTTATGAGTATAAGATACTACTCGGTAAGTATTTTCTATAAATATAACTAAGTTTTAAATACCAATGGTTTTTAACCTTAAAATTTCATCCTTAACCTTTTGGGTAAATGGAGTCCATTTAAAGTTCGCCAACATCCAGTCTCTATAATATGCTGGAATTTGTCTAACTTCTTTACCAGCATACTTACCGAATGGCATCTTAACAGAAGGGCCACTTTCAGCAAGTTCATGTGGAGATGGTTTACCCTCGATGTGTAATCCAATCTCGCTAAGAGGAATTCCAGTTAGTAGTTTTTTATCTTCACCATACATAGACCAACGACCCTTTTCTTCTTTAAAGTAAATATCTTCCACCTTACCGAACTTAGGAACTGCACCTACAAAGTCTACAACTAATCCTTCTGATTTATTAGGATGTATACGAGTTACCCTTCCAACAAACTGATACCACCAACTTAAAGACGCAGTAGACCTACCAGTAATAATACAATCTAACTCAGGATAATCAAACCCAACTGTTAATATATTAACTTGTGCTATACATCTTAACTCACCTCGTTTAAATTCATCTAGTACATTCCTTCGTTCCCCACTACTCATACCAGAATAGACTGCTTTACAACTTGGAATGAGTTCTGATAGTTCTTCTGCAGCTGCAATTGTTGGAACTGCAATAAGAATAGATTTTCTATCATACAACTCCTTTACTTTATTAACAATCTTTGTAGATATCTTTTGATTCTTATAAGATTTCTTAATCGATGCATTTGAATACTCAGCACCAGTTGTATTATAGACTAAATCACCTGAGTCAAAGTCATATGATTGGTATTCTAATCTACTCCAAAAATTATTCTTAACCATATCTTCTATTTGTGCGACATGAATAATCTTTTTAAAGAAATTACCTTTCTTAGAACGATTAGTTAACATTACTAGTTTAGAAAATGGTCTACCATCTGCCCCCATATTGGTTTGTAGTTTCAATGGAGTTGCAGTTAACCCTAAAGTATGAACAATCCCAGCACCTTTTAAGAACCTTCGTAACATACCATTTGGTTCTCTCGGAAATCTATCACATTCATCAATGATAACCTTAGTAATTCCATATTCTTTAAACTTAGGCGCTATGTTTATAATAGACCCAATTGTTGCATAAGTAACATCACTTAACTCTTTACTACCCATTGAGGCGGAATATATAGTCGCTTTACCCCCTAAATTGATGAATTTGCCGTAATTTTGTTCCAATAACTCCTTAGTTGGTTGAATTACTAAGACTTTTTCGTTAATATCCTTTGCAATTTGTGCAATAACGATAGATTTACCGAACGCAGTAGGTGCTACTATAATAGATGGAACTGGTTTCTTTTGTGAAAAATACTCAACTCCTGCCCTAACTGGCTCTATTTGGTTATTTCTTAATGTTAGCATGTATAATACTTATATATGTGTATATATAAATATACACTTTTACTAATATACGAAAAAAAATTGACATACACAAAAAAATAAATGATAACTTTCTTAAATAATGTTTGGTTATTACGAAATTTATTCGTATCTTTGTATCAAAATATGTTGAAACGAGATTCTTCTTTTAGAATTTCGTGATACCTATTTAAAAAGATTATCACCACGTTGGTGGTAACAGTTATAATAATTAGTTATATTTAATATGAACAAAAACAAACGTACAATTATGAAGCAATTTTTAATTGGGTTATTGATGGTGTTTACCACAATGACCGGCTACTCACAAATCTCTGGAACAGTGATTGATGAGGAAGCGAATCAACCCCTACCTGGTGCAACGGTAGTAATAAAAGGAACCCAAATAGGTACAACTACCGACTTTGATGGTTTCTTTTCTATTTCTGAGGCTAAGTCAGGGGATACTTTAGTTTTTACTTTTATAGGATTCGATGCTGCCGAAGAGGAAGCATATGATGGAATGGAAGTAATTCTACAAACTGCATTAAATCAATTAAGTGAAGTAGTAGTTACTTCTGGTGTAATTGATATTGCAAAGGTAAGGGAAACTCCAGTAGCAGTTTCGGCAATCTCTGTATCAGAGATTACTTTAAAAACTGGTAACTTAGAATTTCCTGAAATTATGAACAAAACACCTGGTGTGTACGCTACTAAACAAGGTGGTGGATATGGTGATTCAAGAATCTCTCTTAGAGGTTTTGACCAAAGAAACACATCATTCCTTATCAACGGACAACCTGTTAATGATATGGAAAATGGTTGGGTGTATTGGTCTAACTGGCAAGGTCTTACTGATGTTGCAAGTGGTATCCAAATCCAAAGAGGATTGGGTGCGTCTAGATTAGCAGTACCTTCAGTTGGTGGAACTGTTTCTATTTTTACTAAAGCGGCTTCTAAAAGCCAAGGTGGTAAAGTACTTCAAATGATTGGTAACGATGGTTACAAAAAAACAGGAGTATCTTACAACACAGGTAAAAATGAAAAGGGATGGGCATCATCGTTCTTACTATCAAGATGGGAAGGAGATGGATATGTTTACAACACAAGTGGAGAAGGTTACACTTATTTTGCAGCAGTTGGTTATGCACCAGAAGGTTCGGCTCATGAGTTGAACTTTTCTTTTTTAGGAGCAGGACAATGGCATCATCAAAGAGATGTATGGGTTTCTATTAGAGATTACCAAAACTTTGGTAGTGATGGAATCGACCAAAGATGGAACTCTAATGGTGGTACATTAAATGGAGAAGAATTCTCAATGAGAAGAAACTTCTATAACAAACCACTAGCAACTTTCAATTGGGATTGGGAAATTAATTCTAATCTTAAACTAGCTACATCATTATATGGTTCAGCTGGTAGAGGTGGTGGAACAGGTCCAAGAGGAAACAACTTCCGTAATGGAGTATCTGATATCCTACCTTTTAGAAAGGATTTAACTGAACACTACTTAGAAAATGGTAGAGGTTCAAGAGATGCAAATGGCTTCATCGATTTCGATGCAGTTGTTGCTAACAACCAAGCAACTACCGAAGGATACACTGGTGATATCGGTGGATACGAAGGATTGTTAATTGGTTCTAATGGATTTAGAGACTCAAATGTAAACAGAGAAGTATTAGTAAGAAGAGCGTCTATGAACTCACACAATTGGGTTGGTGGTATCTCTAACTTAGAAGGTCAGTTCGGTAAATTTAAAACATCTATTGGTGTTGATTTACGTTCTTATACTGGTTACCATTATAGAACTCTTAACCATTTGATGGGATTAGATGGATATTATTCAACAGGTAATAGAAACTCTGCAGGTCAGATTATCGAAACTACCATTGAAGCATCTCCATTTAAGAACACAGGTTTGAATGGACCTAAGATTGACTATTACAACGTAGGTAAAGTTGGTTGGCAAGGTTTAAATACTATGGTTGAATATGGTGGTGATAAATTAACTGCAGTTGTTCAAGCGGGTCTTTCGAATCAAGCATTCCAAAGAATCGATTACTTTGACCAAGTAGGTAATCCAGAATCAGATGTTCAAAACCAAGGTGGTGGATACATTAAAGGTGGAGCTAACTTCAACATTGATGAGAAACAAAATATATTCTTTAATACAGGATTCATTTCTCGTCAACCTCAGTTTGGAGCAGTATTCCCTAACTATGCAAATGAAATCAATCCAGATTTACAAAATGAAGAAATTACTTCATTCGAATTAGGATATGGATTTGCTGCTAATGATTTCTCATTCAATATCAACGCTTACACTACAACGTGGGGTAATCGTTTTGTACAAAGAAACTTATCTAACCAACAAGGTGTAGATGGTTCAGCTCAATTTAAGAATATTGATGTTGTACATAATGGTATCGAATTTGAAGGTAAATATAGATTATCTAATGCTACTAAATTTAAAGGTATGTTATCAATCGGAGATTGGAGATATACTAAAGATTTCGAAGCAGAGTTATTCGATGACCAACAACAATCAATTGGTACAGGTACTCTTTACTTAAAAGATGCTAAAGTTGGTGATGCAGCACAATTTACTGCTAACATTGGTGTAGACCAAAAAATCACTAAGAACATCTCTATGGATTTAGATTATAGATTCGTTGATGGACTTTATGCTGACTACTCTATTACTGATTCAGAGTTTACAAACCCTGATAATGCTGGAGCACTTAAACTTCCTTCTTATGGATTGTTTGATTTAGGTGTTACTGGAAAGATTGGTAATGGTTGGACTATTAGAGCAAACATCAATAACCTATTAGATGAAACATATATTGCAGAATCAAACTCAAACATTCATGCAACTGATGCTTCAACTACTTGGAATGGTGTTGATACTAGAAACTCAGTATGGTTCGGATTTGGTAGAACTTGGAACGCAAGTTTAACTTATAGATTCTAATAAGAAACCAAAGGACAAAAAGAAAGGGGATAAAATTAATTATCCCCTTTTTTTATGCGTTATATTTTGTGATTAAGATAATCTATTTAATTTAACTTTCTTGCTATTGAGTAGAAATCTAATACAAACCCATATCCAGCACCGTCATAACTATGGTCTATCTCAAAGGGTAATTTAAATTTCTTTACTAATTCTTTTAATATGATATAATCAATTAGTTCATCACCACCAGCTCTATCTGCAATAGCTAACTGAAGTGCATCCAATTCTTTGGAACTCTTTGCCATAGCAATCAATCCTTTGTTTTTTAATTGAGGGATAAACTTAAATTCAACTTTGTGACTTGTGCCACCTGCTTTAATGTTAATTTTCATGACCTATGCTTTAAAGGATGTAATATCTTTATATCTAATCTCGTGTTCACCACCATTACTATCTACGGCAAATAAACTTTTATTACCATCCCACATATCTGTGTTGTCTTGGTTACCATTATTAGGGTTATAGATAACATACTCTTTTCCTCTGCTTGTAGTAATCATAGCATCATCGTGCTTCTTGATGAGTTTAAGTAATTTCTTTTTATCAAAACTCTCTTCGTTCATTAAATCTACTAGTCTAATCATAATGTTTATTTTTTGTATACGTTTATAAATATAAAAATTTTGGATTAACCAAATAAGTATAATCCATAACCAATTAATAAGTTTAAATTGATTACTACTAAGTTCCATTGTTTTGCCAACCAAACTTGAGGTAAGGATAGAACGGCTCCACATAAATAAGTGTACGCACCCATATTATCATAAGGAAGTAGGTAAGGAGACATCATAATAAATGCACTACCCATATACCCCATACGATTACCAATCCTTTCTGCAGCGGTTAATCTTCTACTTAGAACAGACCACTCTGCAATTCTTCTTCCTATTGTCTTTTTAACTTTCTTCTTCATAACATCAGTATTGCCGTTTCGAGGTGCACCCTCGGTCTTTTAAAATTTTTTTTGGTGTCGGACAAAAAGATTTTTTCAACCCTCGTCGCTATTTGATTTATCTTGATAGTATATCTCGTTTCCTTTAGAATCTTCAAAGTACCCAACCTTATTGCAAGAACAAAGAAGATACCAACCAGAAGAAGGAGAACCCTTTAGTTCCGATTTCTTACCACATTGACATTCCATTGTTTTATGATTTAAATCTTCGATTGGGTTTGCCTTGGGCAGTCCCACCAACCTTGATTCCTTTAGAAGGTTTCGTAGATACCCTATCCACCCAACGAAGACCAAAGAAAAATCGAGCACTAAGACGATGAAACCAATTAGGTTTCGTTTTAAGTGCAAAGGAAATAAAGTGTTCCTCGTCGCCGATTTTCCATTCTCCGATAGGTTCATTAGAATAATTGTTTGTATTCGCCATTTTGTTCGTTTTCATTATATAGTTTCATTATATCCCATACTACCTTACAATCCTCATACCTCTCCTCCAGTTCTAAATCTGCTAGTAATTCAGACAAGGATGTATAAGGGATAAGGGATACTATGGTAGACTTGCGTATTGACCCACTATTAGATGATAAGTTATCCCATACCCAATATAGAGAGGATATCCTTACTTCCCTCATGTTCTTAAAGTAATCGTTCTGAAATTTATCGATATAATGGAATTCCTCTGGGTTCATACAACATATGAGTTTAAATATAAATATCCCTTATAAGGAAATAACCCCATACTGAGAGATTAGAAGAGGAGCCCATGCACCTTTGATATAATCCATATAAACATCCACACCATAGATATTACACAATATAGGATACCTGCCATGACTCCCCACTTCCATTTTTTCATATTATCCCATCCTTAGTTATAGTGTACTTGTATTTACCATCCCATATAGAATAAGAAAGAATTTTATTGCCTCTCTTTGTTATCTCTCTTATGGTGCCGGATTCTATACCACCTGCAAATTTGAATTTAACGATATCCCCTTTCTTTCTACTCATCTCCTAGAATTTTCTTTATCTCTCCTATAAGGTTAAATACCGATGACTCTATGTGAAGTGAGGAAGGGAGCAATTCTCTTTCTATCCTTTTAATTAAATCTAAGATTACCTTTTCTTTCATTAGTTATTATCACCTTCAAACTGAAATGGTCTATTAGAGTTATAATAAGACTCTCCATGGATTATAACTGTCTTTGTTGAGGTTTGTTTACCTCCTAGTTCATAATGGTAAAACTTTTCTCCATCAATTGTAACTACATCATTTTTAGTACTGAATGTTTTCATATCTTTTATGTTTTATTTTATACCCCTAATATACGAAAAATAAATGACAATACCAAATAAACCCTTGATTAATTTTTTATTGCGTGGATTGACTATTCACTCTCAGAGTGTACCCAAGGGGTATCAAAGGGTGTTTTTCTTATAGGGGAAAATTGCTGTCTCGCAATATAAACGTGTCAGACCCCGCCTCACTGCGTTCGGCATTCCCTAGTTACAAGAAACCTCCGTCACTCCGACCCTTATACTGAGGTACTGCCGGGTAAGAGGGATTTACAACTAGGGCACTGATACTGAGTAAAAACACCTTTTAGTTCCCATACCCACTTACACTTACTACACTCTACCTCTACCCTATGATGTATACTTACCTTATGTTTCTTTTCCATACCCTTATAAGTATTATATAGTATAGTAGTATTAGTAATACTAGCTATATTTTATTTAGTGTCCGATGGGGAGTTTGTCCAGTGGGAATTA
>Ga0209653_1003080_pt1 | contig 11639 bp, 7 predicted proteins | sample SaaInl6LU_22_DNA_FD_184644 | JGI IMG/M metagenome (GOLD analysis project Ga0209653, IMG submission 184644) | Marine microbial communities from expanding oxygen minimum zones in the Saanich Inlet - ESP_116LU_22_DNA (SPAdes) (version 2) | ecosystem: Environmental > Aquatic > Marine > Intertidal... | reverse complement strand
TAAGATCTCGTAAGAAAAGATACTCCCTACGCTTCCTCGCCACACCATTTCAATATTATAAAAAATATTTTTAAAAAAATAATTATATCATTCCGCTCTCATCTGTCCCCTAAAAAGGATACATTGTATGATAATCATCTATTACACATGCCTTTAATATTAACATATCCCTCACATCTTCCTCCTGCATATTGATAATGTTTATACCTAATGTTTCATATACAAGGTCGGCATGATTAGTTCTCATAAGAGCATCTTCGCTAAACCACTCGGCAATTGCTCGTGATGCTTTATTGTGATCTGCACCGTAGTAGTCTGTTACCACCTCATTTGCTACATCATCTAATATACTATCCATGCGCTCACGGTAGTCTTCATCGGTCTCGGTTGTTGCCGTCTTGTAGTCCTCATCGTCGGCATCTACCTCATCGCCCCATAATACTACATTGTCTCTAACCTGTTCTACTAACTCCATCATAAGTGACATCACGCTCTTTCGTTATATATATAACACACCTAATCCTTATATACTTTTTACCTACATAAAACATTATCTGACATTTGACTTATTTAATCTACTATTGTAATAGTGTATCCAATAATTTTCTCTAATGCCTAATTCCTTACCATTATTACATGGATAATCTTCAATTTTTTCCATTACCCAATTATCCCATCCGCCAGTATTACGAATACATCTATAAAGAGGATAATTATAACCTATATCATTTGGAGAGTAACATCTTCGTTTGTGTTGGTATTTTCTAACAGACCAGTTAGTATTTACTCCGACATATACATTTTTTCTTTCAACATCAAAAATATTTCTCAATAAATATATTGATGCTTTATCATACCTTCTTTTATAATTTTTATAGATCATCTTTATTATATAAAATCATATTTTTTTTCGTATGAATTACACATGTAACTATGAACTTTTTTATGATATAGTATAAACACATCTAAAACATATCTTCTGCAATATACACAATATTCAACCCCCATTTTATTATATGCGTATATTTTAAAAAAATTATTTTCTCAACATATAATAAAAAGAATGTCAGATTTAACTCAAACAGATATGAACCCTACCTCAAAACCTACTCCAAATAAGCAAAAAATCCGCTTAATATTCCCCTACGAACAAAACCCAGAGTTTAAAAAACTTGGTGTTAAATGGGATATGGAACAAAAAATCTGGTACTATCCATCATTAGACGGCGAGTTACCAGATAATCTAAAACCTTTTAAATGCTATAAAATCGCCATTGATTATGATGATAAAGAATATTACAAACCAATCCTAAAATCTATGAGATGGGATAAAAATCTAAAAGTCTGGATTGTAAATCAAGAAGATTATACAAAATTCACTCAATTATAATTTATTTTGGTGCTTCACAAAGTATCAGCACTAAAAATTTTACAATTTTTTTTTTAGGCTATTCTGTTAATTGTAATATGTCCGTTATTTCCAGCAATATAAACATTACCACCACTACCCTCTCTGTAAGACCATATACTAATTAAATCATTTTGGTTTAACTCAAAAATAGTTGAAGCACCTTGACAATTTTCTCTGTTATTTGTTGTATTGTTATATCTTAAATAACAACTACCAATAGCATTTTTTATTCCGTTAGGGTCTGTATTATTTACTCTAATATATGTTGGATTTATTTTTCTATCACTTCCGTTATTTTGCGACCTTACTAACATCGTATAAGCAATTTCATATACACCATCAGCAGGTATGGTAATAGTGCTCGCTGTATTAGAATATCCTCCTACATTTAATACTTGTGTTCCAAAGAAAGAATTTTGAATTGGTGTAAATCCTGCTCCAAGTTGATTTGTAGCAGTATCAAATATTATTTTCAAATAACTTGGTGAAAACAGATACGATGGTATTGTTGGTATAGTTGGTGTATTTAATAAGTTATTATAATCTGTTGTTCCAGCAGGTCCTGTATCACCTTGCGGTCCTGTTTCTCCTTGTATTCCCTGTGGTCCTATTTCTCCCTGTGGTCCTTGAATACCTTGCGGTCCTGTTTCTCCTTGAATACCCTGTGGTCCTGTTTCACCTTGAATACCTTGAATACCTTGAATACCTTGTATGCCTTGCGGTCCAGTTTCACCTTGAATACCTTGCGGTCCTGTTTCCCCTTGAATACCTTGCGGTCCTGTTTCCCCTTGAATACCTTGCGGTCCAGTTTCACCTTGAATACCTTGTAATGGTCCTGAACTAATAATATCACCATTTGGTAATTTAAGATTTTTAGCAAATTCAACATAATCAGGATGAGTAGTAGAAATATCATTTTTAAATGCTGTCAAATCTGCTGTATTAGTTGCTATATCAGTAGCATTTTGCGTAATTTGATTTTGTAATACTAATACTTGCCCTGCTAAATTAGTAGAAAATGCAAGATTTAAACCATCACCTAATGCTAATATTTCGGTTTCTATATCACTAAAACTTGTTAAAGTAGTATTATCAGCAAACTTGATAGTTCCTACTTTCAATTCCACACCACATTCAACTTGATTATGTTTTAATATTAATAATTCAGTATTATTATGAACGAACTTGGTAGTAGCAGTAGTTATATCTTCGCTTTCAGGTTCTCTTTTAAATACCCAATCTTTCGTACCATTTTCCAAAGTAATACTTGCCCTATCTTTGAAAGATGACACACCACCAATAGTCTTTTCTTCGTTAGTATAAATTGTAAATAAACTACCTACATCATCATTTACTTCCTCTAATAATAAATTACCATTTACTTCTACTTCTGTATTGAAAACTTGGTATTTAGTTTTTTGAGATATTTTTTCAATTGGCACAGAAGAAGCTAATGTCCTTCTTGAACTAATTTGAGTTGTAGCAGTTTTCGCAGCGAAACTACCAACTGGTATAGATGTTTCTACCTGACCAGTATCCAACGCCATACCAATATTCTCCTGCCAAACGAAAGTATTAGTATGCGGTTTATATTTCAAAATATATTCATCAGTTGTTAAAAAAGCTTCGTTAGTATAATCAACTATATTTTGTAGATTAATTGGTATTGTTGAAACATTCATTTGTTGTAAAAAATAATTAAAACCAAATGCCACATTAACATATGGATTAGAACCATAAGTTTTTAAAAATTTATGCGAAGCAATATTATTAGCATTCATTCCAATTGTTAAACTTGGGGAATGCACCGAAAATCCGTGATATGGATAATTTTGAATATCTGCTAATACCGATGCTGATACACTGATTTCAATCGTATCGTCGTAATAAAATTCAAATTGTGATACTACTTGATTTGTATAAGTATTTACCCTATCAGTTCCAGTAAAATATCCTATAAAATTAGTTCTATCCCACGATGTTATTTCAAAATAATATACCTGTTCTACCAATGCTGGTATTCCAGAAATCGGTAATCTATTAGGTGATACTAAATTATCAATTTGATTAATTAATATACCATTATCCAAATCAAATGGTCCTCTCGTAGGGCAATTTACATATACATTACCATTTAGTAATAAATCACCACTTTCCATTAAACACGCAATCTGCGTATAATTAATACCCCAAGACCATTTAAAATATGTATCCTCGTCCGCTGGCATACCATTTGTAGTATTAAACTTATCACCATTAGGTAAGAATAAAGGTCTAATTGTTCCTGACGCATCTGTAAAAATATGATTGTATTTTTTGCGACTTGCGGATGATATATAACTCCAATTTCTTAAAGGTTCGGTTGTATGTTGAGATGACAAACTACTATTCATATAAAACTCCTGACCTACTCCAAAATTTTCAGCAAATATTGATGGGGCATTTATAAATACTCTTATCTGCGTATTGGGGTCATTATTTTTTCTAAAATATAAACTATCTAATCTATATTTGTAATTATCCACCAAAAACTCATCACCATCATTAAATGTTTGTATTAATGTATAAACTGAATTTTTTTCTCGGTATAAAGACCATACTCCATCCTGTCCTTGATATTTAATAATATCACCCCCAAGCACATTCATTAAAAAACTTTGTCCTGCACCACCTGTTGTAGGTTGTCCCACATAATCAGTTTCAAACTGGTAAAAATATCCTTGTGCTTGCATTTGGGTTTCAATATAACTTAATAAAAATGTATATTCAAATGGTGGGTGTGGGTCATCATAGATTGTAAGAGGTGTTATTCCTAAATAAGAATAATCTGCTAATTTTCTTGATTGACTTAATGATGTAATACTTCGTGATAATATTTTAATATCAAAATCAGTTCCATTTGGTATTTGTTTAAATGTTAAAATCTTTCTATCATCTAATGAAAGTGCCATCGCAGATACTGCTGTTAAATCTAATGGGTTTTCTAAATTATAAGCATCACTTATACCATCAGAATAAATAAATCCTTTCGTCCCTGTTCCAGTAGTAGGTAATTTAGTTTCAACTGATGCAACCCTCCTACTTGTATCTAAACTTCTTACTTTTGTTTCAATACTTCTAGTTTTAGTTTCCTGAACTCCTGATGCTTCTTTTAAAATAAATCCACCACTAACGAAAGTTATAATCCTTATCATTTCAGTTACATCTACAACAACCTTATTGTTAAAAGTTAAATCAGTAGATGATAAATTACCACCAGTTGCAGTCTTAAATAATAATTTAGGATATATTTTTAATTCATATAACAATGAACGATTATTAAAATTATTTAAATCAATTGATATTTTACAATCTCTAATACCAATACTTCCATAATCGTAAGTTTGATTAATTGATACACCGTGATATTTTCCATTAATATAAAAATGCCAATAAGGCTGGTCACACCATAACAAAATACAATTTTCATTTCCAAAATATATTTCGTTTTCGCTATTGTTAAATGTGAAAGATGTTTCATCGGCTATATTAGATGGATTAACAAAAACTAATTTATAAATTGCAGTATTACTTACATACTCTAATTTAATATAAAATACTGGATAATTATTAACATCTACAAACTTAACTAATATATGGTCATCTGTTCCATCAGTATTTGAAGCAAAAGGTTTATGAAAGAAACTAATACAAGACCTATCACCACTACTTATAGCCATTACATTTTTAGTTCTAATTTCAGTATTACCACCCTCGACACCATTAAAGTTTTTCATATTAAAAGGACCACTTCCATAAGATAACTGACCACTTGGAGCTAACATTTCAAAATCATAATCACTTGCTGGTATTCCTAATAACCAATCTCTCGCATTATTTATAATTTCACCTTGAAAATGATACATTACAATTGGATATTGTTCTCCAAATGCTACACCAAGTAATGGATCATATTGTATCTCTTGATTGAGTTCGCGATATAAGTATTGATGATTTCCATTAATTTTATAATTATATCTAACATCAGTATCATCTAACTCTCGTAAATTATAAGGACTATAAGCAGAAGCATCTTTAACTTCTATTAATACATCATTATAAGTAGCATCAGTGAATGCAACAGATAATACTAATTCATTTTGTATTACAAGATTTACAAGATTATTTATATATACATCGTCAATTTGTAAAAACTTATTTAATGGGTCTGCTTGGTTAAATATAAATCCGTATGTAGATGGTGATATTTTTACTAAATTACCAACAGCATTTTCAACATCAGCAGATGATATTGTTGAAGAACCAATTGTAAATTCTCTTGTTGTAGCATTATAACTTAAAAATCCATTTCCTGATGCTACTGGGTCGCTTACAAATAGTTTATCAATATTTACAAGTGCATTTGTAATTGCTACATTATCGCTTGATTGGTCAGCACTCCTTATTTGATTTATTTGGTCGCCGGGTGATAACTCACTATATGCAAAACCACCATTAACTAAAATTTTGCGTGCATCAAGGATATCCGTATAGAATTCTTTACATTTTAAATATCTATCTACCTTTACAGTCTCGTAATAATAATTATAATTAATTAGTATATCTAATTTATCTCTTTGTGCGAGAGTTATAAAGTTTTCTGCTGGGTCTTGGTAATGTTTCCAAGCAAAATGAGTATATTGCATCTCACCTTGTGATGGTTCATTACCAATAACAATTATATCATTATCTCTAACTAACCCTGTATAACTTTGATTAGTGAAGGTATAATTAGCACTATAAAAATAGGGTATTGTAGGGTCGCTATTAGGTAATTGTAAAGACGAATGTGGTATATTATTAATAGTAGAATCAAAATTAAAATAAGTATTTGCATCATCAACCCAGTATTGAATTGCTTTATTAGGTAAATCTAATTCAGCAACTATTTTATACCATTTATTAGCATCCAAAGGAGATGGTAGAAAGTTTGCTGTATCTTGAAAAGTAATTGCTGAATGGTCGGCAAAAGTGTCGGGTGATACATCATAATCATGAAAATTAAGAGCGTGAATTCGTATACTATGTTGTCCAGCATAAAAATCATATGCTTGAGAACCATTAGGTAAAGAGGCAAATGTAGCACCTCCACGATGGACTAATTCTAATTCAATATAATTATATGTATCTGTTGCTGAAAGAGGATATGTTTGGTGAGGCAACCATAGTTCTTGCACATAAAATCCTAAATGTTGTGGGTCAGTTGGAGCATAACTTGAATGAAATTGGAACTGGTCAAAGTCATATATTCTGCTACCATATATTGTAGAAGACCCTACTTTTTTAAGATTTATACGCCATTTAAATTCTAAGTTCTGGTCTATATCTGCTACACTTGTGAAAGTTTTTAGTTGTATGGTATTACCTTGGGTTGGAGCAACAAAATATTCAAATGCTACAACTATTTTAGCAAGACCATTTCGGGGTTGTTGAATAGTAAGAGGTTCTTTATAAATAATTTTAGGAGATTCCCATGTAGCAGTAGAAGGTGATGACATACTTTTTAAAGTATTGAAGTTCATATCATAATGAGAAGTACCAAAATTAATAACATAACTTAAAGAACCGATGATTCTTCTTAACATAATAGTAATGTCGGGAATATAAGATATATAAGTTTGCATATTAATTATACCATAATATCGTTCCACATCATAATATATACTTTGCCTACTTAGTTCTCCCGTAGTGGTGTTATTAATATATGTTGTTGGATAAAATACAGGAGGACTATTTTCATAATTTTTATATGTTAGAGAAGCATAATAATCAATCACTCTCCTCACATTATGAGTTATTTCAAATTTATTATCTCTAAAACCTAATTTTAATTTATAATTATCCAAGTCATACACATCTGGATTTATACTAATTGTAGCTCCAGTTTGTAAAAGCGTATATTCAACTCCTGCATTTTCTACATCCTGTGGTCTTATAAAACAAATAAATTCAAATTTACGATTTAAATTATAATCTACTACAGGGTCATTTTGTTTAAAATAAATTAAACCTTTTTTAAATGTTAAGTTCGGTAATATTTCTAAATTAGTATCTTTAACTGGTGTCATATATTCATCATCGCTTAATCTTGTAAGACTTGGAAAATATCCTAACCAATCATTATTATAAAAACTACTATCAAATATACCAGCTCTTATTGCTTTCAAGGCAATAGTTATTAAATCATAAGCATATCCATTCCATATTGTTTTATAACCCAAGTTTAATTTATAATCATTATTGTTTTGGAATGTTTGGTCGCCAACCATAACAAGTTCATAGATGTTATTTATCTCCTGATATATATTCGTAGCAGGAACAACAACATTACCATCAACATCATAGGTTTCTTGTGCTCCTAATGCGTCTTGAATTTTAGTTAATACATATCCATATATCCCTGTTTCAGCACCATTAGTATCATCGCCTATTTCAGCAATTTTATCATAATCTATTATTTGTAAATTACCTGTGTTAACATCTGTAACAAACTGATTAGGGTCGGTAGCAATTGAAGGTGCTAAAACACTTGATTTAATTTGTAGATTACCACCGCCGTCATATTGAAATTGAGAAAGATCTACTTTTAAAGTAATATCTAATTCTTTTGTGATTTCTCCACTGGGTTCGGTGATATTATTTTCAATAACATCAATCCCATTACCAAAACTATCTTTATTCGGTATAAATTGTCTTCTTCTTTGTCTATCTTTAATTTGGTTTAATTCAGTAATTTTAGAATCAACTTCTTCACCAACTAAATATAATGATGAAAATACTTGATTCACATTTATTTCTAAATTACCTGTGCTTCCTCCTAATTCACTATTTGAAATAGTAATAGTATCACCGATTGAATAACCATTACCAACTTCTAATACATTTGTAATACTTGCTATACCAGATACTACTGTTATTTCAATTAAAGAATCATCTCCGTTACTATTCGGTGATTGTATTTCATACACTCCATCTGTTAAACCACCTGTATTTGTTAATTGATTAATAGCAAGACCGGATACATCAAGTTTATCTGCTACATTCTTATCAGTATGTGTTTCAATATTATAAGAAACTGTTTGAAGTATTTTAATTTCTTCTTTAATTTCTTCAATTCTAAAAAAATCATATAAGTATCCTAATAATGTTAAAGAAGCACCAACATAACCACCAAAAGCAATAGCAATAGCACCACTTATCAATAATCCCGTTCTTGTTTTGGAAAGTTGTTTAAAAGCATTAAGAATACTATATGTGGGAAGATTTTGAAAATAAGATGTTGCTATTTGGTCTCTATAATTATTAATAGTAACAATAGTATCTGATAAATCTTCTCTATTTGCTTCACTAGCATTAAATATTCTTCCATTTTTAAGTGCTTGAAGTTCTAATTCAATAGTAGTTATCGCTGCACTATGTTCTATTAATAATGGTCTTACATTAGTATTTAAGTCTAATTCAATAGCACCAATAAAACCTCCTAACCCTACTAAACCTGCCGAATTATTATTTATACCTTGTCTATTAGCAATTAAATAATCTGCAACATTCGTCCAACCAGAAGGTATAATTGCTGATATTATTGGATTATAATAATAATAAACATATAACTTTCCATCATCAATTTTAACTTGCTCCCCATCTCCTCTTGTAGTAAAAAATATTCTTCCACCAGTATTAGTATTTCTAATATATAAATCATAAGTTCCTGTTTCTTCATTTAAAACCGCTGGTAATAAAACATTACCGATAGTTGTTTCTTCTTCTGCGTCAGGAGTAGTTTCAGTTATAACTAAATCTTCGGCATTTTGAACTTCACTAACCGAAGTAACTACCCCAGATCCGCCAGTAAATTCTTGGGTGGCATCAATGAAATTATTTTCTGTTTCGTCATTATACCAACTCATAAAAAGTTATCTCTCTCTATTATTAGTTATAATTTTTTTCTCATATAATAAGTAGAAAGAAATAGATAAGATGTATGAAAATGTTCCTGCTACCCTACCCAGAGAGTTCTTTTATAATTTAAGCAAACTTCAAGGAAGCATGGCAAAAAATTTAATAAAATGCGTTGCTGATAGAAATACTGGTCTTAAAAGTGGAAATATAGTTAATATTCGATTGCCCATTGGTGCTCTTTTAGATTTAAGAAGTATGGCGTTATGGTTTAAAGTAAAAACCACAGGCACCAACCCAACCTTCCCCACAAGATATTCCTCGTCCTTTATCAAAAGAATGAGTATCTCAATAAACAACGTGGTAATTCAATCACTGGAGGATTATCATTTACTATATAATCTTATGGCGGATCACACCAACAAAGATAGAACCAAATCTATCGGTGGCGACTGGGCGGATAACTCGGTATTCTGGTCTGAAGGTTCTTCTACTGGTTCTGCTCCCGTCGCTATTTCTGGTGCTAACTCTATGTTAGCGTCAACTACTAACTTAACCTCTCAACAATTTAAAATAAATAATTTCCTTGGTTTCCTAGGATCTACAACTACACCCATCATCCCAACTGATAGAATGGGCGAAGTAGTAATAAGTCTAACTCTAGCTCAAGAATATGAAGTATTAGGTGGTTCTGCTGAAGCGACTGCGACTACTTATTCTGGCAATGCTTATGAATTAGATGATTTCTATTTAACTTGTGAAGCTTTATCATTCTCGGATGACAGTTATTATAATTCCATCGGATCTAAAGATTTAATGTATGGTTTCTCCGATTATATCATCACTAAATTCGCTACTACAACCAAAACTGCTGGTATCAACTGCACAACATATGTAAGTGCTAATTCTATTGATTGGATTGCCGGAACAGCGGTCGTTCAACAAACCCAACCAAAAACTATGTTAGCATATGGTTCTAATGGTGATGGTGCTTCTGCGAATGTTATCAATGTATACAAATACCTATCTGACCCGGTAACTTATTCAAATAACAATGGCACTTCGCCTACATCTGGTGATGGTTTCTTCGGTGTAGAAGCAATGGTAAGAGATTTACAAGCAATTGAAACTGGTCAATTCTCAATCAACAATAAACAACTAAATTATGCTCCTCTTAACCCATACGAAATCTTCCAAAATAACTTATGCGCCCTTGGTTATGAAGGTATTGACGCCTCTAAAAATGGTTTGGTAGATACTTGCTTATCTATCTATCATTATTTCAAATATTATGGTGCTCAATTCCAATCTTTATCGCTAATTGATAAGGATCAATTCAATATCTCTGGTTTATCATCGGCAGGTTCTTCGTGCTCCATCAACTGGGCGGTAAAATTCAACTCCTCGGCAACTTATGATATAACACCAGTTATCATCGCTAAACTCTCTAAAGTGTTACACGTTCGCGCTGGAAGGAACATATCGGTAGAATGATAAAAAAAATAAAAAATGATATAAAGATTTAATTCGTTTAAGATATAATAAGATGCCAAAAGTTCAAATTGATTTTTCTAAAACTATTATTTACAAAATAGTTCATAAAGAAGACCCAGATAATCATGATACATATGTCGGTCATACTACGGAATTTACAAAAAGGAAAAGTTCTCATAAAAGAAGATGTGAAAATCCCAATAATACTAAACATCATTTAAAAGTATATCAATACATCAGAGAAAACGGTGGGTGGGATAATTTTATAATGTTGGAAATTGAAAAATATCCTTGTAATGATGCTAATGAAGCAAGAGCAAGAGAGCAAGAATGGTATACTGAATTAAAATCAAAATTAAATAAAATATGTCCTAAAAGAAGTTATAAAGAATGGTATGACGAGAATAGGGAAGAGGTGCAGAAAAAAAATAAAGAATGGTTAAATAAAGATGATAATCGTAATAAAATGCTAAAATATTATAATGATAGATATTATGAAAAAAAATATGAAATATTAGCGAAACAAAAAGAACATTATGAAGCTAATAAAGATATTATAAATGAAAAACGAAGGAATGCACCTAAACCTAAAATAAACTGCGACCATTGTGGGGAGTTAATATCAAAAATGAATATATCAACTCATAAAAAAACTAAAAAATGTATAGAAGCAAAAAAATAATATCATAATATATTAGATAAGACATGACAAGTGGTTATAGTGGTTTTATTAATGATATTAAAGTAGAACCAAATCCCTGTGGTACAATTGAAGGAGATACTCACTATCCACACCCTT
>Ga0209653_1003078_pt1 | contig 11641 bp, 11 predicted proteins | sample SaaInl6LU_22_DNA_FD_184644 | JGI IMG/M metagenome (GOLD analysis project Ga0209653, IMG submission 184644) | Marine microbial communities from expanding oxygen minimum zones in the Saanich Inlet - ESP_116LU_22_DNA (SPAdes) (version 2) | ecosystem: Environmental > Aquatic > Marine > Intertidal... | reverse complement strand
CTTTTTTTTGGATTCAAAAATGATAGTAGACGTTACCACACACAACAAAATATATAACACTGTAGGTTCCCAAGCACAATGGTACCGTCACAGATGGGGCAGAAGGGACTATCCTGATTTGGATTTAAGTCTATCAGCTATACCAGATAATCACATATACCACCTCACTTGCATATACGGCGATCCTGCTGATTGGAAACACATAAACCAATTTCTAGAAAATACTGACAAAACTATTTTTATTGATACGTACGGTATGTTTGACGATCTAACCATAGACTTGCTATCACAGAAGTCAATTGGATTTATAAAAATAAAAGTTGATGGTTGGACAGAAACTATGGGGAAGGTATACTTACATCAGCAGTTGGACGCAGTTAAAAAAACTGCTCGTTCTCTGCGTAGTGTAGTAAAGATGGAGTATGCTATCTATGATCATAATGTTTGCGATATCAAGGGATTCAAATTTTTCTGTGAAAGCAACAACATTGAATACGAAGTGGTGTTGGGAGAAGAAACTGATAACGGATTGAGCTGTATAGTTAACGAAAATGGCGAATGGTTATACGATATTTTCAGCGTACACACAGTTGATGAAACGCAACTGGATCGAGCACCCAAGGATTTAGATCAAACAACCACTGGTTATGAAAGGCTAAAAACCTATCTGAAGGGTCCAGATGGCAGGAGTATACTAGAACACCCCCTCATACCACAAATAGCTAATTTAGCTGTGTCTCAGGATATAAAGGATAAGTTTCAGGAAGACACTGTCAAGTTTATTGCACCAACAGGTCAATTATTTGAGAATATACATCTAGGACAGATTTTTATGCTGTTACTAGCGTCTGACTGGAAGTTTACTTCGTTGGATTTGCCTAATTTAGACGACTATGAAAAATCAATATTGTATGCTGCAAGTTTATTGTCCACTATGGTCCAATAAGCACCGTGGGTGCTCCAGTTGATTGTGGGTGACCGCAAGAAGCTACAGCAAGACCCGTACCACAAATTCCCCTTCCCTCAGCAATAACCGTTTTAGAACTTTGTACAACTTTGGCAAGTTTGTGTGGAGCTTTTCCGTGAGGGGCGATCGCGTCCCCCAATACACTGGCAGGGACGCCATTAATTAGTACCGTGGGTGCACCAGGACCCAAAATGACTCCTGTTGCGAACTTATCTATTCCAACACGCCCTGCTAGTGACATTATTCTACCTCTGCTTCTGGTTGTACAACTTCAGTACTTGCTGGAGTTGCTGCAACTGTCGCCGTATACTCTTGCGCAGTTAATTCGTGAGTTGCCATAATGCTAAACACTGTGCCCACAGATATATCAACCATTTCTGTAGACGCAGTAAGCGCAAACGGTAACAACGACACGTCGTTATTATTATTTATCACAACAACTCTGGGCTCTCCCACCGTCATAATAGTCTGTGACTCGTCGGTTCCCAGCAGTTTAGCAATAAATTCATCGCCACCAATGCTGCGTATGGTTATAGTTTTTCCAATCAAATCAGTTAAATCAAAAATGCCCATTAGATATCCCCCAGTACACTGGTATCAATACCTTCAAGTTGTTCTCTGATCGCTTGTACGCCCATTGCTTGTAGTCCCTGGAATCCGCCCTCAACAAACAATTTATTATCACGATAAATTTGTGGCATAGTTCGATGTCCTTCTGAAATCACAAACTCACGAGCTGAATCGTCAGACTCGATATTAATTTCTTCAAATGCAATATCGTTGTTTTTAAGTAAGCCTTTTGCCATCATGCAAAAGCTACAATTGTTCTTTGTGTATAGTGTTAGCATTATAAGCTCAATCCTTTAAATGTGTCTTCTGTTACGTCTTGCTTTGTGCCGCCAATTACATAGCTGCTGATTTCTGTTTCCTGTGGTGCTACTTGTACTTCTCCACCGCTAATCCACTTTTGCGTCCAGGGCAGGGGGTTACTTGCACTTACACTGTATGGAGGAGTCAAACCAACTGCTCGCATACGCTTTGCACCAATCCATTCCACATACTGCTTGAGTAGCTCTGCATTGAGGCCGATCATTGATCCACCGCTAAACAAATATTCAGCCCAGGCTTTTTCCTGTTCAATAGCTTCCATAAACATTTCTGTGGAACGCCCTTCACATTCCTTGACAATCTTTTCAAAGTCTTTATCGTCCTGTGGTAGCAACTTCAAGATTTGCTGTGTGCTTGCCAAGTGTACATTCTCGTCACGAGCAATAAACTTGATGATCTTTGCATTTCCTTCCATCTTCTTAAGTTCAGCAAATGCCCAACTACATGCAAAACTTACATAAAAACGCACGCCTTCGAGGATATTTACACTCATCAAACAAAGGTATAACTGTTTTTTGAGCTCATAGAGATCAACTACTACTTTTTTGCCGTTAACTGTGTGCGTACCCACACCCAGTAAATTATACCACGATGACATCTCAATCAGCTTGTCATATTCTCTGCTAATACTGTCTGCACAACTGGTGATCTCTTTCATGTGCAGCATTTCATCAAAAACTTTGCTGGGATCACTGTAGATGTTACGGATGATATGCGTGTAGCTACGACTATGAATTGTCTCTGAGAACGCCCAAGTTTCAATCCAGGTTTCCAGTTCAGGAATTCCCACCATGGGCAAGAAAGCAACATTTGGCGAACGGCCCTGCACGCTGTCTAATAGTATTTGTCTCTTTAGGTTGCTGGTGAATATGTGTTGTTCATGAGCGGTCAGATCTTTAAAGTCTTTAGAGTCTCGACCAATATCCACTTCCTCTGGTCTCCAAAAGAACCCCAACTGTTTATCGGTCAGCTTATCAAACTGGCGATACTTTAGGGTGTCATAACGCTGCATGGTTACTCCCCCCTTGGTGTCCAAAAACATAGTGGATACCGTGTGATCTTTATGGTTGTTTGCATCAAATACTGTATACGACATTTTTAATCCTGTTTATTTTTAAATTCTACTAATTCAATTAGTTCATAGTCCACAGCGTAAAAATTCTTTACAAAATCCGTCATCTCAGCTGATAACTCTTCTAGGGGCCTGTCGGCTGCATTTTGCTTTGTATAAACGCTATCTGTTAGTTCTATACCAATATCATTGAAGATTTGTGTTATTACATCCACCCCGCTGTACATGTAATAGAAGTCCTGATATTCCTGTTCCAGTTCCTCACCAAAGCCAAACAACTCAAAAAAGTCCGACCACTTATCGAAATTTTGATACTTATACGTGTATCGATTATTGTCTGGTATTCGCTTTATTGACACATGCTTGTTTCTGATCACGCTCAATGTTTGTGGCAATAGGTGCATGTCAACAGCATAATCTAACGCAACAAAATTTTCAGGAGTAAGCTCTAACCCTAACTTTCTGTGTTGGTCGATTAACATGGTGATGGCACTCCTGAATCGTTCAACAGGATCACGCAACACTGATATAACTTTGGGCTTAACTCCACTGGATCTGATCAAGTCGCTATACAACGATACTTCGACAAATCCAAACGCTGGTGATATTACTTCCATGGAACTAGAACAATTTTTTGCTATACTATTTAGTATAATATTTAGATCAGGATTATAGTAAACTGTTGTGTTGTATACAGTGGTATCATAGCCCATCGTCGCATCATACGGAGATGCAACTTTCTCATACCATGTGGTCAGATCTTGCAACTGTCGCAATCCTCATCATCAATTGCCCCTGGTGCTAACTGCTGATCTGCCTTGTTGATGTCTATTTCGCCTTGGCCATCAAAGGTGTTGTTATAGTACAACTGTTTGCCGCCATACTTGTAAAACATCACAATGTGCTTCAGCAGTTCACTCATGGGCACCTTTTCGTCTTCATAGTTTTCAGGATTATAACTGGTATTTACACTGATACCCTGATCCACGTACTTTTGTAATACTGCACAGATTTTTAAGTAACCTTCAGGTGACTTCTGATTCCACAGTAGATCATATTTATTTTTTAGTCTGTGATACTGAGGTACCACTTGCTTGAGCACACCGTGCTTGCTTTGCTTAACGCTCACATAACTACGTGGTGGTTCAATGCCGTTTGTGCTGTTTGAAATTTGTGCACTAGTCTCTGCTGGCATTAGTGCCATTAGCGTGCTGTTACGAATACCTGTTTCTTTGAGCTGTGCTCGTAGGGCAGTCCAATCCATACGCTCAGTGTGCGGTACCAATTCGTCTAACTCTTTTTTATAGGTCTGATTAGGCGTTATACCTTTACTATACTTTGTTTCGTGTGTAGACAGACATGCGCCTTTTTCTACTGCTAAGTCTGCACTTGCTTTAATTAAGTAGTAACTCCATGCTTCGGCCCATTCGTCAATTAACTCTAGGTTAGGATCTTGATAGCTTGTGTCATTCTTGGCTAGCCAGAATGCAAAATTAATGATACCTATGCCCAGTGGGCGGCGATTCATTGTGCTAATTTCTGCCGCTAACACTGGATACTTCTGGTAGTCTAACAGCGCATCTAACCCTCGCACTGCTAGATCGCATGCTTTCTCCATGTCAGTTGGGCGTTTAAAGTTGCCCCAGTTGATTGCGCTTAGTGTACACAGTGCTATCTCACCGTGTTCATCGTTGATATTGTCCAACGGCTTTGTGGGTAAATCAATTTCACAGCACAAGTTTGATTGCTTAATAGGTGCTACAGATTCATCAAAACTACTGTGGGTGTTTGCATGATCCACATTCATCAGATAAATGCGTCCAGTGTCCTTGCGCTCTTGTACAAATGAACTAAATAAATCCACTGCTCTAATGGTTTTTTTGCGTAACTTGGTGTTACGCTCAGCTTTTTCATACAGTTCGCGGAACTTGTCTTGATCTTGGAAAAATGCATCGTACAAGCCAGGTACATCGTGCGGGCTGAACAGAGTTATATCACCACCAGTTAACAGACGCTCGTACATCAGTTTGTTAAACTGCACACCATAGTCCATATGGCGCACACGATTGTCTTCTGTACCTTTGTTGTTCTTGAGGACTAACATGTCCTCTACTTCAAGGTGCCAAATAGGATAGTACAGGGTGGCTGCTCCGCCCCTTACACCACCCTGCGAGCAACTCTTGACGGAGGCTTGGAATAACTTAAAGAAAGGAATAACACCTGTGTGCGTAGCATCACCGCTACGAATAGGCGACCCAATGGCACGAATACGTCCGGCGTTTACACCAATGCCAGCTTTCTGTGACACATACTTAACAATTGCACTGCTTGTAGCGTTAATACTATCCAGACTATCATCCGTTTCAATAAGAACACAGCTACTAAACTGTCGCTGAGGTGTACGTACACCTGCCATCACTGGGGTTGGTAAACTGATATCAAAGTTGCTGATAGCATCGTAGTAATCTTTTGCATGCTGCAAACGTGTTTCAGTAGGGTAGTCACTGAACAGAGTAGCAGCAATCAGCATGTATGCGATCTGCGGAGTTTCAAAAATTTCACCAGTTGCTCGGTTCTGGCACAAATATTTACCACGGAACTGCTCCATAGCAGCATACGTCAAATTATTATCACGGTTGTGATCTATATACGTATCCAGGATCTCAATCTCCTGTTCAGTGTATGCGTCCAGAATACCAGCGTCATAAAAACCGCGAGCAATATTTCTGTTAATCACATCAATCAGTTTATGCGGTGCAAAGTCGTTGTATACTTGTTTTCTTAGATGGTAGTTTACTAGGCGTCCAGCAACATACTGATAATTAGGAGTTTCTTCGCTGATGAGATCGGCTGCACTTTTAATCAGAGTTTCCTGGATATCTGTACTGGTGATCCCGTTGTAGAACTGAATATGGCTTTTGATTTCAACTTCACTAGGACTCACACCAGTGATGCCTTCACACGCATAAAATGCAACTTTATGCAGCTTATCCAGGTCTAGGTGTTCCTTGCGGCCGTCTCTTTTAAGAATAAGAATTTCTTTTGACATGTGTTTTCCTGTGTTCATGTGTCACCCAATAAGTTATTATAGTGTATATTACTTATCGTGTCAACTGTATAATTTATCTATTGTTATAATATGGCTGTCGTAACAAGTACTGTGTTCTCTTAAATATGCCTCAGTTATTACTTGTCCTGGAATAAAATTATAGACCAACCCGTCGTTTACTAGCACTAAACCTTCAGCTCCAGATATATGATTACTTATCGCATCAAGGCGTATCTGTTCAACATTAATGAAGTTAAAATAGTCCAGGGTGGCTGCTATCATCAGTGTGATACCACTCTGACAAAACAGTCCCTCGCTGACTATTTCAAACACAGACGGCCAGGTTGTAGGAGTATAATAGTCTATATATCGTTGCTGTACAGGAAGATTCTCAAATACATGCAGTACTTGGTTAGGGGTAGTGATGTCAGTTCTATGCCGAAAGTCGCGCCATTGCGATAACCGGTCAGAACCAGTCTGTGTGTTTGTAAACAAGCTATGTCCTTAGTCTGTGCTAGACCAACGTTTAAATACGTATTTTAACTTTAAGTTAGAATCAATAGTGTGAGCTACATAATCGTTGAGCACCGGGTTAGCTGGATCACGGAACTGGCGCAGCATACTGAATACTACCCTTCCATTATCGATTTCTGCTTGGAACTGCGGCTCAACAACATCAGCATTTCCAGGAGTTTCCCAGTGGCTGTTAAAGTTATCGCTGAATACAACTGCATTAGCTGCATCAGTAAAGTCAGGCCTTGCAGTAACAGTGATTGACCCGCTACGCATATACTTAGAAGTATTGCCTGCTGGAGATTCACTTATACTGTAATCAATCACAAAAGTATTATACTTGGTCACATCGATACCAAAAACTTCTTCGTCATAAGTATCACTCTGCAATATAATTGTACTTTCCAAGCTGGTGTAAGTCAAGATTTTTTCACCCACACTGGCAGCTTCTCTGGTTTGTATCTCCAGGTTATTTTTCAAGTTAACCAGGCCACGTGTACCGTCCTGGTCGTCCTCGGCTCGATCGTATGGTGATTCACTATACGCACTGTTAACGATAAAGTTAAAGTTTTCAGCTTCTAATCTGTCACAGAATGTGATCTCACCAAACGTGTCATCAATGTTTAGATCATACTGTAAAAAGTGATTGGGTGCTAGTGTGGCATACAACTCCCCACCAGTAAACACGTTGGTAAACAGGTTAACGTCACGATTGTTTACCATGTCGTTCATCCAGGTTTCCAACTTGGCTTTTACAGTATTATTAGTCGTATTATAAAACCCTGGGGTAAGTCCTAATGCACTTATTGTGCCAACTGCATCATCAAACACAGCAAATTCTAGACCGGCAGTTTTTATGCTGGTATAAGATGCTTTTTGTGTTAACGATAACGTGTCCATAACACCATCTGATTTGGGCAACCAATCTACTACTGGGAAAATTTGTACGTCACTGTTGGGATTTACTTTTGGAATGCTCACCAACTCTTTGTTGATCGTGGTCATTGCTTGCTTGACTGTGGTGTTTGCACTCAAGTCAATAGCAAGTACAGGGATCACTTCATAGTTAACGAAGCTGGTTGCCAAATCAGGTCTAAACGTACCTGAAATACCTTCTGATATTTCATTATCAGTAGCAATAGTGTTATTGATCACGAAGAATGTGTTGGCTGTCTGCTTTGCTGGAGAAGCATCAATATTAAATATATCACCAGGAGTTAATCCTACCAGATTGTCATCAACAACCGAAACAATATTGGCAATTCCTGTGCCGCCCAAACCATGATCTACACTGTGTAATTGATACGTGGTGTTGATGTTTGACACATCTGATCCGTGGTTCACAAAGTATACACTTGCAATGTTGCCAGTAAACGTGGTGTTGCCTGATATGTTCGTGTTTGCATTTACTGTGAACGAATTTGATGCTACTCTGAATACTTGGAACACGTTGCCGTGAAGTTCACAGCTGGATGGTGTGCCAGTTGCATCCACAATACGCACATAATCTCCCACAGCTACGCCGTCAGCTTTAGTACTATTGAATGTAATAATGGTTGTTCCATCAAATTCAGAATCATCTGTAAAATAGCCCTGGCTCAAATTGGCACTGGCGGGTCTGCTAATATCATGATCTTGGTTGGTTAGTTCTACAGTAATTTCAGCAGTGTTACCATCATTTAACACGCTAACGGCGTCATAAACTTTGTTATTTAAAAAATCAAACGAGTTAGGTGCCTGTAACAGTACACGATTATATCTGTACACACCCACATCGCCGATTGGATTGAAAACATCATCCCCGGCGCTGATGGTAATCGTGTACTTTAAACTTTCCAGTGTGCTCGCTGAATTTCTTTCAAACAATGATGTTGTGATGTTATCATCTAAACGAGCGATCAAAAAGTCTCCCAGCGTAACATCACCTGTGTTAGGGATGGCGGTACCATCAGCAACACTGACTACATGTTTTTGTTGCAAACCAATGTAACCTAAGCCAGTGGTATCGCTAACACGAATATTTTCTCTGGGTATTTGTCTGTACTCTGGAATATTATACTGACTGTAAAAACTTTCTACTGGACTCTTTGGTGCAATTTTACCCGTTGCTTCAATGCCCTCGAACGCTTGAATCACGTTTGCATTACTGTAATAGCAAACTGTTACTTTGTCCGTTACACTGGGTCGAGTTCTCAGTGTCAAATAATGTGTTCCTGTACTACTGGTATTACTTGAATCAATTGTATAATCATACGCACCTGTGGGCATTTCCAAAATACTGGAATTGGCTTCTGGTATCAGTTTGATACCATTTTTTCGCACAGTTACATCTGAGCTGACAAAACTGGCTAGACGTAATTTTGTTTCAGCACCCTGTCTGGTTGTATCTGATGGCAAATCTAATTTGGAAAAATTAACCGCATTCTGTGGCAAGAATGTGATACTATCGCCTACCGCAGCTCCCACTGGAGATCCTTCACTTAGTTTAACTGTGATGGATCCTAAACCTGAATTAGCCGTAACGTTGACTACCATTGAGTGAGTATCTGTGCCTGGGAATACCACATGGTCACCAACTCTGACATTACCAGTTGCATCACGTCCACTCAATACCAATTCAAGTGCTGTACCACCTTGTATCAGTGTATTGTTTAATTCATGTTGGACGGGAGCAGACTTTGTGGTTGAAAAGACTTGATAGTCGCTGCTGCTGTATTTGCACTCGGGTCTGGCTGAACTGCTAATAATACTTCTAGCATCAGTTGGTTGCCATCCTTTCTGTATAGTGGTGCCGCTGAACTCGCCACGACTAAACATCACGAACGGTACCTGGAACGCAAGAATCTGATTGTTTGCCACACTGATAGTGTAGTCTCTGGCACCCACGGTGTTTTCAAAATAACTTACTGCGTTATAGGGTGCACTTTGTGGATCATCAGGATCACCGCCAATATAAAGTTGACGGCTATCTGTTGCCAAGCCAAGTTCGCCTGGGCGTAATGGTTGGGGTAAGTCCTGTTTTAGACCACGTCTATGTTGGATGCGTGATACTATAATATTATTGTTGCTTTCGTCTGCCACTGTTATGTCTCCAAATTACATAACAGTATTTATCACTTTTAGCCAGAGTAGAACTGTGTCACACGGTCGCCCCACAGGTGTGCATAGTGGTCAAACTCGTCGCCGCTAATCACATAATCCTTGTACTCGCCTTCACGATCCACCATTAGGATAGCAACTTGCTTGATATCGCTGCCAAACATTTCGTTATGTGCTAGCGCATACGCACAGCCTTGCAGAAAGTAGTTTTCAATCCACTCACGCTTCTTGATCTTTTTAGCAGTTTTGAAGTCAATGATACTGGGCACACCGTTAAACATGCCCACAGCATCACTTGTGCCAGCATATAAGCCTTCAGCAAGTAGACCTACTTCTACTCCCCATAGTTCATCCACTTGACTAAGGCCATTAGAAATCATGATCTCAGTAGCGGTGCGAGCCATGTGTTGGATAAGGTTGTTACCTTTAACCACATAGTCTTCACCTAGTGCGTACTTTTCTAGACTGTCATGAACCTTAGTGCCCCAGTTAGCACTCTCTGTGCTAATTCGTTGGGCTTCTGCTTCGCCTACCCGTTTACGCCAGGCAATCAGGTGCGTTTTATCGGAAGTTTTGTCCAGTATAGTGGTTACACTGGGCACAGGGTCTCCTGTACCGTCAGTATAGTTGCGTTTGCCGTCCACTTGGACACGTCTTAAGTTAGGGTATACATATTTATTTACTATCATGTATATAGTGTATACTGATATGTTTACTGTGTCAACCGGTTTTTTCTAATATATTCACACAATTTTTCGCTAAAATGTGCATGCTGTTCCTTACTGTAGTGATCGTCGTACTCAGCGTATATGGGAGTTACTTCAGGAGAAAATAATCCAAATTGCTCTACAAATGGAACACTTACCCAGGGTTGATCAATGATATGCAATAACGAGAAGAAGTCACCATCGTCATCAAGATGTCCAATCCTACCATTACTCAGTGACTGTACACTAAGATGTAAAACGTTAGGTGTTCTGGAGCGTAAAACTGTATCAGCTAGTTTGATCGCCATACCGTGATCGAACACCATATTACGCTTGTTGGACATGTGCTTTATAAACACTGTGGCTATGTCACGTTCAATCTCTCGATGGCTATCAATCGACCAATGCCCCAATTGCGTAGGAGTATCCTGATCTTGCTCTAATATGCACGTTCTGTGCATGCCGCTGGTCCACATAACCAATGCAATGTCGTGATCAGATATTTTATCTATATTTTGAGTAATAGTGTGGGTTATTTCTTTTATGGATGAGCCGCCCAAAGACAGGTTGTGCACATGATACCCCAGTTGGTCTGCAACCAGTTGGGGCCAGGCATATATGCTGTGTTGGGAAGAATACGGGGTTATGTGTTTTTCTAAGCCTACCCCTTGGGTAAGGCTGTCGCCAAAGGCGAACAATTTAGGCATGGTAAGCCCCTACCAGCTAATATTCCAAGTAATTGTATCTCTGGTAACTGGGTTCTCTCTGATCTGGACACCGTAACCCAAGTTTTTGAAGTATTGCGATACATAGTTTACTTGATCTACCAGAGTGGGTTCGCTAGTAACGCCATAGTATGCTTTATAGTAGGCATTACTATCAGTCATTGCTGTGCCGCTAGTTACGTTTGCATATAGTACACCAGAATCCACACTGGTTAATACCGCCGCTTCAATAGCTCTCACTTCACCATGTATAGCTGAATTATTACGTGTGTCTTTTCTAGCTTGTGTAGCGTTTACGAAAATATTAGCCATTATAAATCTGCCTTCACATCCTGCATTGCTTGATCTTGTGCGACATCGCCCACATCTGCTGGCATAGTCATAGCAACATCATCTGGCATGCTGCTAATGTTGATGACATCATCATCATATCCATTAGCGTAGCCACTTTGTTCAATAGCCTGGAATAGCATATCATTACTGCTGACATCAAAACCGTACTGACTCTTTAACAGGCGTTTGAACTTTTCTGTTTTTACTTGGTTAATATCTTTTGCAGAGATCATGGTGATTAAATCCTGTACTGCTAGTACAAGTTCATCAGCGTATGACTCTGCTAGG
>Ga0209653_1003071_pt1 | contig 11660 bp, 7 predicted proteins | sample SaaInl6LU_22_DNA_FD_184644 | JGI IMG/M metagenome (GOLD analysis project Ga0209653, IMG submission 184644) | Marine microbial communities from expanding oxygen minimum zones in the Saanich Inlet - ESP_116LU_22_DNA (SPAdes) (version 2) | ecosystem: Environmental > Aquatic > Marine > Intertidal... | reverse complement strand
TTTTTGGACCGACCATGAAAAGCTTTCGGTGGTGCATTATTCAGGAACTGGGGGCTATTGCACCACCTTTGATGTCGCCGAAGATCAGGTAGGGCAGCAGGGCTTTCGCTACCTATTGGATCTCGGCAAAGTGGATCCGATGGCTCGCGTCTGGTTAAACGGACAAGATTTAGGACTGCTTTGGAAACCACCGTTCACCGTCGATGTCACAGAGCACGTGAAAGTGGGTAAAAATGAGCTCAAAGTAGATGTGACCAACCTGTGGAGCAACCGACTTGTAGGAGAGATGCAGTATCCCGATGCATTTCCCGGTGAAGGTCCGCGCACGTTTAAACCGAAGTGGATCTCTAAGCGTAAGTTGAAGGAGAATCGCGCCATTCAGCCATCCGGACTGGCGGGACCCGTTCAAATTAAAGCGATTCAAAAAGTAGCCTTGCAGCCTTGATGAGCAATTCCTCGATAAGTGAAAAGGAGTTGCATTCACTCGTATACAGCACTCAAAAGCCCTGCAGCTGACTAAGTGGATGCATTCACAAGATGTGTTCAGCTTCTTGGGCACATGCATTGCAAGGTGGGAGCAAAATAAATAATGAAAATGAATAAAAAGATAAGTATGAATAATCTAGCACATCGAATACTTGGAATACTTGCATTGAGTATATCCATAACTCTGACGACCCATGCTCAGTTGAAGTCTGATGAAATTGAGAACTCGCTGGTCGATAAAAAACCGAATATCATCATGATCTACACAGATGATCACGGCTATTCCGATCTCAGTTGTCAAGGGGTGTTCGACGATGTGAAAACGCCGTTTATTGATGCGTTGGCTGAAGGCGGCGTTCTCATGAAACACGGTTATTCTACGGCTCCGCAGTGTGTGCCATCACGCGCCGGTCTAATGACTGGGCAATACCAGACCAAGTTTGGCGTGGATTCAAATGGACAGGACCTTTCAGGATTCGATAAAACCACCACCATTGGTCAGCGCCTTCAAGGTGCGGGCTATGCCACGGGTATGGCTGGGAAATGGCATTTGGGGGCTGCAAATGAAATTACAAACCATGGTTTTGATTGGGTATTCAATCGCGCCAGTCCTAGTGGACGGGCTAACTTTACAGTAGAGGGAGAAGAACAACCCTTTGGTCCGGAGAAGAGTGGTCTGTATCACATTGATGCCTGTAGTGCCGCAATGTCCGCCTTTATTGAAAAGTTTAAGGATCAGCCGTTTTTCTTCTATTGCGCGTATCGTGCACCGCACGTAACGCTCGATCCCACGCAGAAATATTTAGATCGGTTTCCAGGAGAAATGCCAGAACGTCGCCGCAAGGCGTTGGCTATGCTTTCCGCCGTTGATGACGGTGTGGGGGATATGATGGAGACCCTGCGTAAGCATAACTTGGAAGAAAACACGCTTATTTTTGTGGTGTCGGATAATGGAGCCCCGTTGAAAATTACGAAAGCCGATAAACCCGGCGGTGGTCCGGGCTGGGACGGTTCATTAAACGATCCAATGAATGGTGAAAAGGGCATGTTATCCGAGGGTGGCATTCATGTGCCTTTTGTGGTCTATTGGAAGGGAACGATTCCGGCAGGGCAAATCTATGAGCATCCGGTGATTACATTAGATATGGCCGCAACGGCAAATAAGTTGGCCGGGCTACCGGACGATCCTGCGCTCGATGGCGTCAACCTGATTCCCTATCTAACAGGTAAAGACCTATCCGCGCCGCACGAGGCACTCTTTTGGCGTTGGTCTGGACAGTCCGCCATTCGTAAGGGGAAGTGGAAATATCTGCAGGCTGCGGATCGTCGTTATCTCTATAATTTAGAGGAAGATATTGAGGAAAGCACGAATCTGTTAAACCAACATCCAGAAAAGGCGCAGCAATTGTTGGCGGAACTCGAAGCGTGGGGAACCACACTCTCACCGCCGGGACTGCATACCAAGAAAATCAGCGCGAATGCTAATAGATATTTCGATTTCTATCTGGATGGTAAAAAGAAAGCGCGCTTGTCGGAAAATAAATACGATGCCGAACCCTCAAAAAGGGGCAAACGTGAATTTAAAAATGTGAGCTATTAGATGACGTGAATGTTTGGAATCGGTAGCGCGCGCTGAAGCAACATGCCGCCGGATCCAGATCTTCGAGTAAAACTAGAGCCGCTACACCCTCATTTTGCAGCCACTGCAAAGTGAGAGATGGGAAATAAAAAATGATCAGAATTAGGATAAAGAGCTACGAATGAATCATCTAACACAGCGAATCTTGGCTTTGGGTTTAACCATAACTCTGACCGCTCATGCCGGTCTGAATCCTGAGGAATTTGTGAGTCCGCCAGATGATTCGAAGCCGATGACATGGATGCACATGATGAACAGCAACGCTTCGAAGGAAGGCTTGTCGAAAGACCTGCAGGCCTTATCGGATGCAGGTGTGGGCGGTGCGCTGATCTTTTCGGTCGAAAAACCAGAAATCGCGGATGGTTCCCAGGAATTCAATTCGCCGGAGTTTCGTGAGTTGCTCGTGCATGGTGTGGAAGAGGCCGATCGGCTAGGGCTGAAAATCGGATTGCATAATTGCGACGGCTGGTCATCGAGCGGTGGCCCCTGGGTAAAACCTGAGGATGCGATGAAAAAGCTGGTGTGGAGCGAGATGGTTGTGAAGGGCGGTGCTGTCTCCGTGGAGCTTCCTCCACACGCAAACAGGCTCGGTTTTTATCGCGATGTAGCGGTCGTGGCGTATCCGGTTCCAGACGCTGAACTGGCGGATTATAAAATTCCATTCTCATTTAGTGGCTCGGCTCCTAAGCGTGAGTTTTCATATTTGAAGGATGATGATTTGAATACCATGGTGGTTTTACGCGGCTCAAAAAATAAAAAGCCGTTTTTGCAGTGGAACTATGAAAAACCGTTTCGCGCACGATCGATTCATATCAGGCATAGCACTGCGCCGGGAACGGCCACGCTCTTTGCATCGAGCGATGGGAAAGTGTTTAAAAAAGTGGCCGAACTGAACGAGTTTCGCCCTTCAAAAACCAAACGCGCTTTTATCGCCAGTTTTCCACCAGTGACTGCGCAGTATTTTAAGGTGGAGTTTAAACGTCAGATGCCAGTTATTTCGGCTGAGCTTCACCCATTTGCACAGTTTCCTGACTGGTTGGTGCATGGTTGTATGGCGAAAGGATCCGCTCGCTTTACGAGCGTGCAGCATCCTGCGGATGTTCCGAAAGTGGATCTTTCCGATATCAAGGTGCTGGAGGCGTCGGCTTTGAGTGGCAGTCGGATCACAACTCGACTGCCGCAAGGCGTCTGGCGTGTGATGCGTTTCGGTTACACGCTGACGGGTGATAAAAATCATCCGGCCACGCCAGCTGGCAAAGGACTGGAATGTGATAAACTCAATGCCGAAGCCCTGGATAAACACTTTGCGGCGTATGTTGGAAAAGTAGCCGAGCAATGTGGTGATCTGACTGGACGGACTTTGCAGTCGTCAGAAATCGACAGTTACGAGATGGGCTGGCAAAACTGGACAGACGAATTTGAAACGTCTTTTGCGGAGCGCAAGGGCTATGATCTAAAGCCCTATCTACCGCTTATTGCGGGGCGTTTTGTGGGGGATTTGGATACCGCGGACGCGGTGCTGGCTGATTTTAAAGACGTGGTGGCTTCGATGATGACTGAAAATTATTTCATGCGCTTCGATCAATTGTGCGAGCAGTATGGCATGAAATCTTACATCGAGCCCTATGGAAACGGGCCTCTGAATGGGCTGACGATTGGCGGCAATTGCGACATTCCAATGGGTGAATTCTGGATGCATCATGAGCGAGGCACGCAATTAGATGCACCCATTCATGCGGCGCATACCTATGGCAAACCGGTGATTTCTGCAGAGTCGTTTACACAGCGTAAGGCCTTGCACTGGGAGGTGCATCCATGGCTGATGAAGCCGTCAGGTGATACCGCCTGGGCAGTGGGTATCAATGAATTTATGTTTCACCGCTATGTGCATCAGGCCAATACACATGTTGTGCCGGGCGTGACGATGGGCAGTGTCGGTTCGCATATTGATGGCACGCAGACCTGGTGGCTAAATGCTGGCAAAGCGTGGATGAAATATAATCAACGCGGACAATTTTTATTACGACAGGGCCATCCGGTGGCCGATCTATTGGTGTATGCGGGTGACCGTGCGCCTCAGACCGCGATTTCAAATGCATCGGCGGGCTTACCTTCGGGGTATAATATGGATAGTTGTGATGCCTTTGTTCTGCATGAGCGCATCCAGGTCCAGGAAGGGCGCATGGTGCTGCCAGAGGGCACTGCTTACTCGGTGCTGTTGTTGGCAAAGTGCGACCGAATGCATCTTAAAACTCTAAAGCGTGTGGAGGAATTGGTGGAGGCTGGAATTACAGTTGTCGGCACCAAGCCCAAAGGACCGCTTTCATTGATGGAGCGCAAAGAACACGCCGTCGAGTTTGCTGCATTGGCGGATCGACTCTGGGGGGACGGATCGGAGCCGAAGTCGATCGGAAAAGGCTGGATAATTCCTGAGGGAGAATGGCCCGCGGATGCACTTCAGGGAACGATAGAGCCAGACTTGAAGATTACTGAATTAGAGAACTTCCGTTTTGTGCATCGAAAAGTCGGCTTGGATGATCTCTATTTTATTCATAACCCGAAAGATGAGGCGGTTACACTCAACTGCTCATTTCGTATCTCAAATCGAGTTCCGGAATTTTGGGATGCTGACACTGGACGGATGGAACGAACCGCACAATTTCGCAATGCGGACGGTCGCGTGGAATGTCCAATCCGACTAGATCCATATGGTTCCGTATTTGTGGTATTCCGTTCCACCTCGGAAGGACTTGATCCTGTGGCTAAGGTCACCCCCGAAACGGCGCGTGTTATTTTGGATTCGAATAATCAGATGCAATTGGTTGCCGAGGAAACGGGCACCTATGAAATTGAGTTGGCTTCAGGGGAAATTGTAAGTGTTAACGTGCTAGATCTTCACAACCCTCAAGCTATCAATGATACATGGACGGTTGCGTTTGACGGTGTCGGCTTGCAAGAAGAACAGGTTGTTGAATTTAACCATCTGTTGGATTGGAAAGAGCATACTCGTGATGCAATTAAACACTTTTCTGGCACGGCGAGCTATCGCACTCGGTTGAATGTGTCCGCCAGTTGGTTGGGTGAAGGAAAGCGCGTTTATCTGGATCTCGGTCGCGTTGAAATCGCGGCGGAGGTGGTGCTGAATGGTGAAGCTGTCGGGACTCTGTGGAAGCCACCATTTGTGATCGATGTGACGGATCAACTGATCGCAGGAAGTAATGAACTCGAGGTCCGCGTCACGAATTTATGGGCCAACCGTTTGATTGGAGATGAGGCCCTCAAAGACACTTCTGGTTATCAAGGAGGCCCTAAGGGGAAAATGCCAGAATGGTTTGTAAATAACGAGCCGATGCCAGCGGGACCTCGCTCCACTTTTACGACATACAACTTTTACACTAAGAAGCGTGAACTGAGGCCCTCAGGTCTGCTAGGCCCAGTGATGCTGAAACAAGAGCAGCGTCAGCCGATAGTGGTTCACTAATCAATCGTTAAGTAATTTTAAATTGAGCAATATGAATACAATACAATCAATCATTCTATCCGCCGTGTTGATGTGCATCGGTGGGCTTACTAGCGCCTTTGCTGCTGAGATCATTCAACCCATTGAACTTCGATGCGAATATCATGTGAACCCATTAGGCATTGATGTCGTTAAGCCGCGCTTTAGCTGGCAATTGGAGTCTGCTCAGCGGAATCAGCAACAGAGTGCCTATCGCACTCGTCCGACTCAGGGCGTGGTCAGAGTAAGAATGAATTTTTTTGCTCAGGCTGGTGAAATAGAAGGAAAAGGAAAAAATGAGGAGAAAACATGAGAAATAGCACCTATTGGATTTGTTTAACCTGAGGTGAGCTAGCTTTCTGGACCAGAACCCATATAGAAAGCAGTCAATGAGTCACAAGAACAGTAAACATTACACCGAGCAGTTCAAGGCGCAAGCCGTAGAACTGCTCTCAATCGGAAAGCCAGTCAGCGAGGTTGCAGAGGAGTTGTGCGTGAGCACCAGCGTCCTCTACAAGTGGAGGCATGATAGTAAGCACTGTCCAGTCGGGAGCGCAGGGCAGCGAGCCGTAGGCGAGAAGCCCGTAGCGGACGACTGGACAGTGCTTCGCCGGGAGAATGCGCTACTCAGGCAGGAGAATGAGATCTTAAAAAAAGCCGCGATCATCCTCGGCACCAGAGCCCGGAGCAGCTCAGAGCGATGATCACAATAATCCATCAAGGCACCGGCCATGGTATTCGACGTATTTGCGCCGTTCTTCAAGTCCCGCGCAGTAGCTACTATCACGCCGCTGAAGCCACTGTAACTCAGAGCGAGGAGACTCGCATTGGCGATGCCATTGAAAGGATCTTTAAGGCGCACAAGCGGCGCTACGGTTATCGGCGCATCGGCAGCGAACTCAGTGATGAAGGAATTAAATGTGCCCCTGCCAGAGTCCGCAGACTCATGGCCGAACGAGGCTTGAAGGCAATCCAACCTAAATCTTACATTCCAAGAACCAGTGATGGACGCGCCGATAAACCCTCCGAGAATCTGTTGCTAGATCAACCTTTGCCCGAGCTGCCCGATTGCGCTTGGGCGGGAGATATTACGCACATCCCAACGAGTAAAGGATGGCTCTATCTCGCCATTGTCATTGACCTATGCACCCGCCGGATCGTCGGATGGGCGCTCGCCGATCACATGCGCGCCGAACTAGCCGTGGATGCTCTCAAGCAAGCCCTGGGATCACGCCCGAACGCGTCACAATGTATCTTTCACAGTGATCGAGGCAGCCAATACGGTAGCAAGGCCTACCGACGAGAGCTCAAAGCAGCTGAGATGCAGCAGAGCATGTCGGCTCGGGCGAATCCATACCATAACGCTTGGAGCGAGTCGGTTATCGGAACTTTGAAAAATGAAATGCTCCAAGGGGGAAGATTCATCGACCAAGCGGATGCTCAAACCGAGCTGTTTGCATACATCGAGGGCTATTACAATACGTCCAGAAAGCACTCCGCTCTGAACTATCAATCACCACTACAATTTGAGACACAAAAACAGTCTCTTAACTAAAGAAAAACGGTCCAGAAAGCAGTTGCATCTCAACCAAGTTCGATCTAGAAGGAGATCTATGAAAACCTGCAAACGATTAAGCTACCCTCTGACCGTTGGATTGATCCTTTTAGGAGGACTGATACCTCGCCCCGCTTCGGCACAAGAGACCCTTGAAAGGCCCAATGTCCTGTTCATAGCGATTGATGACCTGCGGCCGGAGCTGGGTTGTTACGGCGACACCGTTGTAAAATCGCCTAATATCGATCAGCTGGCATCAGAAGGCATGTTGTTTAATCGTGCCTATTGTCAGGTTCCTGTTTGCGGAGCATCGCGCGCCAGCATGATGACCGGCATCCTCCCGACCAAAACCCGCTTTGTGAATCATCTTGCGAAGGTGGACGTTGACACCCCCAACGCCATTACCATGGCTCAGGCTTTCAAAGAGGCAGGCTATACAACGATGGCCAATGGTAAAATCTTACATACCAGTACGGATACGGCCGAACGAAGCTGGAGCAGGCTCGTCTTTGGCCCAGGCATGTCCCACACAACTAATCTGGATCCGGCCTCGACTAATTCGCTATCCAAGCGAGGGCTGGGCCTTTTTTATGAATGTGTTGACGTACCGGACAATGCGTATGGCGACGGAAAGGTTGCCGAGCAGACGATTGCAGACTTGCGCAAACTCAAGGAAAGCGGCGAACCTTTTTTTCTTGGGTGTGGATTTATCCGGCCCCACCTTCCTTTCTACGCCCCGAAAAAATATTGGGATTGGTATGATGAAGCCACCATTCCGCTTGCGCCCAACCCATACCGGCCGAAAGACGCTCCAAAGGCGTTGAATGGAATCAGGGAATACAAGAGTTATGCACTGGGGGATTTTGATGACAAATCGGAGGCGTTTCAGCGGAAAATGCGCCACGGCTATTTTGCATCGACAAGCTATGCGGATAAGCTGGTTGGGGATGTAATCAACGAACTCGAAAAACTCGGTCTGGCTGACAATACCATTGTGGTGATTTGGGGCGATCATGGCTGGCAACTGGGCGAGCACACTTTCTGGGGGAAACACAACACCACGCATAATTCTATGCGTATTCCTCTGATCGTCAAAGTGCCGGGAAAAAAGGCCGGTGTTAAATCGGAGTCGCTGGTTGCAAGCGTCGATATTTTCCCGACGCTCTGTGAACTGGCCGGACTGGAGGTGCCGGATTCGGTGCAGGGACAGAGCTTTTCGGTTCTGTTTGATGAGCCGCAAACGAAAATTAATGATGTTGTGTATAACCGTTTCAAGCGTTCCGACGCTGTCGTCACGGATCGCTTCACCTATTCACTTTTCGATAACGGCGAAGAAATGCTTTACGACCTGAAAAAGGACCCGCAGGAAAACCAGAATATGGCTGGGAACCCAGAATATCGCAAGACGCTGAAAAGCATGCGTTCAATGCTGAAAGAACAGATGCAAAAGGCTCAGGCCGTTGCGTTTTAAAAAGATAGATATTATGAAAATAAAACATGCAGTATGTTTACTCGTATTTCTGATTGGATCTGCCACGGCGCAGGCAGGTAAACCTAATATTGTATTTATCATGGCTGATGATCTGGGTTGGGCGGACGTGGGCTATAATGGCGCGGAGTTTTATGAAACGCCCAATATCGACGCTTTATGTAAGGCGGGAATGGAGTTTTCTGCGGGCTATCCGGGGGCGGCCAATTGCTTGCCCTCGCGTGCTTGTATTATGAGTGGCATGTATACCTCTCGTACGAAAATGTGGCAACCTGGGAAAGTCGCCAAGGGGGAGCCCTCGTTTATGCGTTTGCTGGTGCCGAACCAGTCAAATAAACGGGGAGACGGAACCATTTCCTCTACAACCGCGTTAGATCCATCGGTGGTTTCGCTGGCCGAAATGCTGAAGCAGGTCGACTACAAGACCCTTCACCTAGGAAAGTGGCATCTCGGCAAGGATGGTCAGGGTTTTGACCAAAACAATACGGATGGACGGGGCGCAGGGTTAGAAAAGGACAATAGGCTTTATGGAAATATTGATGTCGCTGAGTGGCTCACGGATGCGGCGGTGGAGTACATCGAACAAAACAAAGCTAGCCCGTTTTTTCTCTATCTCTGTCATTGGGATGTGCATGTTCCAATCAATGCACGTGCTAGCGTGGTCGAAAAATATCAGAAAAAAAAGGATTCCAAAACATGGAGTAAAGATTGGGATCCTGTTTATGCGGCCATGGTTGAGGCTGTGGATGTTTCCGTTGGCCGCGTTTGGCAGGCGCTGAAGGATAATGGTCTGGCCGACGACACCCTGCTTATATTCACGTCTGACAACGGGGGATTTGGTGGTGCAACTTGGAATGTGCCGCTTAAAGGTTCCAAAGGAGGCTTCTACGAGGGAGGTATTCGTGTGCCGCTCGTGATGAGCTGGCTGGGTACGATCGAGCCGGGAACCGTTTGTGAAACCCCGGTGACGGGTGTAGATTATATGCCGACCTTTGCTGAACTGGCCGGGGCGCAGCTGCCGGACCCGAAGAGTCAGCCACTCGACGGGGTATCCATTGTTCCGTTGATGAAGGGGGAATCCATCGCCAAACGTGCGATTTATTGGCACTATCCGATGTATCTGAGTGGAAAAGAGATGGTGAAACCGATCTTTGGTACAGATAAAATGTATTGGCGCGCGACGCCGTGCAGCATTGTGCGCATGGGCGACTGGAAGCTAATGCAGTTTTTTGAAACCGGCACCACCGAGCTTTATAACGTTAAAGAGGATATTGGGGAAAAGAATGATCTCGCCCGTCAGCATCCCGAGAAGGTCGACAAAATGCTGAAATTGCTCAAAAAGTGGCAACGAGATACGGGTGCGGATATCCCTTCCAAACTGAATCCTAACTTCAACCCGAACCACAAAAAATAATCTTCAAATGCTGCTGCGGGCGACACTGAAGCACTTTTCTCAACGAGGTCGGTCATGAAAAAATCAATTAAACATATAATAATTACGATACTTTTATTCACAGCTTTAACCTGCTTTGGAGCCATCAACCCGATTCAACTACGTTGTGAATATCATGTGAATCCCTTGGGGATCGACGTGCTTCAGCCGCGCCTCAGCTGGCAGCTTGAATCTGACGAGCGGAATCAAAAGCAGCAGGCCTATCGCATTTTGGTGGCGAGTTCGCTGGAAAAACTCGAAACGAACGAGGCCGATCTCTGGGACAGTGGCGAGGTGCGCTCGGATAAAAACATTCAAATTGTCTATGAAGGCAGACCATTAACGTCCCGCCAGCAGTGCTGGTGGAAAGTAGCTGTAATGGATCAGGATGGCAAAGCATCGGACTGGAGCGAACCAGCTTTATGGTCGATGGGATTGCTAGAGTCGACCGACTGGAAAGCGCAGTGGATTGGTTTTGATAAGATTCCCGAGCTGACCGAAGAACCTGTTCGAGAAGAACCGGAGATTGTCATCATTAAGGCTCGTTATGGTGCCCCTGATAATTCTTCCCAGCAGGTTGACCTAGCCGAAAAGCTGAAAAATCTCGTGGCTTCTGGTACATATAGATTTAAGATCACCAATGAGTTTGCTGGTAGAGATCCTGCCGCAGGGGCAAAGAAGGTATTAGAGCTGGAATACACATTGCAGGGAAGAAACATGAAACTCAGCTTGAATGAAAATACAGACGTTCAGTTAGTGACCCCAAAAGTTAAGAAGCTTTTAAACCGACGCTATCTTCCTGCTCCACATGTGCGTAAAGAATTTGAGGTCAAAGGCACCGTAGCGCAAGCGGTGATGTATGTCACAGCTCAAGGCTTCGCCGAGATGCATTTGAATGGCGAGCGCGTAGGTGATGAATTCTTCACCCCGGGTTGGACCGACTACAACAAACGGATCTATTACCGCACGTATGACGTGACCGATTTGCTACAGTCTGGCGACAACGCAATTGGAGGTATTATCGGAGATGGCTGGTTCCGTGGTAATGTCAGTAATTTGGGCCAGAATCAGTATGGGGATAAGATTCGCCTGCGCTCGCAACTGCATATCGACTACGCCGATAAGCGCACTGAAATCGTTGCCTCTGACTCATCATGGAAAGCTGCGTTCGGCCCCATCCTCGAATCCGATATGCAGGCAGGTGAGGTCTATGACGCCCGTCTTGAGATGCCGAACTGGTCTCGCCCTGGATTTAATGACCATCAATGGGCCGCCGTCGATACGGGCTCGGCACTGTCTACACCGCCCTTGATTCAAGCGTACCCAGGCGTGCCAGTGCGCCGCACTGAGGAACTGCAAGTAGTTCAGTTGACCGAGCCGATGCTAGGGGTTCACGTTTTTGATATGGGGCAGAATTTCTCGGGCTGGGCGCGCCTGAGAGTCAACGGTCAGTCTGGCGATAAAATCGTCATGAAATTTGGCGAAATGTTGAATCCGGATGGGTCGGTACATACTAAAAACCTTCGTTCTGCGCGCGCAACGGATACGTATATTCTAAAG
>Ga0209653_1003067_pt1 | contig 11674 bp, 9 predicted proteins | sample SaaInl6LU_22_DNA_FD_184644 | JGI IMG/M metagenome (GOLD analysis project Ga0209653, IMG submission 184644) | Marine microbial communities from expanding oxygen minimum zones in the Saanich Inlet - ESP_116LU_22_DNA (SPAdes) (version 2) | ecosystem: Environmental > Aquatic > Marine > Intertidal... | reverse complement strand
TGGTTTCAAATTCTCAAACAGACAAGGATCCTCATAGGAACCTAATATGATTTCTCTAACTATATCTTCTTTATTATTCATTAAATGAACTATAACAGGAAATTCTTGAATATTTCTAAAACCAAGTTTAAGTGTGCCATAATCAGCTCTACTTTTAGTTTTAAACGAGTAACTTAAAGAATCGTTATTAGATTCAAAAAAATCAGTTATTGCATTAGGCATTATGTTGACGATATAATTATCGTTTGGTAGTACTTCAAAATTTAAACTGACATCAAATTGATTATCATCTATATAGGTGTCAAATGGTATAGAAACAGAATCTTTATTGAAAACTTTGATTTTTTCAGGATCAACATTTATTACAGGTCTATTACTAATTACTTTAAAAACTTCATTTAATTCAAGAGTAGACTTTATTGAACTTGTAATAATCAAGGAATCTTTGTCAGATTCCTTAAATTTTAGAGTATAATTTTTTTTATAGTTTGTAGTAGACAACTCAAAATTTAATGAATCATATTCAAACTCTTTGAACCAATAATTTAAAGTATCCGTTTCTTTATTTTTGGTTAAAATGGATTGAATATTTTGATGATTTAAAATTTTAATTTTAACATCATCTGCAACTCCTTTAAAACCAAATCCAATTCTGTTGGTAGTTTCAATAAACGGCTTAAAACTTTCAAAAGGGATTGTTTCTTTAAATAATTTTAATTCTAAACTATCAGATATTGGTAAATTTAAGGGTTGAGATGTAAAGCTTATTTTCTCAAATTCAGGATCAAATTTATAATTACTGTTTTCGTCTTTTATGGCAACTAACAAGTACTTACCTTTTTTGAGATTAGTCATCTTAAAATTAGTAGAGTCTAGAGTTGAACCAACATAATTAGGCAAACCATTATAAATTATAGAATCAGAAAAATTTTCATCAATTGGATACAAAAACGTAGATACATACTCCTCTGGCTCTCGTTTAAAAGAATTTTTTATATTCCCTGAAATACTCAAAGAGTCAATGTAATCTCCTGTTGAAAAAACATAATTAAAAAAAGGAAGTGGATTTCCTTCATTATTATCAACTACACTTTCCCCAAAATTAAAAACATAAGTAGTGTTGTTTTCAAGCTTTTCTTTAATATCAATTTGAATAAATTTAGAAGCACCTGACTGTGGATTTATAGAGTAAAAACTTTTATCAATTGGAGGAGAAACAACTAGCTGTTTTCGAAAATCTTTGAGCTTAATGTATTCATTAAAATAAAGTCTAATTCTATTTTCATTAAAGTTTACTGAATTTTCAGCTGGTTCGGCATTGATAAGAAATGGGGGTGATTCATCTTTTGGGCCACCCTCTGGGATACCCCTTTTGGCACAATCAGCTAGTGAAAAACAGAAAATAAGGATTAAGAATAATTTTATTTTTTTCATTGTCATATGTTAAGGCAAAATAACAATTATTTTATCCATTTCTATTTTAATTTAAATAATAGAATTATTATAAAATTAACTCTTATTTTAGCTGTATGAGTAGAGATGATAAATTTAAGAAAGTTATATCTCATGCTAAAGAGTATGGGTTTATTTTTCAATCCAGTGAAATATACGATGGATTAAGTGCAGTATATGATTATGGTCAAAATGGAACTGACTTAAAAAATAACATCAAAGACTATTGGTTAAAATCAATGGTTCAGTTAAATGATAATATTGTTAATATTGATTCTGCCATTTTAATGCATCCCAAAATTTGGAAAGCTTCAGGTCATGTTGATGCGTTTAATGATCCTTTAATAGACAATAAAGATTCTAAAAAAAGATACAGAGCAGATGTCTTAATTGAAGAACATATTTCAAAAATTGAAAACAAAATCCATAAAGAATTCTCTAAAGCAAAAAAAAGATTTGGAGATGGTTTTGATTTAGAACAATTTTCAACAACTAATCCAAGAGTTTTAGGCTACACAAAAAAAATTAAAGAAATTTCAAAAAAATTTAATGAAGCACTTGAAAAAGACGATTTAAAAAATTTAAAAAAATTAATTGAGGAATTAGAAATTGCCTGTCCTGTTTCAGGATCAAAGAACTGGACGGATGTAAAACAGTTTAATTTAATGTTTGGAACTAAGCTTGGAGCATCAGCTGATAGTGCAACTGACTTGTATTTAAGACCTGAAACTGCTCAAGGAATATTTGTTAATTTTTTAAATGTTCAAAAAACAAGTCGTCTAAAAATTCCATTTGGAATCGCTCAAATTGGAAAAGCATTTAGAAATGAAATTGTGGCTAGACAGTTTATATTCAGAATGAGAGAGTTTGAACAAATGGAAATGCAATATTTTATCAAACCAGGAACCCAACAAAAATGGTACTCAAAGTGGAAAGAAAATAGATTAGCCTGGCATTTATCTTTAGGCATGGGTAAAGAAAATTACCGATTTCATGATCATGATAAATTAGCTCATTATGCTGATGCAGCTTGTGATATAGAATTTAATTTTCCATTTGGTTTTAAAGAATTGGAAGGGATTCATTCTCGTACAGATTTTGATCTTTCAAGTCACGAAAAATTTTCATCAAAAAAATTAAAATACTTTGATCCAAAATCTAACGAAAGTTTTACTCCATTTGTTTTAGAAACATCAATTGGGCTTGACAGAATGTTTTTAGCTGTATTTTCCAAAGCACTATGTGAAGAAAAGCTAAAAGATGGAACGGAAAGAATTGTTTTAAAAATTCCTAAAATTTTAGCTCCAAAAAAAATAGCGGTTCTTCCTCTATTAAAAAAAGACGGTTTACCAGAATTATCAAAAAAAATAAAAGAAGAATTTAAGTGGGAATATAATACTATTTATGATGAAAAAGATGCAATTGGTAGACGTTACAGAAGACAAGATGCATTAGGAACACCTTATTGCTTGACAGTAGATCATCAGTCTCTAAAGGATGGAACTATTACCATAAGGGATAGAGATTCGATGAAACAGGAAAGGATGAACATAGAAGAAATTAAACTGAAAATTAGGGCAGAGTTGGATATAAAATCTTGGTTAAATTCTTAAAATGAAGATTATTTCTTACAATGTAAATGGCATAAGAGCTGCCATAAAAAAAGGCTTTATAGAGTGGCTCAAAAACTCAAATTGTGATGTAATTTGTTTACAAGAAATTAAAGCAAATAAAGATCAAATTGATTTAAATCTCTTCTCAGAAATAGGATATAATTATAATTATTGGTTCTCAGCTCAAAAAAAGGGATATAGCGGGGTGGCTATTTTATCCAAAAAAAAACCCAATAAAATTGATTATGGAACAGGAATTTATCATATGGACTTTGAAGGAAGAAACCTAAGGATCGATTTTGATAAACTATCAATAATGAGTCTTTACTTACCCTCTGGAACTAATATCCAGAGACTTGATTACAAGTTCCAATATATGCAAGAGTTTAAAGACTATATTTCTAATTTAAAAAAGAAAATCCCAAATTTGGTGATTTGCGGAGACTATAATATTTGCCACAACGCAATCGATATTCATGACCCTGTTAGAAATGTCAAAGTTTCAGGATTTTTGCCATGGGAAAGAGAATGGTTATCAGAATTTATGGATTTAGGATTTATTGATTCTTTCAGATATTTGAATAAAGGCCCTGATAATTATAGTTGGTGGAGTTACAGAGCAAATTCAAGAGCAAATAATAAAGGGTGGAGAATTGACTACAATTTAGTTTCACAACAATTAAAGCCTAATATAAAATCCTCAGCAATATTAGACCAAGTTTTTCATTCTGACCATTGCCCAATTGTAGTAGAACTCAAATTATAAATTTATGAAATACACTTTTTTACCATCTACTAAAATTAAGGTTAGTAAAATTTGTTTAGGAACTATGACCTTTGGAAATCAAAACACTGAAAAAGAAGGTTTTGAACAAATGGATTATGCTATTGAGAATGGTGTTAATTTTTTTGATACTGCAGAGTTATATCCAGTTCCAGCAACAGCAGCTTTATATGCTGATACTGAAAGAATAATTGGAAGATGGATGAGTGAAAAGAAAAATAGAGACAAAATTATCTTAGCAACTAAGATTGCTGGGCCTGGAGATTATACAAAACACATAAGAACAACAGGATTTTCTAAGCATGCTTTAATTTCTGCTGTTGATGGAAGTTTAAAAAGACTTAAAACAGATTATATTGATTTATATCAATTACACTGGCCGGAAAGAACTACAAATACTTTTGGTAACAGAGGATTTAACTCAACTTTTGACGATAATTGGCAAGAGAATTTTGAATCAGTTTTAGAGTGTTTAAAAACTTTAATCTCAAGTGGAAAAATTAGATCAATTGGACTTTCCAATGAAAATCCTTGGGGTTTTATGAAGTATTTAGAGTTATCAAAAAAGGCCTTACCTAAAACTATTACAATTCAAAATCCCTATTCATTATTAAATAGACTTTTTGAGATAGGTAACTCAGAAATATGTAAAAGAGAAAATGTTGGTTTACTGGCATATTCCCCACTGGGCTTTGGAGTTTTAAGCGGAAAATATTTAAATGGTAAAATGCCCATTGATAGTAGATTGAATTTATTTCCAAATTTAAGTCGTTTCTCTGGTGACAATTCAATGAGAGCAACTAGTCTTTACAATGAAATAGCTGTTAAACATAATCTTTCTTTAACACAAATGGCATTAGCTTTTGTTAATTCTAGATCTTTTGTTACCAGTAACATTATAGGAGCTTCTAAACTATCTCAACTAAAAGAAAATATTGAAAGTATTAATATTGAATTAAATGATGAAATTCTTACAGAAATAGAATCAATTCATAATAGTATTCCTAACCCTGCTCCTTAAAAAGAATTTTGATAACATCCTCTATTCTTGAAAAAGAAATAACTTTTAATTTTTTTGGAGAAATTGAAATTTTTGCATTTGAAGAAACAATGAGGGCTTTAAATCCAAGTTTTTCTGCTTCGTTTATCCTTTGATCTATTTTAGGAACCGATCTTAATTCTCCGGAAAGTCCAATTTCAGAGGCAAAACAAATCCCTTTTTTTAGAGGAAGATTAAAATTACTTGAAAGTATTGCGGCAACAACAGCTAAATCCATAGCAGGGTCTTCAATTTTTATTCCTCCTGTGATATTTAGAAAAACATCTTTTGCTCCTAATTTGAAGCCAGCTCTTTTTTCTAAAACAGCTAATAACATATTGAGCCTTTTAGAGTTAAATCCAGTTGTACTCCTTTGAGGTGTTCCGTAAACTGCTGAGCTAACTAAAGCTTGAACTTCAATCATAATTGGCCTTATTCCTTCAATAGTAGAAGCTATTGCATTGCCACTTAATGGTGATTTATTATTTGAAATAAGCAATTCGCTTGGATTTGTAACTTCTCTAAGACCACTGTTTAACATTTCATAGATGCCTATTTCTGCAGTAGAGCCAAATCTATTTTTTTTAGCTCTAAGAATTCTGTAAATATTATTACGATCACCTTCAAAATGAAGAACAACATCAACCATATGTTCTAATATTTTTGGGCCAGCTATTCCTCCATCTTTAGTGATATGTCCAACAAGAAAAATAGGTAGATTTGTTTTTTTAGAATACTTTAAAAATTGAGAAGCTGACTCTTTTATTTGGGAAACACTTCCAGGACTACTATCAATTATATCTGTTTGAAGTGTTTGAATAGAATCAATAATTAATAGCTCTGGATTTAAGCTGTTTATTTGATTTAAAATAGTTTCAACATTTGTTTCATTTAAAATAAAGCAATTCTGAGATTTACTATTTATTCTGTTAGCTCTTCGTCTAATTTGTTGTTGACTTTCTTCACCTGAAACATAGAGAACTTTGTTTGTGAGCATTAGTGAAATTTGAAGTAGTAAAGTAGATTTTCCGATTCCAGGTTCTCCGCCAATCAATATTAATGAACCAGGAACAATACCTCCACCTAAAACTCTATTTAGCTCGTTGTCTTTTAACTCAAGTCTAGGATCATTCTGATAATCTATTTCACTTATTAGTTGAACGTTAGATTTTAATTGTTGATGACTCAAGCCAAATGTAGATTTACCAGGCTTTTTAATAATTTCTTCAACTAAAGTATTCCATTCTTTACATGAACTGCACTGGCCTAACCATTTTGAATGTTGAGCTCCACAATTTTGACAGCAATAGGTTGATTTGACAACAGCCATTAGAAAATTTTATTTGTTTAAGATAGGTAAAAAAATAAAAGATAAGGATCCGAAAATAATTATCATTATTGTTTGAGAGCTCCAAACAACCCAACCAAGAGCCAGTGCACTTTCATAGGGCACATTATATTGAGTAACTACAGCAGCTATAGCAAGCGGATAAGCACCAATCCCTCCATTAGTAAGTGCCATAGTAATAGCCCCAGCTATAAAAGCTAATAATATTGGCTCAAAATTTAAATTTGTAGTTTCGGGAATGCTAAATTTTACTATAAAAAACATTAAAAAATAACATAACCAGATAAAAAAAGTATGAAATACAAATAAAGGTTTATTTTTTACACTACTGATAGACAAAATACCTTTTTTTAGTCCGTTTAATATTGATAGCATCTTTAGTTTGAGTTCTTTTTTTTTTGAAAGATATAACGCTGTAAAAACAAGAATAAAAAAGGATATTAAAATAAAACTTTGAGAAATATTTTTTGAGTACTCTGGTAAGCTAATTTTAGAAGAAATTAAAATTCCTGAAAAAATTATTGTTCCCAATATCAAAACATCAATTATTCTCTCTGTTATTATTGTCCCCAAACTTTTTTCAAATGGAATATTATTATAAAATGTTGCACTACTAGCTCTGAGAATTTCACCTGATCTAGGGATTCCAAGATTGGATAAAAAAGCAATTAGAACAAACATAATCAAATTGGAAATACGTACTTTATAACCAAGAGGACTCAACATTTGTTGCCACCTCATAGATCTTGATATGTGACTTAGCATCCCAAAAAAAACAGATAAAATTATATATGGGTAACTTACATTAATAATTGTCAAATAAATTGTATTTCTATCCTCAAATGAAGTATTGCTGTATGAATAGTAAATTAAAAAAAATCCTAGTAACGGAGGAAATAAATTTTTAAACCACTTTAATGCAAACTTTAGCATTATGATTTTAAAAAGTTGTTGTTTTCAGGGAATATTAGTGTAGGATTGAAATTTTTTGCTTCTTCAATATCCATTGAGGCGTAACTTATAATAATAACTTTATCGCCTTTTTGGACTTTTCTAGCAGCAGGACCATTTAAAGTAATTTCACCACTGTTTCTTTTACCTTTAATTATGTAAGTTTCAAGTCTTTCTCCATTATTGATGTTGACAACTTGAACTTTTTCGCCGACTATCATATTTGCAGCTTCGATTAAGGCCTCATCTATAGTTATGCTTCCAATGTAATTTAAGTCACAATCAGTTACTGTGACTCTGTGAATTTTTGATTTTAAGACTTCAATTAACATTTGGCAAATATATATTAATTCAGTAAAATATTATCAATTAATCTTACCTCATCAACTATTACTGAAACAAAAACTCTGTAAGATTTATCTGCAGAGTATTTTTTTTGTTTAGATAGACTAAAAGAATCAACTATTTCAAAATATTCTGTTTTAAATCCATCACACGAATTAATAGACTTAATACATTTTGAAATTATTTCATCAAAGTCTGTTTTTTTAAAATGTGTTTTAACATAATTAAGATTGTGGAATATTATTGAGGAATTTTCTCTATTTTTTTTAGAAAGTAAGGAGTTTCTAGAGCTCATTGCTAAGCCATTTTTTTCCCTAACTGTGGGGCAAATTATTAGTTTCGTTTTATGTTTTTCAAGATCTATTAATTTTTTAATAATTTGGGTTTGTTGAAAATCCTTTTCGCCAAAAAATGCTTGATTGGGTTTAAATAATTTAAAAAGCTTTGAAACAATTGTTGCAACCCCGTTAAAATGACCTTTCCTATACTTCCCCTCTAGCTCAGAATCAATTCCATTAAAATCGTATTGTTTATAATTTAATCCTTTCTCATACATTTCGTTAATCTCAGGGCAAAAAACTTTAATTTTTTTTGAGATAGACTTAATTAAGTTAATGTCTTTTTTGATATTTTTTGGATAATTTTTTAAATCAGACTCATTATTAAACTGAGTCGGATTAATAAAAATAGAAACCCATACTTCGTCACAGTTTTCAACTGCGTTCTTTATCAAAGAAAGATGACCTTCATGTAAAGATCCCATTGTTGGGACTAGACCAATGATGTCTTTGTTAATGATACTTGCCTTTAATTCATTCTTAACTTCTGATTTCAGAAAGCAAACTATCATTTAATAAAATTTTAACAGTGTTTAAATAGAATAATGGAAGGTAAATCTAACATAATTTTTGTAATTTTGCATTTCAATTTAATTGAGTTTAAAGAAAGGACATTATGACTGGAAAAAAAGTACTTTACGTTTCCTCAGAAGTTATTCCATATTTACCCAATAATGATATTTCTACACTTACATATAATTTACCAAAAGTTGTAAATAAAAATGGGGGTCAAACAAGAATTTTTATACCTAAATATGGTTTAATAAATGAGAGAAGGCATCAATTGCATGAGGTTATAAGGCTCTCTGGAATGAATTTAATAATTGATGATTTAGACATGCCTCTAATTATTAAAGTAGCTTCTATTCCCAAAGAAAGAATGCAGGTTTATTTTATAGATAATGAAGAGTATTTTAAAAACAGACTATTAGACTCTGATAAAAAGAAAAAACTTTACAAGGACAATGATGAAAGAGCTATTTTCTTTGCTAAAGGAGTTGTTGAAACTATCAAGAAATTGAATTGGTCACCTGATATTATACATGTTCACGGATGGATAGCATCACTGATGCCGCTATATTTAAAAGAATATTATAAGGACGAGCCTCTTTTTGCTAACTCCAAGGTAGTAACCTCAATTTATGAAAACGAAATAGAAGGCAAATTAAACTCTGAAATAGTAAATAAAATTAAGTTTGACGAAGTTGAAAATGAAACAATGAAAATATTAGAGGATTCGTCGTATGAAAATTTATATAAAATATCTATTATGAACTCTGATGGAGTAATTTTTGCTAGTGATAAGGTAAAAGACTCATATTTAGATATCGCTAGATCTTTAAAAATACCTACTTTAAATTGTGGATTTAAAGAAGGATTTGAGAAAGAATATATAGAGTTTTATAATGATAAGATTTTAAAATAAACAGTGAAAAAAAATAGCATATTTCTCATAATTTCTGTTATTCTATTTTCTTGTAATAAAGACTACAATACAGTTGGTTTAAATTTAATAGATAATAATCCTTTTAGAACTAGCTTAGAGGAAGTTCCTGTTTTTGTAAAAATGAGGAAAATCCCCCCATATGTCTCAAATTCGTTGACAACCTTCCAGTTAGGTGAATTTGAAGATAATATTTACGGAACTTCAATGGTTAGTTTTTTAGGGCAATTAAATTTTGAAGACCCTTCGCTAGCTTTTGGAAATACTAGCCAGTCTAAAGAAGATAATCCAGATACAGATAATATTTCACAAATACCTGAAGAAGAAACCGTAAAAAACGTTTTTTTAGATATACCATTTTTTACTAATGTGGATGATGATGATAATGATGGTGTTATAAACTTATATGATGTTGATAGTACAGACCCTTACAGTGACTCCGACGGAGATGGCGTTTCTGATGCTGATGAATCCAACGCAGGTCAAAATCCATTAGATCCCGATACTGATGGAGATGGAATTCCTGATGGTGAAGATACAGAATCTGTAAACCCAAATGCTGGAGGAACCCTTTATGAATTAGATTCATTACTAGGAAATTCAAATGCATCTTTTAAATTAAAGGTAAGTGAATTAGATTATTTCCTAAGACCTTACGATCCTGAAGTTAATTTTGAACAATTTCAAAAATATTATTCAAATAATTCTTTAGCAAGTGATTTTTCAGGAACAACACTGTACGAAGATGAAATATCTATTAATTCTAAAGAGCTGGTTTTTTATAATGAGGATGATCCTGAAACAGAAGATGTAGATGAATCAGAAACAGTAAAAGAAAGATTAACTCCAAGAATTAGGGTTGAGCTTGATAAAGATTTTTTTCAAACTAGAATTTTAGACAAAGAAGGATCTGATGATATTTCAAACCTAGATAATTTTAAACTTTACTTTAAAGGAATTGTTTTGGAAACTTTTGACTTTTCTGAACCCTTATTAATGATTTTAAATTTTAATGAAGCAGAAATTAAAGTTGAGTATGAATACAAAGAATACAATAAACAAGGAACCACAGATGATACATCAGATGATACAGTAGATACTGTAGATGGCGATTTTAGATTTCTATTCAATGGAATTAAACTTAATTCGTTCAAAAATGATCCACTTCCTGCAAATGTGTATACTTCTATTTTAGATACAATTAAAAATCCAAAACAAGTTTACTTAAAAGGTGGAGAAGGAGTTATGGCTGAAATTGAATTATTTAAAAATGATAATGGAGTTGATTTACTTGAGGAAATTAGATCAAAAGAGTGGCTAATAAACGAAGCTAATTTATCGATATATATAGATAAAGATATGCTTTCTTCATCTGGAGGAATAATTGAACCTTCAAGACTATATCTTTATGACATTAAAAATAAAGCGCCAGTGATTGATTATTTTGTTGATAATTCAGCTGGACCAAAGCCATATCAAAATAAAGTTGTTCACGGAGGTTTAATTCAGCTTGATGAAGATAAAAATGGATTAATGTATAAGATTAGAATGAGTGAACATATCAAAAATATAGTTCGTAAGGATTCAACCAATACGAAACTTGGATTAGTTGTGTCCTCTGATATTAATAATACTATCAATATTGAAGTTGAAGATTCAGATTTTATGACTTTTACTCCAAATTCTTCCGCAATAAATCCATTAGGAACTGTATTAATTGGTCCAAGCCCAAGTGCTGAAAATTATGACAAGCGAATGAGATTAAATATTTTTTACACGGAAGTTAATAATTAATCGATCTTTTTTCAATCCAAACTCCTGAAAGAATACTTTTTTTCCAGAATATAATACATTGCTTAAAAATCTCCCTTTTAGTTGAAGAAAACGGGGTTAAGATTATTAATTCAATAGACTTAAAAAATATCATTAGAAAGTGAATAATGATTGACTTGAAATAAGAAATATGAGTATTAACATAAATATGAGAGGACTTAATTACCTCTGTTTTAGTTTTTATCAAAATTTCTTTATTTTTTCTTGATGATTCTCCATGAAAATGAATACATTTCCAATTGTTAAGTAAACTAACTTTCAAGTTTAAATTTTTAGCTCTCTTGCATAAGTCCATGTCTTCGAAATACATCCAATAGCTTTCGTTCCAACCATTCAACTTTTGAAAATCGTTTTTTCTCAAAAGTATAAATGAACCAGAAATCCAGTCAGGATTAGATATCGAACAGGAATTAATTTTTTTGTAAGTCTGACCTTTAAAAATTCTAGAAAAAATTCTAAAAAAACCATTTGAAGTCCATAAATCTAAAAATAAACCAAAGGAGTTAGAGGGTTTATTTTTTGAGTTT
>Ga0209653_1003060_pt1 | contig 11685 bp, 12 predicted proteins | sample SaaInl6LU_22_DNA_FD_184644 | JGI IMG/M metagenome (GOLD analysis project Ga0209653, IMG submission 184644) | Marine microbial communities from expanding oxygen minimum zones in the Saanich Inlet - ESP_116LU_22_DNA (SPAdes) (version 2) | ecosystem: Environmental > Aquatic > Marine > Intertidal... | reverse complement strand
ACCCAAGGTCGTGACGTTCACGCCAATTGAGGAGAGCACTATGTACAGTAAAATACTCGTTGCAATAGACCTATCCAAAGACACCGACAAAGTGTTTAAGGCAGCACTCCGCATGGCCAATGGCGAGGCCAACAAACTCAATCTGGTGCATGTTGTAGAACCGATCGCCGCTGCCTATAGCATGGATATTTACGCAGCTAACGTAAGCGAGCTGCAGCAAGAGGCGATAAAATTCGCCGAAGAGCGTCTTGCTTCGTTAGGCGAAGAATGGGGACTTGCTCCAGACTGCACCCATTCTCTACTCGGCGCACCGGCACCTGAGATCCGCGCGCTTGCCGAAGAAATCGGTGCCGATGCGATCGTAATTGGCAGTCACGGACATTCTGGCTGGAAAATACTGTTAGGCTCCACCGCTATCAAAGTACTGCATGGCGCGCACTGCGACGTACTCACGGTTTACGTAGGATAGAAATTCTATACCCTCTATATGGTAGACCCAGCACTCTCTGTTTTCCGTCCACTGCGTGGACGAACTCATCAAAGCGGACAAAGAGCTTTAGGGCAAAGCTTGGACCTACTCTAACCTTGGGTAACAGTTTGTTACCCCTTCTCGCGTTCTAAAATTGTTCATCACCTCGATTAGTGGCAGACTGCACTAACGATCTTGATATAGCTCAAAGATTATTGAGGGACTGAAGGGATGCAATCGAGTAACCATTCGACGAATGTGAGCAAACCAAATCTCGCCTCCAGCGAGCCACAGGACCACAGAAGCAACGCGCCGTTAGTGAAGTTATGCCCCCACAGTTCCGGCATTTCTTGCGGAAGCTGTAGGCTCAACGAGTTATGCCTGCCAATCGCGCTCGATGAAAGCGAGATGCAACAACTCGACGACATCGTCGAGCGGAATCGACCCTACAAAAAAGCCGATCACCTTTATCGTCAACATGACGATTTCAAGTCCATTTTTGCGGTTCGCTCGGGTAGCTTTAAAACCTATGTTCTCAACAGTTCTGGGGCTGGCCGCGTCACCGGTTTCTATCTGCCAGGCGAGATAATCGGCATGGACGGCATCGCCGACAGGGTGCATGCCAATTCGGCCATAGCACTCGAGCACTCATCTATCTGTGAAATTCCCTTTAGCCAACTCGAATCCCTGAGCCTCAAGCTTCCGAGTCTTCAGCATAATTTTTTCTCTATTATGGGCGCCGAGATCACCAAGGACCAAAAGATCCACACAATTCTCAGCAGCTACAGCGCAGAGCAGCGTATCGCCTCGTTTCTACTTGGCATTTCGAGCCGCTATGCGCGCGTGGGATTGTCCCCAAACAGATTTCATCTCCCGATGACACGCGGAGATATTGGGGAGTATCTTGGCTTGACGGTGGAGACGGTAAGCCGGCTGTTTACTTCCTTGCAGAAAAAAGGGCTTATCAGCGTAGACAACCGCGAAATTGCCCTGCTAGAAAAAGAACAGCTGCGGGTGATCGTCGGGGCAGATGAATTCTGAATCCGCTTTGTACGCGAGTTAATTGTCGCGCAGCAGGTTCGATGGTGAGTATTGGTCTGTCAGCGCCCTGCGACTCATATCCCAATCTACCCTCGTCGATAGGCGATTCGGGTATTCCAAAAGCGGTACGCCAAACGCCTCGACCCCAGGTGCAAGCGACCGTGCGACCGCGTTCAGCTCCCCCCGTGGCGGCAGCGCTGCATCGCGGGCGATAATAATCCGATTACCCGAGCTAGGCAGTTTAAAATTATAAAATTCGCCAAACACTTTTTGATAGGTCACCGACTCATGATCATAGAATCGGCTTGTCGAAAAAGTATTCGCGACGAGAACGGCATCGGGCGACATTATCGCGCGCACTTCTTCAAGAAATTCCTCTGTTAGCAAATGCTCCGGAATATAGTCGCCGGTAAACGCATCGAGTATGACAAAATCGTATCGCTGCTCTAGCAGTCCGGCGCGTTTAACAAAGACGCGCGCGTCGTTTACCGCAACCTTCACATTCTCGGTTTCCTCGAAATCGAAAAACCGCTCGGCAACATTGACCACCGCCTGATCGATTTCGATGACGTCGATCTTGGCGTCGGGGTAAAGTTTGGTCAGCGTAGAGGGCAGCGACCCCCCGCCTAACCCCGCGATCAATATGTTTTTAGGATTGGGATTGAGAAGCAGGCCCGCGAACGTCATCTTCGCGTATTCAAACACCAAGCGCTCTGGATCAGCGGTGTTCATGCAGGTTTGATTGCGATCGCCGCGATGGACATTGAACACCAAACAGCGCCTATTCCCTTCCTGGGTGACGGTGATATCGCGGTAGAGCGAACGTTCTTCGTGCAGGGTCTCAGCGGCTAAGAAAGGTGCACTAAAGAGACTAAGACAAAACAGAGCCGGCCACAGTCTACAGGTCATTTGCATGCCCCCTTTGAGTTCCGGCGATCATTAATACCATACCAATCAATGCCAACGCCGCCGCTGTACCGAAGACGATCTCGTTTACCTCAAACCAGAGCACTAAATAGAACGATGTGCCGAGAGTGCCCGCAGCGCTTCCGAGTGTTGAGACAAAAAAGAGAAGTCCCGCTTTTTGCCCGCTGTGGTCGCTGTTCTCGACGAGGAGTCGCACTGAGTAAGGCGAGATCATCCCCAGAATCGTCGTTGGCAAAAAATACAAAAACAGTGACGCGAGGAGGGATCCGTACCTCGGGTCTTCTACCGCGAGGAAAATCGGGCGCATAATTTCATCAGCAAGGAAGATTATCGGCAGCGAAAGTGCCGCAGCAGCGAGGAAAAAGAAAGCGTAGTTAAAAAGGCTCGGACGACGGGCCGAGAGCTTGCCGCCAATCAGGTAGCCACATGCCAGCGCAAGCATGAAGACGGTGAGTATACTGCCCCATACCGACAAACTGCCGCCGAAATAAGGCGCCATGATTCTAGCGCCGAGCATCTCGATGGTCATAATACAGAAGCCGCTCACGAACGCCGCGCTGACGACGAGCAGGCTTGGAATCGCTTGCGGTCCTTGGTTATTGGGCCTGCGAGCCTGCTTTGCGTTCATTTACGATTTCCTGTCGAATTAATCCTGTCGCGCACCGATGTGACGCCCGCCGTCCAGCGCGATAACCTGGCCCGTCATGTACTTGGACGCATTCGAAGCAAGATACAGGGCGAGGCCAGCCATATCCTCGGGCGCACCTATACGACCCAGTGGATTTTCGCTCTCGATTTTGTCCTGAAATTTTTCTAGCGTCGCATTCATCATGTTGCTTTGAAAGGCGCCCGGGGCGATCGCGTTGACTGTTACACCTTTGGGGCCGAGGCGAAGGGCTAAGTTTTTGGTGAGAAAATGCACGGCCGCTTTACTCGCGCCATAGGCGAAATTATCCATGGTTGATACACGCAGCCCATCGATGGAGCCAATATTGATGACCCGACTCGGATTCTCCTGGCTTGCGCCATTTTTAAGCAATGGCATCAGATCGCGAGTGAGGGTGAATATCGCTTTAACATTAATATCCATGACTTTGTCGTAGCCTTCGTCTGGATAGTCTTCGAATGGCGCCCCCCAGGCTGCGCCAGCGTTATTCACCAGAATATCAATTTTGCTCTCGCGCGCAGTAATTTCTGCAACGAAAGCCTCACGCCCTTGCTTTGTCGATAAATCCGCCGGCAGCGCGATGCACTCGCCCTTGTTGGCGTTGGATAGCTCCTCAGCGGTCGCCATGCAGGCTTCTGCCTTACGCGCTGTGATATAGGTTTTCACGCCATTCTCGACGAAGCCTTCAGCAATCATCCTGCCGATGCCTCGAGAGCCACCGGTAACAATTGCTACTTTACCGGCCACCGAAAATAATTCGTCAATCGCGAGTGTCATGCTGCTAGTCCTTGTCTTAATTTGTCCGCCAATTCTCTTTCAGTTCGCTTAGCGCCTAAAGCTAAGAAGTGATTTCTCCACGCATGATCATCTCACTCATGCGCTGCAGCACGTCGGTCTTTTTGACCATCATTGCAAAGCGTTGGTCCTTCGTATGACCGTGGTAGAAGCGATAGTAGATCTGCTGCCCGATTACACCCAGACGGAACAAACCAAACACGAAGTAGAAGGCGAAATTATCAACAGGCACGCCGGTTTTTTCCTGGAAACGACTTACGATTTCAGCGCGTGTCGGTGCGCCGGGTACATCGCTTGGCATAGTACGGTACTGGCGGAAGAAGTCGGGGTCGTCCATTTGAGTCCAGTAGCCTAGGGTGCAGCCCAAGTCCATTAATGGATCGCCGACCGTTGCCATCTCCCAGTCAAGAATGCCTATGACCTGCATGGGATTTTCGAGAGAAAAGATAACATTATCGGTTTTGTAGTCGTTATGGATGACGCTAGCCTTGCCGCTTTCAGCAGGCATATTGTCCTGCAGCCATTGCATCGTCGAGTCGCAATTTACCGTGTCTGGCGTTACAGCATCGACCCACCGCTTACACCAACCGTCGACCTGTCGCTGAACATAGCCCGCTGGGCGCCCAAAGGTATCGAGACCTGCCTCGACGAGATCGACGGAATGAAGCTCGGACAGAACATCAAAAAAGTTAAACAACTGCTCGCGAATCTGGTCTGGGGAAAAGTTAAGGGCTGCGGGGTATTCGCGGCGAATAACCAAGCCTTCGATATAACTCATCAGATAGAAATCACAGCCGAGCACAGCGTGATCATCACAGAAATGTACGGGCTTCGGCCCGTAAGGAAAAACACCCTGAAGCGCTGAGAGAATTTTAAACTCACGAGACATATCGTGCGCTGACTTAACCTTGCTTCCGAAAGGTGGACGCCTCAATACCCAACGCTCATCTCCACTGCTGAGTAAATAGGTTAAGTTCGAAAAGCCACCGGGAAACTGCTTTACTTCGAGCTGTGCGACCTTTGCCCCAAGCACAGGCTCAAGATGCTGTCGCAGCGAGTCGAGGTCGAGCTCTTCGCCCGTCCGGATGGAACCTGCTCGGTCTACTAATTCTTCGTTTACTGCGCTATCAGTCAACCTTAATCCCTCTTTCGTTCTCAGCCTTCCCTGCCCCTGACCTGCCACCGAGGAGCTCGCTCGTCGCTCTCGATTCTTTAGGCTCCGTGTCGGAGATTACTTACTTAAGAGCCGGCTAATTAGCTTTCCAGTCCAATAGTTTCTTGCCGACTCACCGGAAGGTGATCATGTGCTTTTTGTCTGGATTCTCTAGATGAGCCAGATTGTTGAATTGGGTCAGCGACAACTTGCCGCGTCCATAGATCATACGTGTCACCGAACTATTGCGCACCATCCAATTGGTTGCAATAACATGTTCGTCAGGAAAATTTAATACTCTTTGTAACGCCATGGCAATAACGCCGCCGGACGTTGAAATAATGACGCGACTGCCTTGCCCGTGTCGCGCCATAACTTCGTCCATTGCAGAATAGACGCGCGCCTTGAATTCCGCCCAAGGCTCAAACCCCTCGACATCCTCCTTCGGGTCTAGATCATCGCGAATCCATCTCGCGGTAGCGGCTTCGAAAACTGATTGAAATTGCCGCTCATTTTTAATTGGCCATTCCGATGGCACAGCTTCGCCCGCGGCACGCAGATCACGCAGGTGGATTTTTATCAGCGGGTCGCCATTGTATTCATTGAATCCTGGCAACTGCACCGAAGCTTCTGGCTTTCCGGCAACGAGAGGGAGGAGTTCGTGGGCAGTCTCGCGTTGACGCAAGAGGGTACCGCTGTAGATGTGATCGAAATTCTCGCCCAGCGCATTCCAGTGCTGGGAGAGAATCTTTGCTTGTTCGACTCCCTTGGGGCTGAGCTTATCGTAAGACTCAGCGCCAAAGGATGCCTGTCCGTGGCGGACAAGGATGAGTTCACTCACGAGCTCAGGTCGACGCTTAGAGCGAGGCGAAGCGCTGGAGGTGATACTCCGCGTTGCCGAACATAAGGTCTAGCGCAGTAACTCGCTTAAAGAGGTGTCCCACGTCTAGCTCGTCGGTCACACCGATACCGCCGTGAATCTGAACGGCCTCTTGGCCCACAAGGCGAATGGATTTGCCGACTCGTGATTTAGCCGACGAAACGGCGCGTGCCTTGCTCAGTGCGTCCTCATCGCTGTCTAAAATCATTGCCGCGCGAACAACGATTGAGCGTGCAAGTTGGCACTGAATGAACATGTCAGCCATACGATGCTGCAATGCCTGAAACGTGCCGATCGCAGTCCCAAACTGTTTGCGCGTCTTGCTGTATTCGACCGTCTTGGTTAACAACGAATCCATTGCGCCGACTGCTTCGGCAGCCACGGCAAGCGTTGCTCGATCGATGACTGCAGCAAGTGTCGCAGCCGAGCCGCCGGCAGCACCCAATCGAGCAGTGGCAGGCACTCGCACGTCGGCAAGCGTTACTTCGCCGGTCTTGCGACCGTCGATTGTTGTATAGGACTTAATGCTCACGCCGGCTGCGTTGGCGTCGACGAGAAAAAGCGAAATGCCGTCGGCATCGGTTGCAGCGCCAGACTCGCGTGCGCTGACGATTATCGTTTGCGCGTTTGGCGCGCCCAAAACCGCAGTCTTAGCGCCGTTGAGCACAACTTCATCGCCTGAGGCGACTGCAGAAGTCTTGACATTATTCGGGTTGAAACGGCTACCTTGCTCCGCGTAGGCTACTGCCGTAATCATCGTGCCTTCCATGATCTGTGGAATCAACGCACCCTTCTGCTCCTCGTTGCCTAGATCGGCTATCAGCGTACCACCCATAATGGCGCAGGAGAGGTAAGGCTCGACCAACATACCTTTACCGAATTCCTCCATCATCACCATGAGATCGACAGCCTTGCCGCCGAATCCACCGTCTTCCTCGGTAAACGGCACCGTGAGCCAGCCTAACTCGGCAAACATGGTCCAATTCTCGGCGCTATAACCTGCCTCGGACTTGATAATATCGTCTCGTGTGTAGAAGTCGTATTTTTGCATCACGAACTTCTGAACGCTTTCTTGCAGCATCTGCTGCTCTTCTGAATAAGAAAAATCCACTGTCAAACCTCTTTCAAATTAGTGAGTAAACAATCGTTCACGAAGGCGGGGAGCTTACAGCCCCAACACTGCCTTGCTGATGATGTTGCGCTGAACTTCGTTAGAACCGCCGAAGATCGAGAGCTTACGATTATTAAAATAACTTAGCGCCGCGGCCGCAGAGCTTCCTGGGCCCATTTGCTCGCCTTCAAACCCTTCTTCGAATTGCTCGGGTACAAACGGCAGGCAGTTGTAGCCGGCGAGTTCGACAGTCATTTCATCCATTTTCTGCGCGAGCTCTGTTCCCACGATTTTTAAAATCGAAGACTCAGGGCCCGGCGCCTTACCCACGCTAAGCGCAGCGAGCGTGCGAAGCTCCGCATACTCCAATGCCTGCAATTCGATCTCAACTTCGGCAAGCTGCGCTTTGAAGTCGGCGTTGTCGGCCATTGTTCCGCCAAAACCATCGTCTGTTTCTGCTGCGATTCGCTTAAGAGAAGCAAGGCGGCGCTTGCCACGTGGAACGCCAGCGATATTGGTGCGCTCGTGTGTCAGAAGCACCTTCGCGTAGGTCCAACCTTTATTTTCTTCACCGATTAGATTAGCTGCGGGGACACGCACATCGTCGAAGAACACTTCGTTGACCTCGGCGTGGCCGTCGAGGAGTACGATTGGCTTGAGAGTAATACCAGGCGACTTCATGTCGATTAGCAGGAAGCTAATGCCCTCTTGCTTCTTAACACTGTTGTCGGTCCGAACGAGGCAGAAAATCCAATCGGCATACTGACCATAAGTATTCCAAGTCTTATTGCCGTTAACGATATAATCATCGCCGTCGCGAACGGCCATCGTCTTCAATGAGGCAAGGTCTGAACCGGCATTCGGCTCAGAATAACCCTGACACCACCAAACATTGCTTTCAAGAATGTCGGGCAGAAAACGTTGCTTCTGCTCTTCTGTGCCGTAGGCCATGATCACAGGCGCGACCATGGTCACGCCGAAAGGCGTAGGCTCGGGGGCGCCGACAAGGCCCATTTCCGTGCTGAAAATATATTTCTGCGTAGGCGTCCATCCAGTGCCGCCGTACTCCTTGGGCCAATTGGGTGCCATCCACCCTTTTTTATAAAGAATCTTCTGCCAGCCGACAATTTCGTCCTTGCTCAGACGAATACGTTTGTCGACCTTCTGCTTTAGCTCAGCTGGAAATTCATTGGCAAGGAATTCGCGCACTTCGGCCTGAAAGGCCAGTTCTTCCGCGGTAAAATCTGCGTTCACGGTCTTGTCTCCTGTTGCGATGACACCTTGTTGCAATGACATATTGTGGTGTCAGTATGGTGTGGATGTCATGTGAGTGTGAGTTCGCGAGGCGAACTGTAAACTTGGCTCTTATGGTACCTATTGCAGTACTGAATATAGTACGTAACGTAGTACGCGACGTAGTACGCAAAATGGTACGTAGCCGGCGGATAGCCTAGACGCTTACGGCTACCCTTTAGTTTGGGGCAGCAGGAAGACGCACGACAGAAGCACTATCCGAGGCAGAGTAACGGCCTTTTATGAGTCCAAGACTAGCACTAATGAGGTTGCTTGATAAGCAAAAATCGAACGCTTGCTCGATATTTTCTCGGCTCCCTAGACCCCTCCCTTATTCTCCGAAAATAGGGCGTCAGCGGGCTTTCTCCGCCGACCTCAACATAGCCGCAAACCACTGCTCCCGTGCACCGCGGCGGAGCGAAATAGAGAGGAAAATTATTCGGCCGATATAGCAATCGGTATTCGAATACTATATGATTTTCGCATTATCAAATTTGATACATTTTTGGATCAATGCCCACGTCAATCAAGCAGGAGCTTACATGAAGATTACACAACTGGCGAAAATGGCTATTCTGATTCTCTCGCTCACAGGCCTAGCCGCCTGTAGCTCAACCGGCGAAGAGGCTCAAGAGCCCGCCGTCGCCGAAACCGAGAGTGGTGTAGATGCGACAACCCGCCGCGCACAAGAGCTAGAAGCGGAAGCACGCGCACGCGCTGCAGCTGCGGAAGAGCGCATGGCCCGCAACGCACTCAATACCACAGTGTTCTACTTCGATTTTGACGTCGCCGAGTTCCGTCAGGCAGACCGAGACGTGTTGACCTATCACGCGAAGGACCTCGCTGCGAATCCAAGCAAGCGCATTCGACTCGAAGGCCACGCTGATGAGCGCGGCACTCGTGAGTACAACCTCGCACTGGGCGAGCGCAGAGCCAATGGCGTACTCAACTTCCTAATCGTAAACGGTGCTGCGCGCAGCCAGATCGAAGTCGTCAGCTACGGCGAAGAACGTCCGGCACAGACAGGCCAGAACGATGCTGCCTACCAGCAGAATCGTCGAGTTGAAATCTCAGGCATCTAGTTAAGGACCGGAGAGGTTTTGCCAGCTCCAGATTCCACTAGAAACGCTTGATCAGGAAAGACACCCAAGCCGGCATACTAAACCGACATAAAAGCCGACAAAGGCACCCAAAGAAAGAATGGGTTCCATTGTCGGCTTTTTGCTGCTTGAATAAACCTCACGGTGATAAAAATAATAATCCGATGAGGTTCACACGGCTATGGCGATCGCGAATAACTCGATAGACCTGCGCATCAACCGAACTCTTCTCTTTGTCATGGGTGTTTTCGCCCTGCTCTTTGTTTACTACGCACTCGACTTTAGCATGAGAGGGCTCAGCCAAGACTTAAGCGCGGAAACTCACCTCTACACGGCTGGCGCTTTGCTACCCAATACGGCGATATTCACGCACATGCTTGCGGGCGCGTTTATTACCTTTCTTGCCCCACTGCAGCTTTTTACACCACTCCGCCAGCGCTTTCCTGCGTTGCACCGCGCATCGGGCTACCTATTTTTCGTCTCGGCTATTCTTACCGCGATCGGAGGACTGGGATTTATCGCGATTAACCGCACCATTGGTGGCCCGGTGATGGACATAGCGTTTGCTCTGTATGGGTTGAGCGTGCTTGTTTGCTGCGTTCAGACCGTCCGCTATGCCCGCGCTCGTGACTTTATTACCCACAGGGAATGGGCACTGCGAGTGTTCGTCCTCGCGATGGGGTCATGGCTCTATCGAATACAGTATGGTGTCTGGTTCGCTACCATGGGCGATACAGGGATTGGTGAAAATTTCAGTGGCCCATTCGATTACTTTCAAGATTTTGCGTTCTTCGTGCCTTACTTAATCGGCGTTGAGATCTATATTCGGCATCAGCGTGCTGGTCGCCCAGTTCTGCCCCTCTACGCCACTCGCGGGCTCGCGGCACTCTCTATCGCCCTGCTAAGCCTCGGAACTTACGCCTTCGCGCCACTATTTTTAGGGCTAAGATGAGACCGAGGCAAACGCGTTGCGAAGCGCTTGGGCAGACTCTTCGATCGCTTCCATCCCTGCCTCGATGCCTCCTGCAAAAGAGATAAACGCATGGATCATATCGGTGTAGCAGACATGCCTCACTGCTACGCCTGCCGCGGAGAGCTTGCGCGCAAACGCTTCACCCTCATCACGCAGTGGATCAAATCCCGCCGTTAAAACAAACGCAGGCGCTAAGCCTGCAACATCGGCAAAATTCGGTGAAACGATCGGGTCCGTCGCGCGACTTGCGTCTTCGAGGAAGTGGCTTCGAAACCACTCCATCCCTGCTTTGGTCAGAAAATAGCCTGAGCTGAATTCCGTTATCGATGGAAAGCTCATGGTGTAGTCCGTTACCGGGTAAAGGAGCAGTTGGAAACAGGGCTGCGGAACCCGAGACGCCTTGCAATTAAGCCCGACCGCAATTGAGAGATTGCCACCAGCGCTATCCCCGCCTACGGCGATTTTTGACGTATCGATGCCCCAATCCGCACCATTGGCACACAGCCAACGATAAACAGAGAAAGCCTCGGCAAAAATTTGTTTAGATCTAGCCTCTGGCGCGAGTTGGTAGTCTACCGAAATCACGATACAGTTGGCTCGCTCGGCGAGCTGCTGCGTTAGCGTGTCATACTGTGCGACATCACCCAGCACATATCCACCCCCGTGGAAGTAGACGAGCGCAGGGCGCTGAGAGCCAGTGAGAACCGGCTTAGAAAAATCAAACGAGCTGCCGCTTGGGTAGTAGCGACGCACTCGCGTCTTTCCCGCGTCGTGCACGATACTCGATTCGATTACCTCAACCCCTTCAACCGCAGGTGGTGCAAAAGGATTCCCCCTCTCTGCGCGTGCTGCTCGTGTTTCCTGCGGCGAAGCGTCCTGGATCTGCTTTAACTGCGCTGCAGATTCGGCAACCTTCGATGCCATGGCTTCCAATTTCTCGCTGCGCGTGGCGGCATCTACTCGATTGCTACTCAATGTCTTATCTCCAATTCTCATCGATGCCCGTCGCGACCGCTGCATCTTTGTGTCTCTATAAAATTGAGTCACTGCCTCTGGCAGCATCGAACCCAACAAGCCAACTTAATAAGCCGAGAGCGAACAGCCATGGCGCGATAAACAAGGCTATCTGCAGCGTGTCTTGCTCAAAAAGACCAAACGCCGTGGCAAAGCAGTAAAGAATCACGGCGCAGAATTTCGCGAAAAAGTAATAAACCATAAAGGGCTTGTTATTATTCGTCAGAGTCCACGGCTGCGCCAGAAAAAGCCAGCGTAGGGC
>Ga0209653_1003057_pt1 | contig 11689 bp, 10 predicted proteins | sample SaaInl6LU_22_DNA_FD_184644 | JGI IMG/M metagenome (GOLD analysis project Ga0209653, IMG submission 184644) | Marine microbial communities from expanding oxygen minimum zones in the Saanich Inlet - ESP_116LU_22_DNA (SPAdes) (version 2) | ecosystem: Environmental > Aquatic > Marine > Intertidal... | reverse complement strand
AACTTCAATTTTTTCATTACAAACCTTTCATACCTGGAAAATTAGTCATTTCTTCAATTTTTAAAAGTCGATTATATTTAGATACACGCTCAGATCTAGCCAAAGAACCCGTTTTTATTTGGTTTGAATTTGTTGCAATTGCCAAGTCTGCTATAAACGTATCCTCGGTGTCGCCTGATCTGTGAGAAATTATTGTATTAAATTTATCTTTTTGAGCCAAATCAATTGTTTTTAAAGTTTCACTAACGGTTCCGATTTGATTTAATTTTATAAGAATAGCGTTAGCAGATTTTTGCTCTATACCTTTTTTTAATCTATTTTCATTCGTAACGAACAAGTCATCCCCAACAATTTGAACGCTATTACCTATCGAGCTGGTTAAATTTGACCATACTTCCCAATCATCTTCAAAAATTGGGTCCTCTATTGATTTGATAGGGTATTTTTTAACTAAATCTGTGTAATAATTGATCAATTCTTTAGAATTTATTTTTTTCCCTGAAATAATAGAATAGTTTTTACCATCAAATAATTCATTAGAAGCGACATCAAGACACAAAGAAATATCTATACCTGGTTTAAAACCAGCGCTTTCAATCGATTCTAAAATCAAATCTAAAGCTTCTTCGTCACTTTCTAAACTTGGAGCAAATCCACCCTCATCACCAACACTTGTATTTAATTTTTTTTTTTCTAATTTTTTTTTTAAATTTTGAATAGTTAAAAAGGCAAATTGCATGCACTCTTCAAATGATTTAGCACCGTCGGGTCTGATCATGAATTCCTGAATGTTTAGTGAATTGTTTGCGTGCGCTCCTCCATTAATAATATTAAGTAATGGATATGGTAAACCGTATTCATTTTTTTTGTTCAAATATTGAAAAATTTCTTTCTTTTGGTTTAGGGCAGCAGCTTTACAATTTGCTATTGATACAGACAAAATAGCATTAGCACCTAAATTAGATTTGTTTTCTGTTCCATCTAAATTAATTAATAGACTGTCAATGTTCTCTTGCTCCAGGGAATCTTCATTGATTAGTTTGTTGTTTATAGTTGTGTTAACATTTTTAACTGCTTTAAAAACACTTTTATTTAAATAATCATCACTTATATCTCTAAGTTCATGTGCTTCATAACTTCCAGTAGATGCTCCTGAAGGGACAATTGACCTACCAATTGAACCGTCTTCAAGCAAAACCTCTGTTTCGATTGTAGGATAGCCTCTACTATCAAATACTTGACGTGCTTTTATTTTTTTAATTTTACCCATCTTAAATTTTTTCTTTTTTAATCAGATTGTCTAACATCATGATTTTTTTTAAAAAATCATTTAAATTTGAAAGCTTTAACATATTTGCTCCATCAGAAGGTGCATTGTCTGGGTCATCATGAACCTCTAAAAATAAACCAGAAATACCTATTGATACAGCAGCTTTAGAAAGGTCATATATATATTCTCTTTCTCCCCCACTGCTTTCTCCTTTACCGCCTGGCTGTTGAACGGAATGAGTGGCGTCAAAAATAACTGGATATTTTTCCTTTTTTAAAATTGATAATGATCTCATATCTGAAACAAGGGTATTGTAACCAAACGATACTCCTCTTTCTGTAATCAATATTTTATCGTTATTAGAGTCGGATACTTTTTTAATAACATTTTTCATATCCCATGGAGCTAAAAACTGGCCTTTCTTAATATTAACAATCAAATCAGTTTTTGCTGCAGCTATTAAAAGATCTGTTTGCCTGCAAAGAAACGCAGGTATTTGCAATATATCTACCACTTCTCTTAATTCATTACATTGCTCAGGATTATGAACGTCGGTTAAAATAGGTAGTTCAAATTGTTTTTTTATTTCATTAAATACTTCAATGGATTTGCTTAAACCTAGACCTCTTTTAGAAGTTAGACTTGTTCTGTTTGCTTTGTCAAATGATGTTTTGTAAACTAAATTAATCTTATTTTTTTCACAAATTTTTTTCAAATTTTCCGCCATAAACATAGCATGATCTCTGTTTTCAAGTTGACATGGGCCAGAAATTAAAAATAGAGAAGAATCGTTAGAAACGGAAAAATTTTTTATATTTAATTCTTTGTTCATTATTACTTATCTTTAGCGGCTTTCACAAAAGATGTAAACAAAGGGTGAGGGTTTAAAGGTCTAGATTTAAACTCAGGATGAAACTGCACACCAAAAAACCATGGATGAGATTTTAACTCAATTATTTCTGGTAACTTGTTGTTTTTAGACATGCCTGAAAAAACAATACCTTTTGACTCAAATTTATTTTTGAAATTTATATTTACTTCATATCGGTGTCTATGCCTTTCGAAAATTTTATTTTTTTTATAAATTTTTTTTATCAATGAATTACTTTTTAAGTTACAATCATAAGATCCAAGCCTCATTGTTCCACCTAATTTTTTTAAATTTCCATATTTAATAATTCCTTGTTGATCCCACTCTTCAATTAACCCCACTATTGGAGTGCATTTTTTATCAAATTCGGTTGATCCAGCATTATGAATTTTTAATACATTTCTAGCAAACTCAATTAAGGAAAGTTGCATTCCAAAACAAATACCAAAGAATGGTATCTTATTTTTTCTGGCATATTCTATCGCTTTTATTTTACCCTCAGTTCCTCTTTTTCCAAATCCGCCTGGTATTAAAATACCATTGGTGTTCTTAAGTCTTTTTGGAATATCTTTAATTTTTATTTTTTCAGAATCTATTTTATCAATTTCTACTTTAACATTATTTGCAATCCCCCCATGAGTTAAAGCCTCATCTATAGATTTGTATGCATCTTTTAAATCAACATATTTTCCAATTACAGAAATTTTTACCTTTTTCTTTGAATTTAAAATTATATTTTTAATTTTATGCCACGGCTTTAAATTAGGTTGTTTTTTACTATTAATTTTAAAAAGTTTTAAAACCTGTTTATCTAGTTTTTGATTAAAAAAACTTATAGGAGCTTCATAAATTGTTTTAACATCTATAGTCTCGATCACGTTTTCGATATTTACATTACAAAATAAAGATATTTTTTTCTTTTGATCTTTAGGCAAAGATAGTTCTGATCTACAGATAATTATATCTGGCTGTATACCAATGCTTCTCAATTCTTTAACTGAATGCTGGGTTGGTTTAGTTTTTGTCTCGGCAGAAGACTTTATAAAAGGAACGTAAGTAAGGTGAACAAATAATGAATTAGATTTTCCGACATCATTTGAAAATTGCCTTATGGCTTCTAAAAAAGGTAAGCTCTCAATATCACCGACTGTTCCTCCGATTTCACAAATTATAAAATCAAATTTTGAAGTTTTGTTTTTAATAAAATCTTTAATTTCATTTGTGACATGTGGTATTACTTGAACTGTATTACCAAGATAATTGCCCGATCTTTCTTTCTCTAATATTTTTGAATATATTTTTCCAGTTGTAACATTGTCAATTGAAGTTAAATTTGTATCAACAAATCGTTCATAATGACCTAGATCTAGATCAGTTTCGGCACCATCATCAGTAACGAATACCTCGCCATGTTCAAATGGATTCATTGTTCCAGGATCGATATTTAAATACGGGTCTAATTTTCTAATTTTAACTTTAAACCCTCTGCTCTTTAATAGATATCCAAGTGATGCAGAAGTTAATCCTTTGCCGATTGAAGAAACCACACCGCCAGTTACAAAAATATAACGCGTCATGGAAGTTCTTTATAGTGTAATAAATCAGTATGTAAAAGACAATTTACTTTGAGCTTGGAATCTTTGGACGATTATCGTCTTTTTTTTCAATTTTATCTAGAACCGAACCGCTTTTATTTTCTCCTCTATGAATTGCGGTTAAAGAAATGCTAGTAATTATAAACAATAAAGCAACAATTGAAGTAAATTTTGTTAAAAAACTTCCCGCACCTCTGGATGACATCAAAGAGTCGCTTCCGCCACCAATACCTAGCGCCCCACCCTCAGACTTCTGCATTAACACAGAACCTATTAGTAAAATCGCAAGAATAACGTGCACTGTAATTATAATATTTTCCACGAGATTTAGTTATAATATTTTTTGATTATATCAATGAAATTTTTTGATTTTAAAGATGCCCCACCTATCAAAAAGCCATTGCATTTATTTATGTTAACGAATTGTTTTATATTTTTTGAACTTACAGATCCACCATACAAAAGAGAGATGGAAAATTTAAAATCTTTTTTTAAATAATAAGAAATTTTGTTAAAAAAATTATTTAAATATTTATTTTGAGGTATAATTCCTGTTCCAATTGACCAAATTGGCTCATAAGCAATAGTTATATTTCTTAAATCTTTTTTATTCTTTGGCAAAACTAACTTTAATTGATTTTTTACTATTTGAAACGATTTGTTTGCTTTGTATTGCATTAAGTTCTCACCAACACACAAAATAATTTTTAAATTTTTTTCTAAAGCGTATTTTATTTTTGTCTTAATTATTAAATTAGTTTCTCCCTTTGCTCTCAACTCAGAATGTCCGATAATTACATATTTGCATTTTAAATCCTTAAGCATATTTATGCTAATTGATCCTGTATAGGGTCCTGAATTTATATCTTGAACAGAAAAATTTTGGGCTCCTAAATTAATTTTTTTTAAATCAAATCTTGATTTTGCCAAACCTAATAAAGTATATGGCAAGCAGAATGTGCAATTAAAATCATTTTTTTTTATTTTTTTTAAATAATCGCTTACTCTTGAGATATGATTTAAATCTTTAATTAAACCATTCATCTTCCAATTTGCGATAAAATGTTTTTTTGAATGCATTTTTATATTATATAGATATGTAACACATTCTTACTAAAGAAAAATGAAAAGCCTATCAAAAAAAATATTTTTAACATTATTTACGGGTATCATAATTATCGTTTTTGGTGCATGGGGAATGGGAGATTTATTTTCCGGGGGTAACAAGAATATAATTGCAACCGTTGATAATAAAAAAATATTTGTACAAGATTTTATCACAAATGCCAGATTGTTATTACAACAAAAACAAAAGAATAAACTGGATGATCAAGATTATAATTATATTTTAAATAGATTGATATCAGAAAAGATATATGAAATTTTGTCGTCAGACTTAGATTTAAAAGTTAGTGATCAAGCCTTAGCAACATACATAAAATCTAATAAAGAATTTCAAGACCAGAACGGTGATTTTTCAAGAACACAATACGAAAAATATCTTTTATTAAATAATCTAAACAGTCAAACTGTCGAATTCTTTCTTAAAAAAGAATTAGTAAAAAAAATTGCAACACAATCATTTATTAATGGAGTTACATTCACAAATTATCATAAAAAAAATTTAGAAAATGATTTTTTAAAACAAGTAAGCGCCGAATATATAAAAATAAATTCAAATAAAACATTCTCTGAAAATGAAATTAAAAATTATTTTGCTGATAACGAGAAACAGTTTTCTTTGGGTCAAATGAGAAGTGGAAAAACTACAGTCCTCGATTATAAAAACCTTGGGTTTCAAAATGAAAACGATGAATATTATAAAATGCTCAATAATATCGAAAATGATATTATTTCAAATATTTCATTTGAAGAAATAATTAAAAAATACAATCTAAAAACACAAGCTGTTTCGAGAATTAATAAAGCAGGTTTAAATCTTAATTATGATTTTTCAAAAAAGAAACAATTTGCAAATGCGTTGTTTTCATTAAATGAAAATTTAAATACAGAAATTTTTGAAATTAATAAAAAAAAATATTTAGTAAAATTAGATGAAATTTATGAAAACGGTAAAACCAATTTAAATGAAAAAATTAAAAATCAAATAATTGAAAAATTAAATTTTAAAGAAAAAAAAGAAATAGCTAAAATCGTTATCAATAATAATAATTTTGATGAAAATAAAAATCAAATTACAGAAGTCTTTTTTAAAGATATTAGCGATAATCAAAAATTATTTAATAATGAAAACATGGTTAAAATATTCAATATGAAAATTGGTGAAACTTTTTCTATTAACGAAAACAAGGATGTTTATGTAATTAAAATTAAAAATTTTTCTAAAAAAAATAAAAAAATAGAAAACTTAGAAACAATAATTGAAAACCAAGTTATTAATAATTTTCAATCTCTAATTCTTCAAAGCTTAGATGATTATTTATTAAAAAGATACCCTATTAAAATCAATGAAAAAGTACTTAATCAAATTAAAAAAAATATTTAATGAAATATTGCAATAGATTTAGTTACAATACTTTTAAAAAAAAAAATTCCGTATCTGTTATCTATTCTATTGAAGAAAGGGTAAAAATTAATAAAATTAATCTTTTTATTGATAATGTTTTAAATAAAAAAAATTCATTTATTTTTGAGTCTGTTGAAAAGGCAAAAAATAGAGGCAGATATACAATATTTGGTTTCAATCCTGATTTAATTTTAGAAGTAAAAAAAAACAATATTTACTTAAATAAAAGAAAAATAAAAAATAAACAAAATCCAAAAAACTATTTAGAAAAATTTATTAATAATTTTAAATTTAATTTACCAAATAATTTACCTAAGATGTCAATGATGATGGCGGGATATCTTGGTTATGATTTTATTAGATATTTTGAAAAAATACCTGATAAAAATAACGATGATCTTAAAATTCCAGATGTTAAATTAATCAGACCAAATTTCATTTATATTCATGATAATAAACTTCATAAGTTTTTTTATATTAAGATAAGTTTTAATAAAAATAGCAGTTACGATATTGAATTAAAAAATTTAAAAGAACAATTAAAAAAAGATCTATCGAAAAACGAAATAAACAAAACAAATTTTAAAATAAAAAAAAGTAACAACAATGTTAGATCAAATATCAGTAAACAAAAATTTATTAAAATAGTAAATAAAGCAAAAAAATACATTGCTTCAGGGGATATTTTTCAAGTTGTTTTAAGCCAAAGATTTGAAAAAAATCTAGGTAAAAACCCTTTGGATATTTACAAAAAAATTAGATTAACAAATCCATCTCCATTTTTATACTACTTTAACTTTTCAAACTTTCAAATTATAGGAAGTAGCCCTGAAATTTTAGTAAGAATTAGGGATAAAAAAATTACGATTAGACCCATTGCGGGTACAAGAAAAAGAGGGAAAAATAAAATTCAAGACTTAAGACTTGCTAAAAGTTTATTAAATGACCCAAAGGAACTGTCCGAACATTTAATGTTACTAGATCTTGGAAGAAATGATGTAGGCAGAGCTGCAGAAGATGGGTCTGTCAAAGTGGATGAAAAATTTAAAATAGAAAAATATTCCCATGTTATGCATATTGTATCAAATGTTTTTGGTAAGTTTAAAAATAGCATGTCTGTTTTAGACGGTCTATTATGCGGATTTCCTGCTGGTACAGTTTCTGGAGCACCTAAAATAAGAGCGATGGAAATTATAGATGAGTTAGAAAATAAGAAAAGAAAACTATACGCAGGTGGGGTTGGTTATTTTTCAGGCAATGGGGACATGGACACATGCATTGCTTTAAGAACCGCTTTAGTTAAAAATAAAAAAATTTATGTACAAGCTGGAGCCGGTATTGTTGCAGATAGCGTACCAATTAAAGAGTATTATGAAACAGTTAATAAAGCTAAAGCTCTATTAGAGGCAGCTAAATGAAAGTAATTTTAATTGATAATTACGATAGCTTTACATTCAATGTCTATCATTACTTAAAAAATAGAAAATGCAGTGTAAAAGTTTTAAGAAATGATAAATTTAAATTAAATGAATTAAATAAATTTGATAAAATTGTAATTTCGCCAGGACCAGGAAACCCCGACCAGGCAGGTAGATGTCTAGATTTAATTAGAAAATTTTATAAAACTAAACCAATCTTAGGTATTTGTTTAGGGCACCAAGCTTTGGCGCAAAGCTTTGGAGCAAAAATTATCAAAACTAAAAACCTTATGCATGGAAAAATAAGCAAGATATATATTAAAAAAAGAAACGGTATATTCAAAAATTTACCAAGCGTTATAGATGGAACAAGATATCATAGTTTAATTATTGATAAAAATACTCTTAATAAATCTTTTGAAATAACATCCTTCACAAAAGATAATATAATAATGGGCATACAACATAAAAGCTTACCTCTATTTGGAATACAATTTCATCCAGAAAGTTATAAAACTCAATTTGGACAAAAAATAATAAACAATTTTATTGATTTATGACCCTAGAAAACATCGTTAAAAAAACACTTAACCGCACGTCTCTCACTCAAGTAGAAAGTAAAATATTATTTACAAATATAATGGATGGAAAAATAGAGGATGCAACTTTAAAAAAGATTTTAATTAATATGTCTGAAAAAGGCGAAACTGCTGAAGAAATTACTGGCGGTGCAGAAGTTCTAAGAGAAAAATGTTTAAAAATTAATCTCTCAGGAGAAATTATTGATACATGTGGTACAGGCGGAGACGGGAAAAATACCATAAATATTTCAACGGCTAGCGCTTTATTACTTGCCGCTATGGGAAACAAAGTTGCAAAACATGGAAATAAAAGTGTATCGTCAAACTGTGGGTCGGCGGATGTTTTAGAAAAGCTAAAAATTAAAATTGATTTAAATCCTAATGATGCAGAAAAATATTTTAAAAAAAATAATTTTATATTTATGTTCGCTCCACTTTATCACTCCGCAATGAAAAATGTTGCAAATGTTAGAAAAGAGCTAAAAAAAAGAACCATATTCAATTTATTGGGTCCCCTTTGTAATCCTGCTAACGTTAATAGACAGTGTATTGGAGTATTTTCAAATGAAATACTTGAAAAATATATTCAGGTTTTAAAAAAATTGGGTACAAAAAAAGCTTGGGTTTTTCACAGCGAAGATGGTTTAGATGAAATTTCTATTTTTTCAAAAACTAAAGTTTATGAACTTAATAATAATGAAATTACATCGTTTGAAATAAATCCTAATACAATCATACAAAATGAATATAGATTTGATGATATTGTTGGAAAAGATGCAGAATATAATGCTCAAAAAATTATAGATTTATTCAAAGGAAAGACTGGAGCATTGAATGAAATAGTCTCCCTAAATACAGCCGCAGGATTATTAGTTTTAGATAAATTTAGTAATTTAAAAGAAGCATATAGTTATACTAAAGATTTTTTAAACTCTGGAAAAGCATTTAATTATTTAAATGAGTTAAGCTAATGAATTTTTTAAAAAAGATTATTGATGAAAAAAAACAAGAAGTTTTAAGTGATAGAAAAATAACACCGATTCAAAATTTAAGAAACTATTGTAAAAATAAAAATTTTAAATTTTCTAGAAAAATCAAGGAATTTAATAATTTGAATAAACCGGCAATTATCGCTGAAATAAAACAAGCAAGTCCGTCAAAAGGAATTATTAAAAAAAACTTTGATCATATGAAAATTGCAGAGGAGTACGTTAATAACGACGCTGCATGCCTTTCTATATTAACCGAAAAGAATTATTTTTTAGGAAATAAAAAATATGTCTCTGATATAAAAAGTAAATTTGATATACCAATATTAAACAAAGATTTTTTCGTTGATCCCTATCAGGTATATGAGGCAAATAAAAATGGAGCGGATTGTATTTTAATTATTCTGAACTCCTCTAGTGATCAACTTATAAAAGATTTATTATTTGTGGCTAAAGAGATGGAAATGGACGTAGTTATGGAAGTTCACAATCACAAAGAAATGGAGATTGCACTAAAGTATAATTGTTCAATTATCGGTATTAATAATCGTGACCTGGAAACTTTTAATGTATCTTTAGAAAATACAATTACTTTGTATAATAATTTCAAAAACTCATTAGATAATAAAATTATAATTTCTGAAAGTGGAATAAACACAAGTAGTGACATCAAAAAAATTTATAATGAAACTGGCATAAATAATTTTCTCATTGGAGAATCATTTATGAAGAGTGAATCAATTACAGATTGTTTTAAAAATTTATTAAATAAATAATTGATTTTATTGCTTTTTTTTAATTTGCATTATTAAAAGAACTTAAGTAGAACAAAGAAAGTTTAGGTTTTGTTCTATGCTTACTAAAAAACAAAAAAATTTATTAATATATATCAACGAGAAGTTGAAAAACGAAGGTGTTTCGCCCTCTTATGATGAAATGAGAGAATCGCTCCAATTAAAATCAAAATCAGGAATTCACAGACTTATCTCAGCTCTGGAAGAAAGAGGATTTGTAAAAAGACTTGCTCATAAAGCTAGAGCGCTTGAAGTGGTCAAGTTACCAGAAAATGCCGGTGTTAAAGATCTTTATAATAATTTTACCCCAAGTGTTATCTCGGGTGGTTTAGACAAGAAAATTATACCAACCAATGATAAAAAAAACTATATTCCAGTAGTTGGAAAAATAGCTGCAGGACTACCTATAGAGGCTATTGAGGATAATTCTGAAAATATACCCTATCCTCCAAACCTTGGAAATAAAAATGACGAATTTTACGGATTAAAAGTTGAGGGTGATAGCATGATAAATGCGGGAATTAACGATGGCGATACAGTTATAATAAAAAAAACAAATGCTGCTGAAAATGGAAAAATTGTGGTAGCGTTAATTGATGATCATGAAGCTACTTTAAAAAGATTAAGGAAGAAAACTAATTCAATAGCATTAGAAAGCGCCAATCCAAACTACGAAACAAGAATATTCAACCCTGAAAGAGTTAAAATCCAAGGCGTCCTAGTTTCATTATATAGAAATTTTTAAAATAATACTGTATTAGCAAAATCTATAATGTCAGTAATAACTAGATTTGCACCATCTCCGACAGGAAATTTGCATATTGGTGGTGCTAGGACAGCATTATTCAATTATCTTTATTCCAAAAATCAAAAAGGCAAATTTTTATTAAGAATTGAAGATACTGACAAAGAAAGATCTAAAAAAGAGTATGAACAACAAATTATCAAAAGTTTAAAATGGCTTGGAATAGAATATGATGAAAATGTATTTTACCAATCTAAAAACATAGAAAAGCACAAAAAAATTGCTGATGAACTTTTGCAAAATAATTTTGCTTATAAATGCTACTGCACATCTGAAGAATTAGATAATAAAAGAAATGAAGCAAAAATTAATGGCGTAAATTATATTTACGATGGCAAATGCAGGGAGCTTACAGAGGAAGTAAAAAAAACCTTTGTAGTAAGGTTAAAAGTGCAAAAAAATGAAAATATAAAACTTCACGATGGTGTGCAGGGAGAGATAAATATAGATCTTAATAATATTGAAGATTTTGTATTGTTAAGAACAGACGGAACTCCTACTTATAACCTTTCAGCATCTGTTGATGATAAGTTAATGAATATTACTCATGTTATAAGGGGAGATGATCATAAAATTAATGCAATCAAACAAATTTTAATTTTTAATTACATGAATTGGAAAGTTCCAAAATACTTTCATGTACCACTGATACATTCAGAAGAAGGAAAAAAACTATCTAAGAGAGATAATGCCTCTACTACTGAGGATTACAAAAAAATTGGTATCCTGCCAATTACGCTACGTAATTACCTATTAAGGCTTGGATGGTCCTATAAAGATAAAGAGATTTTTAGTGATGAAGAATCTATTAATTTTTTTAATTTAAAAGGTATTGGTAA
>Ga0209653_1003056_pt1 | contig 11689 bp, 11 predicted proteins | sample SaaInl6LU_22_DNA_FD_184644 | JGI IMG/M metagenome (GOLD analysis project Ga0209653, IMG submission 184644) | Marine microbial communities from expanding oxygen minimum zones in the Saanich Inlet - ESP_116LU_22_DNA (SPAdes) (version 2) | ecosystem: Environmental > Aquatic > Marine > Intertidal... | reverse complement strand
AAAAGCAGTTCTCGACATGACTAACTTTGACTGACCAAACTCGTCTTCAACTTCCAACATATTCCCAGCAAAAGAATACATCTGCTGCATGGTGATCTCGATGACATCGTGACTGGTCTCCTCTAATGTCCTTCTCACATCATTTCTCTGATCAATATGAATAGACTCTAAACAGATCACCGCATATTTCGAAGCAATGCACATCAACACATTGGTATGATAAATGGGTACACCCTCTGTATTGAATGCTTCAAAGATCACAGGTTCATATCCATTGATCTTACAGAGCTGGTCTAATACATCTTTATGGGTTCTGGATGATAAACAAGCGAAAGCCAGGTCATTTTCATAATCAATGACCACGCTTCCGGTACTCTCCAAGTATTTGTCTTCTGCCTCGAAAGCAGAAATATCTATAACCTCCTTTACTGAAATTCCCAGATCCAAAAGCTGATCAAAGATGTCGATTCTTCTCTCCCAACGTCTGTTCTCAGCCATCATGGGATACATGATCACTCGACCTTCATGAAAGGAGACCCAATTATTTGGAAAGACTGCATTCGGTTTGACAGGTTCTTGGCTGTCTTCGATAACGATCACATCTATATCATTGCCCTTCAGTTCATTAACAGCTTGGTTGAATTCATTAATAGCTTGTTCTTGAATCTGGTGCCGTTCTTCAGCACCTTCTTTATGTTGAAATGAGTTTGACTTGGCGGTAGATGGATCGAAACCAAAGTGAGCCGGTCTGACCATCATAATTCTCTTAGCGACTTGCTTCATTCATCTGATTTTAAGAATCTCTTACTAAAACCAAAACCAACCAAAACATTAGCAGAACCGCTAGTAAAGCCTGTTCCTCCATAAAAGTCGATCTGAGCACTTGAACTTAGCAAATAGGTTAAGCCTGCATCCATAGAATGATCAGTAGGCCCAACACTATAAAAGAATCCGTAAGCTTCAACAAAAGCAGCTAACTTAGAATTTAGAGCTTTAGAAACTACAATCGTATAAAGTGATGAGTTATCATCGAATCCGTTACTAAAAGCCAGTCCAATATTCGAAGAAAAAGACACCTCTCCAGGAAGGTTCCCATCAATTAATAATCTAATCTCAGATTGAAGACCATTACCAGTATTATCAAATACTCCTCCGCCAATGTTCGCTAAAACCCCTACATCTGGCCAATTTGGATGACCTTTTAAAATGTTATACTTCAACCCAAAAAATGTCGGAGCGAAACTAACCGGATTATCTTGTGTGACTACACCGTCTGATACGAACCTTCCTTTTACCATCTCCTGATAGAACCTTAATTCAACTTTTTCACTAAGACCATATCTCAACAGCGTATTGTTCAATGATATATTCTGAAATTTGAGTCCTGATATGAAATTACCGGGGATGTTGGCTTCAAATTCTGACAAATAAAAACCTGTCTCAATTTGAAACGCCCCTGCAGGAACAATAGCTGATGCTGTAGTTTGTGTGGGCCTATCTGTATAAATATTTTGTGCTTGCGTGCTGACAGCAAACAACAGAAGAATGAATATTCCTCCTGATATTCTTCTCAACATTCTCATATTTTCAAATGTAATTAATAGCTCCTACTTAGTAGATTCTTTAGAGCTTTTCTTGAGAGATATTTAGTTTCAAAAACTTGAAATTGAAAATCACTGTCAAGAATAGCCAAGGTTGGAGTAATTGGTTCTGCACCCCTAACTGCAAATAAATAAGATAAGCTATGGTACTTTCGCTGATCATCATTCATGAATTCCAAACCATCAAAATGAATAGTTGAAGTATCCTCAATATCTAGTTTCACAGCCCAGAATTGAGATCTTACAAGGTCGGAGATATCACTTTTTGAAAAAGCCTCACTCTTCATCTTTTTACAATAAGTGCACCAATCGGCTTCTAGAAAGACAAGTATTGGTCTAGACTCAATCTCTTGAAGACTATCAAGCTGACTAAAACTCATCCATTGGACTTGAGCCTGGGCACTTAATGAGCAAAAGAAAAATAGCAAGAACAAACTCCTAATCATTATTGCTAAGTTTTAGGCTGAAGAAATAGGTTCTTGGCCTACCAGGTCCATAAATATAATCTGAATCTCTAGTCGGTCCTCTTTGAAAATCGTCTTGATAACTGTTGAAGATATTCTGAATTCCTGCACTCGCTTCGATATGGAGATAACCACCAATATGGAAATGATGCGTCCCTTTGATTGTGGTATCCCAGAAAAGGTCGGATTCTCTCAGAACCAAATTGCTATTAGACTGTAAGATCTCTGGAACCAACATCCTTCCCGTTATGACATTGGAAACAGAGAATTGCCAATCTGATGAGGTTTCATAAGTGAGATTTCCAAAACCATAAGCATTAGGCATTCTCATAAATCTCTTGCTACTCACAGATTGTCCTTCTACGCCACTTTCAGATTCGAATAGGACTTGTTCCTCACTATAAGCCGTAGATTGTAAAGTGGCTCCTGTTTGAATTACCCATTGACTTGATATGGCATAACTTACTTCGGTATTGAACCCTTTTACGACAGCTTCTTCTCCATTCCTTGCTTCTTCTAAGATGGAGCCATTTGGAAGCCGGCTTCCTGTATTGACCAAAACGAATGGGTTGTTCAATTGAGTATAGAAGCCTTGAATACTGACTTCTAGTTGACTTCCAGAGATTTGCTTAGAATAATTCCACGAAGCTGTGTAGGCATCAGAGGTTTCCTTTTCGAGCTGATCTGATAAAAGCACGAATACAGGTTCACCACCGGCAGAAGCAATATGAAGGTCTTCATTAAAAGCCTGAGGGGCTCTAAAACCTCTGGCATATCCTCCTCTAAGTTGAAGTTCATTTGAAAAATTATAAAGGAAGGTGAAACGAGGGCTAAGCACTCCAAAATCGCTGTCAATAGTTCTATTGAAGGCTCCTACTTGATACTTTCCTTCTACAATAGATCTATCATAACGAGCTCCTGTTAGGAATTTAAGTTTATTTGAAACTTGCCACTCCCACTGACCATAGTAACCTATCCCTTGTACGGATTGATCTACCAACCTATCATATCCCGGAATCTCGTCTTGAGTTGCATTGTTCTGATACTCAACACCGGTTGTCCATGAATGTGCAGAAGCACTTGAATGCACCCATTGAATTCCTGTGACTAAAGATTCATCATTTGTGACTCCAGATGCATTGGCGGCTAAAAGACTATCCTGAGCAGCGTAAGAACCGCCCAATCCGCCATAATAGCTGTCCCTTTTCGTGTTCTGATAGGATAAATAGCCAGTGAGCTTATTCTGATCATCAATAAATTGCTCCAACTCCATTGAAGTCATTACTATCTCATGATCAAGTTGCTCGGTGATATCCGTGAATTCAGGACTGAGGTCTAGTTTATTTCCACCCCTTCTGTATTCATTGATATAATTGAAGCCCAGGTCTATCTCAGTATTCTTGCTGAATTTATAGTATGTCTTAAGCCCAAGTGTTGAAGCATCAAGCTCAACCATTTCAGTAAAACCATCATTATTAGCATCGAATGATTCTCTGTTTCTTTGAGTCGCAAAAGCAGAAATTCCAAATTTAAGATCATTCGACACGTAAGCTCCGTTTATAGAATGGTTAAGATCTGCAGCATTACCACCAATTAATGCATAATTACTTCTTGCCTCCCAGGTATTTAAAACTGGATTTTTTGTAATGATATTGATGGTACCTGCTATTGCATTTGAGCCGTACAAAGCAGAACCACCACTTTTAACAACTTCTACCCGTTCAATCATATAAGTAGGGATCATCTCCAAACCATACACACCAATAAGCGAACTAAAAACAGGTCGACTGTTCACCAAGATTTGAGTGTAAGGACCCTCTAATCCATTCAATCTAACTTGAGTAAATCCACAGTTCTGACAGTTGGTTTCTACCCTCACTCCCGACTGAAAATTAAGTCCATCGGAAAGGGATTGAGACTGGGTTGCATTGAACATTTTTTGACCAAGGACATTGACCACAACTGGCGATTCTTTCTTGTCAGTTTCGTAGCGATTGGCACTAACAACAACATCGTTTAGTCCTAGCACATCTGGCTCTAATTTGATATGAAGGTCGAGATCATTTATATCGGTTAAATCCAAGGTTTTCTGAACCCGGTTGAAGCCTACAAATCTCACCTCGAGTATGACCTCTTCTTGCGCATCTATTTCTAAACTGAACCGACCTTGAAAATCCGAGATAGCTGAATTATTGGCACCCTGAATAAACACAATAGCACCCGCAAGAACTCCTTCTTTATCAGCCACTGTTCCGGTAATTCTAACCTGAGCTTGAATTGAGATTCCAACTATTAGAAAAATTAGCACTAAATAACTCTTCATAAGCCTTATAACTTTCGACAAAGTTAAAAGACTCTAAACATATGTATTAATATATATTTATGTATTTCTTATTTATTTTTTAGTCTTATCTAAATTATGTTATATATCTATCTATTATTCTGGTAGTTAATTAATCCTTAATTGTGTCTTTCTTGAAGTACTGAAATAACATCCTTAAGCTCGAAACCTTTAGCCTCAAGGAGCATCATATAATGAAAAAGCAGATCCGCAGCTTCATTTTTGAAAAGATCATCGTTGTTATCCTTAGCCTCAATGACCAATTCGACAGCCTCTTCTCCCACCTTCTGCGCTAATTTGTTAATGCCCTTTTGGAACATTTTTGCCGCGTAGGATTTCTCGGGATCTTCATTTTTTCTCGTCTGGATCACTGATGTTAGGTAGTCCAAGAACTGAAGTTGATCGGTATTATTTTCACCCCAACAAGTGTCAGTTCCAGTGTGACAAGTTGGCCCATCAGGATTGACTTTTATGAGCAAAGTATCCTCGTCACAATCGACCAATATATCAACCAGATTCAGGTAGTTTGCAGAGCTTTCTCCTTTCGTCCAAAGCCTCTCTTTCGAGCGGGAATAAAAGGTGACTTTTCCTGCCTCTTGGGTGACCCGAATTGACTCTTCATTCATGTAGCCCATCATTAAAACTTTACCGGTCTGAGCATCTTGAATTACAGCAGGAACAAGGCCTTTATTTTTACAGAAATCTATCTGTTTGATGTCTTCTAATTTTCTCATTGGGTGATACGCATTGGAATTTCTTTGTTACTTAAAAACGATTTGAGATCTGGCACTGATATCTCTTTGAAATGAAAGATACTGGCAGCTAATGCGGCATCGGCTTGGCCCGATGTAAAGGTATCTACAAAGTGCTCCATCTGCCCTGCTCCACCAGAAGCGATTACTGGAATGGAAAGCATTTGGGAAACCTGAGCGGTCAACTCATTTGCAAATCCTCCTTTGGTACCATCATGGTCCATTGAAGTTAGTAGGATCTCTCCTGCGCCTCTTTCTTCCACTTCCTTAGCCCATGGTATTGTGCGTAACTCTGTAGGAGTTCTACCACCCCTAACGTGTACAATATGCTCACCATCGACATAACGGGTATCTATGGCTACAACAACGCATTGGCTACCGAACTCCAAGGCAAGCTCATTGATCAATTCAGGACGCTTTACTGCTGAGGAATTAATTGAGATCTTATCGGCCCCAGCATTGAGCAAAGCAGACACATCCTCAACAGAACTTATACCTCCCCCAACTGTAAATGGAATATTGATCTTAGCGGCTACATTTTGTACCAACTCTACTAAAGTCTTTCGCTTTTCCACTGTAGCGGTGATATCAAGAAAAACAAGCTCATCGGCTCCTTCTTCAGCATATCTTGCAGCTAATTCTACAGGATCACCGGCATCTCTGAGGCCTACAAAGTTGACGCCTTTAACCGTTCGGCCATCTTTAACATCAAGACAAGAAATTATTCTTTTGGTTAACATATCAGCTACATTTGGTCAATTAAAAGTCCGCAAGCTCTTCTAAGGTGATTCTCCCTTCATAGAAAGCCTTTCCGACAATAGCTCCGTAAAGTCCAAGATCATCTAATTGAGCAAGATCCTTCAATTTGGAAACCCCACCACTTGCAATTAGGTTTAAGCTCGGGAAAGCCTCTTGAATCTCAGCATATAGTTCGAATGACGGGCCTTGTAAGAGGCCATCTTTGCTTACATCAGTGCAAATACAATATTCTACACCAGCAACAACATATTCTTCTAAAAACTCCATCAGATCAAGTCCTGAATCTTCCTGCCATCCGTTGATCGCGATCTTCTTATCCTTAACATCAGCACCAAGAATGATCTTATCGGAGCCATAAGTTTTCAACCAGTCTTTGACTAGAGGTTTGTTTTTAGCTGCAATACTACCTGCTGTCACTTGGCTAGCGCCAGCTGCTAGAACGGCTTCTAATGACTCATTAGACTTTACACCACCACCAAAATCAACTTGAAGAATAGTAGAACTGGCGATCGATTTAAGGATCTCTAGATTCTCTGGTTTTTGCGCTTTGGCTCCATCTAGATCTACTAAGTGTAGATTGGTTATCCCTACTCGCTCAAAGTTCAATGCTAAACTCAGTGGATCGGCACTATACTCTTTCTTCTGATCATAGTCTCCTTGAGTAAGCCTAACAGCCTTCCCGCCTATGATATCTATTGCTGGTATTATTTTCATTCTCTTCTTTTCGTCATTGCGAAGGAGGTACGACTGTGGCAATCCTCTTAATCTGAATAATGAGACTGGTTCGTTCCTCGCAGTGACGTCCAATCTATATTTTCAAAAAGTTCTCCAAAATCCGCTCTCCAACCTTTCCACTTTTCTCTGGATGTGCCTGGAGTGCATAAAAATTGTCTTTATGTAATGCTGCAGAAAACCGATTGATATATTCCGTCTCGGCTATGGTTTGTTGGCTCAACACTGCGTAATAACTGTGAACAAAGTACACGTAAGATTCAGCTGGAAGACCTTCGAATAATGGGCCCTGTGTAGCTTCCAATGTGTTCCAACCCATCTGTGGGACCTTAAGCTTAGGTTCGAACTTCTTGACTTCAATATCGAAGATACCGAGACAATCCGTATCATTTTCTTCTGAATGCTTACACATTAACTGAAGTCCTAAGCAAACGCCAAATACAGGTTGCTTCAGGTTCTTGATCACTTGGTCCAGACCTTTGGCTTTCAGGAACTTCATGGCAGTACTGGCTTCACCCACCCCAGGGAATATGACCTTATCAGCTGATTCGATCACTTCTTGTTTGTCACTCAGGGTGGGTTCTACCCCTAATCTATTTAATGCATAAGTTACTGATTGAACGTTCCCAGCATTATAATTGACGATTACTACACTCATTTCTATAAAAGATTCCTAAGCCTAGGCTAAAGATTCTCTCTCTTTTAATTTCGCTTCAATTTTCGATTTGATCTCCGGCAAAGATTCATACAATTGTTCATAAGAATCAATGATAAAGTAGTTCTCCTGCATGATATCTTTTCTGTACGGTGTATCTAAGATCTTATCTACATCATATTCAAAATGATTCGGCCCATTTGACAATGAAAACTCAGTCTCGCCAGAAGAAGAAAGTATTCCTGCACCATAGATTCTTAAACCTTCCTCCTCACGGATCAACCCAAACTCGATGGTGAACCAATAGATTCGAGACAACAAGTGAATCGCCCATTCATCTTCGATCCATTCATGCCCAAATTGACTTATTGCTTGAAGGAAATCGACAAAAGCTTGGTTAGTCAGCAATGGTATATGAGCAAAAACATCATGGAACATATCTGGTTCTTCCAGATAATCAAGCTCACTCATTTCCCTCACCCAAGTTGTGGCAGGGAATTTCTTATTTGACATCAGGTCGAAGAATAAACCATCTTCAACTATTCCTGGAACAGCATAGATCTCCCATCCAGTGAGTTCTTTAAGTATCTTGTTGGTATCCTCAAAGTTAGGTATCCCTTCACCGGTAAAGTTGACCTTATCAAGTCCTGTTAAGAACTCTTTGGTTGCTGCTTTTGGTAAAGCTGGAAATTGCCTATCAAAGAGGATTTTCCATACTTGTTGGTCTTCTGCTGTGTAGTTTTCGTAGTTCTGTTTCATTCTTTTAAGCTAAATCGGCCTTGACAAAAACCGGGAAACAAAAAACCCGGCTCTTGCGGAACCGGGTTTTATATGTATTGTTTCTAATTTCTTTTTAAGACATATCTCTACCGTTCCGCATTTGCGTAGCATAATAATAGTGGTAGTGATATGCTTTGTTTTTCAACATGATTGCAAAAGTAACCCTTGACATGAATACTACAAGGCTTTTTAATTAAAAATGAGTCTAATTTATCTTATCGACTATATCCTTGATCTTATTAGCACCCTGCATATAAGACTTCAATCCTTCTTCATCACCATTCTCTAGCAAAACTTTAAAATCATTCAACTGATCGATATAGGCTGAAAGCCCTTCAAGCAAATGCTCTTTATTCTGCATGAAAATAGGCGACCACATTTCAGGTGAACTCTTGGCCAGTCGAGCAGTTGATGCAAAACCTGAACCTGCCATATCAAAGATATGCTCCTCAGACTTTTCCTTTTCCATTACCGCTTGACTTAAAGCAAATGAAGAAACGTGACTGAGGTGAGAAACAAAAGCTAAATGAAGGTCATGCTCAGCAGGATCCATTTTTGAAATTCTCATCTCTAACATCCAACAAAGCTCATTGAACAACTCTAGCTGAGCTTTTCCTGACTTCTCTTCCTCACAGAGAATCATCACTTTTTCTTCGAGTAAAGAGGCAAAAGCTGCTTCTGGCCCAGAATATTCTGTACCTGCAATAGGGTGTGCCGCTACAAAATTTACTCGCTTGGGGTGATCAGCAACAGACGCACAAATGGCTTTTTTAGTAGAACCAAAATCGATCACTACAGCATCCTTCTGACAATTATCTAATATCTCGGGAAGTAACAAAGACAAGGCATCTACCGGAATACCAATGGCAATGACATCAGCTTCTGCAACCGCTTCAGCCATAGGCTTAATATTATGGATAATCCCCAAAGCTTTGGCTTTTTTCAAGGCTTCTTCGTCCTTATCTACACCGCATACATGCATTGCACCTTCATAAGTCTTTTTCAATCCTAATGAAAATGATCCTGAGATCAATCCAACTCCTATCAGTGTAACCTTCATTTTAAATTCTTTTTACCGCTGCCTTTAGATCTGATTCATTATTACATAAAGACATCCTTACAAACTGTTCTCCCTTGGTACCGAAAATAGATCCAGGTGTGATAAACACGTAATTGTTGTAAAGCAAGTCGTCAACCAGCTGTGTAGCCTCTTTGTATGTATCTGGAATCTTCGCCCAGACAAACAAACCTTGCTGATCTTTCGTATAGGTACACCCAACTTTATCTAAGAAATGCCAAACTAATCCCCTTCTCTCTCGATAAGTTTCGTTCAGCGCATCAAACCAAGGATCTCTTAACTCTAATGCTTTCGCTGCTGCCAACATCATTGGTTTGAACATTCCAGAGTCTACATTCGACTTGACCTTTAGAATGGTTTTGATGTAGTCTTCTCTTGCTGACACCCATCCCATTCTCCACCCTGCCATATTGAATGATTTGCTCAGGGAATTGAGCTCCACAGCCACATCCATTGCACCTTCTATTGATAGAAGACTTAAGGGAGAACCCTCCTCCAAAACCATAGAATAAGGATTATCATGACAGAGTAAAAACTGTTTTTCCTTAGCTAGACTCACCAGCTTTCTAAAAGTGTCTTTGTTTGCTTTTGCACCTGTTGGCATATGCGGGTAATTCAACCAACATAGCTTGATTCTAGAAAAGTCTAGCTTTTCAAAGAATGACCAATCAGGTTGATAATCATTATTTTCATCCAAAGGATAGGTAATCACTTTTGCCTTAACCATTTGAGCGACTGCAGAATATGCTGGGTATGCCAATTCAGGTACTAAAACTACATCCCCTTCGTCTAGAAAAGCCAAAGAGATATGGGTGATTCCTTCTTTTGAACCAATAAGAGGTAAAATCTCTTTCTCAGCATTCTTATTGATTTTATAAGCCCATTCTGACCATGCGGAAATGGCATTCTTGAGTTCTGGAATACCAGCATATGACTGATAGCCATGGGTGTTAGCTTGTGCCGATTGTTCATGCAATTCTTTGATCACCTCAGGAGCAGGCATGCCATCAGGATTCCCAATACCCAAATTCAGTACTTGTTTGCCCTCAGCCTGCATCTGGCGGATCTCCGTAAGCTTTTGAGAAAAGTAGTACTCTTTAACCGTATTGAGTCTGGATGATGGCTGAATGATCATTTTAGAAACTCTTTCTCAGATCGAAGGTCTTGTTCATGCGATCGATCAACTTTTGAGATTCAGGGAAGTTCAAGGTCTGCTGGCCGTCAGAATATGCTTCCTCTGGTTTTTCATGGGTTTCATAGATCACTCCATCGGCTCCGGCCATAATGCTCGCTAAAGCTATTGGCTCCACATGATGCCTAATACCGATACCATGAGATGGATCTGCAATGACAGGCAAATGTGTCTTTTCTTTCAGAACGGCTATAGCATTCAAATCCATAGTGTTTCGAGTGGCTTTTTCATAAGTTCTGATTCCTCTCTCACAAAGTAGCAGTCTTTCATTCCCTCCACTGAACACGTACTCTGCAGAGTATAATAATTCATCCACTGTACCAGAAATACCTCGTTTGATCATAACAGGCTTGTCTGTATTCTTTCCTAATTCATCGAGAAGGTTGAAGTTTTGGGTATTTCTCGCACCAACCTGATATATATCTACGTAAGGGTCCATTTCCTCTATCTGAGAAACCTGCATCACTTCAGTGATGATCTTAATGCCAGCTTCTTTAGCCAACTCATACCATAACTTCAATCCATCTATTCCCATACCCCTGAAAGAGTAAGGAGAGCTTCGAGGTTTATAAACACCTCCACGCATAATGGATATGCCGTTCTCTTTAAGGTGAGCCAAAGTCTTTCTGATCTGATCTTCTCCCTCGATGGAGCATGGCCCAGCCATGATCTGAAAACCACCTTCTCGAATGACAATGTCATCTCCAAGGGCGATCTCTGTGGGATTTACCTTCCACTTTTTAGAAACAAGTTGATAATCATCGGAAACGATATGTATGTCTTTGATTCCATCCATATAGCCGATAGAACGTATATCAAAGTCTTTTTTACCCGTACCGATCAGATAATCTCCTTTCTGGGTCTTTACTTCAGTTGGTTTATACTTGAGTCCCTTGACTCGATTGATGATCGCCTCTTTTTGACTTTCCTGAATTTCTTGTTCGAATTGTATGATCATAGTATTAGTCGATTGTCTATAGTCAAAGGACCATGGACTATTCTTTTATATCCGTGATAAATCTATTTATGTCCTCTGATAAGTTCATCGCTTCTTTCAGAGCTTTGATAAAAGCACTACCAATAATGGCCCCATTGGCATTCTTACAAGCTTTGTCGAAGGTTTCTTTATTAGAGATTCCGAATCCAATGAGCCTAGGATTTTTCAATCCCATATCGTTGACCCTTTTGAAATAAGCTTCTTGTTCATCAGAAATCCCCGTTTTCGCTCCCGTAGTACTAGCTGAAGACACCATATAGATGAAACCGCTTGAGTTTTCATCTATTTGTTTGATGCGTTCATCTGAAGTTTGAGGAGTAATAAGGAAGATATTCAGC
>Ga0209653_1003054_pt1 | contig 11694 bp, 3 predicted proteins | sample SaaInl6LU_22_DNA_FD_184644 | JGI IMG/M metagenome (GOLD analysis project Ga0209653, IMG submission 184644) | Marine microbial communities from expanding oxygen minimum zones in the Saanich Inlet - ESP_116LU_22_DNA (SPAdes) (version 2) | ecosystem: Environmental > Aquatic > Marine > Intertidal... | reverse complement strand
TTGACATAGCATCTTGTGAATAATGTAAGCCTACATTTATTTTTTCAGTATCAAAAAGCATACTTAATTGAGGAAAAACATAATCATGAACTTTATTATAGACATTCTTGTGCACACGTGATTTAAGTGCTATATACTCTTTGTTAGCCATAGTAGGTTTTTTGAATTCTTTTCTACCTTCGATGACTATATACTCATATCCATTTGTTCCATACTCATATGTATTGAGTATTAATTCTTGCTCTTTTTCATTGTATAAATATTTACTTTGTAGAATATCTTGAACATTTATGAAAGTAATATCTAAATTGAAATATTCTTGCATCTCTTCTTTTAGAACATCGGATGAAATGAAAGATATAGGGACTTCTGGTTTATGCTCTTGTAATATCAATCCAGATATGACTTGTTGAAACTCATCAAATAAATTACCATTTGTTTTCACTATGAGATTTTCCGTGTGTATCATTTATAAAAAATGATAAATTTATTTAAGAATATAATACACGACACATGGAAACAATGGATGAATCAAAGATTTTCGGTTTAGATAATATTAGAAATACGTGCTATCTGAACTCCACATTACAATGCTTATTCACTTATCCTGAGTTCAAGGATTCAATCAAAGACATTCAACATGGTAAAAAGAACATATCTGGATCTCTACAACATATTCTTACAGATCCAAATAAGACTTCTGGTATTAAATTACTATTGAAAAACCTTATTCAAAAAGTTGATTGGTTCAAGTTTCTACAACACAATGACATCAATGAATTCATCAACATTTTCTTCAACCAATTGAACATGGAGATTTATTCCTTTGATAAACTAGATATACGTCCATATAAGCCGACGATGAGTCCTAGAATATCAAAGTTCATCGCTAAAGCCAACAACGAATGGTTCAAATTCGTTAAAAATGAAAACACTTGGTTCAATGAACTATGCACAGGTCAAGTTGTCAATCAAATCATTTGTGGTCATTGTGGAAAAATTCATCATAATTTTGAGACCTTTAGGGTGCTTGATGTAGAGATTCCAGTCACTGAAAAGAGTGAAAGCATATCTGTTACTGATTGTCTAGCAAAATACTTTGATAAACACTATATCAACTGTGATGATGATGGCGATGGAGATAGATGGAAATGCGACAAATGCAACCACAAAAAGAAAAGTCTGAAATCATGCAAGATTGTTAGATCACCACAAATGTTCATTATTTCACTGAAAAGATTCAAAATGGTAACTCATACTAGAGGCGGTAATACAGAATATAGGTTCGCGAAAAATAACGCTCATGTTTATGTATCTGATGATATTAATATCAATGAATTCTCAATTAATAACGAGGTTGAATTTGAATTGAATGCAATTGCTAATCATATGGGTGGAACTGATGGAGGACATTATAATGCATTCTGTAAACATGGGAAAGAATGGTATTTGATTGATGATGAAACAGTTAGGAAGACCAAAGCATATAGTGATCAATCGGCATATATACTGTTTTATTCAAAAAAATGAATATTTCTTCGTAAAAATATTGAAAAAAATAAAAAATTGATCTCTTTTTTACTTTAAGAAATTAAAATATCTGAATAAGACTTAAAGAAAACATTAACAACTTACTAAAACAATGGAATTCTACGATTACTTCACCCCCGGCATGTACAACCCTCCCGATGCTCATTATTCTCAAGTACCTTGCTCTATTGAAAAGGACGACATTAAGAGTTTGATTGGAAGGAATGGTTATGTATTCAATGCAATCACTAAGGCTTCTCATATCGATTATCTTTGGTATGACAATACTCGAAATGTCATTGAGATTTGGGGTCCCGAGCACAATCTTGAAAACGCTAAAAGCAGATTGATTCAAAGAATGAACAAGATTAACGAACAGAAGAATGAAACCACTGATGTTTAAAGTAAAAGTATAAAAGACTTCTATTAAAAATCAAAAAGAAAAAAGAAAAACAACCATGTTTCATGGATTGTTTTTTTTGATAGTTTTGTTATCTTATATTTTACCATCACACATATCAAGCACTATGTTCTTGTTTCTTTGAACTATCTCCTTATCATTGTCAGTCATATACTCAATATCAGATATGTTGAGTCCACATGCATTACGGTTATCAGCCCAAAACTGATTGTTTACAACGTCCTTTTTATTTCTCTCAATCACGTTGGAGTCTCGAATCAATATGGCTGTTTGTGCTCCCAAGTCATTCAACACCCGTATAAGCGGCTTTCTCATTTCAACACCATCTTTTATAACAGCACATGTGTTGGACTTTTGACCTTCTGGTAAGTATATGCATTGGTTCTCTTTTAGGCTGAGTATCATACGAGTCAAATCCTCGGATAATTCAGGATATTGCATTCTACAGTTGTTGAAGAGACGCTTAATATCTTCTTTTGTTATATGGTCTACATTTAGATTGTCATAATTGTTGTAATTTATACTATGATCAAAGTAATTGTTTGTATTGTTAGTGATATAATTGTTGATTGTTGATTTGGATTCTTCAGCTTCTTTTCTCTTTTGTTTTTCTTCTTCCAGTTGTTGTTTCAGTTCTTCAATCTCTTGATCTTTTTCATCTTTACAAGGTAAACACTTTCCTGCTTTGATATGTCTGGATTTGGAAGATTTATTAGCGAAAATATTTCTACACGTTGGACATTGTAAATTATTCGCTCCTTTACATGTTTTCATGTGTCGATCTTTATTCCATTTGCATGAAAACGTTTTAGAGCAAATATTGCAATGAAATAAATTTTTTGATTCATGTAATTGTAAGATGGTAACCTTTTGAGGAGGAAAATGAGGAATGGTAACCTTTTGAGGAGGAAATTCTTGCCTAATGGTAACCTTTTGAGGGATTATGTTGCATTTTTGAGGAGGGTTAAAATTATGGTGTCTTTTTAGTCTCTTCTCACATGCTGATGGACGACTACAATGGTCTTCAAATGACCATTTTCTATTTGTTTCATAACCACAATGTTTGCATAAATACTTTAACGACATATTTATTTTATTATAATATAATTATTAAATTTAACCTTTAAATGTAAAAAAATTATCAACCTAATACCTAAAACCTTAAACACCTATAAAAAATATGTAGCATATATATATATCTAAAAAATAAAAAGTCATAAAATAAAAAAAATTTTTTTTCAAAATTTTTTTTTTGAAAAATTTTTTTACAGAGAGAAAAATAATATCACTTTTTGATATATACCCGTATCAATCAACTTTTCATTTAATTGTTAATTAGACGAAAGGGAGATAATACGGGAGTAATAGGAATTTTTCATTTTTGTATTTGTAATACATGCCCATGGAGAGTATCTGATCAACGAAGACACCGATGGCTAATTTGTTTTGATGCATCGAGTGTAATATGACACATACTATAATTGTCATTAAATAGTCTTTAAAAATGTAAGTATCAATGTTTTCCATATTATCGTGTTTCTTGTAGTAACTCCAACGCATGAACTTGAAGATGTTGTAGAATATGGCGTTATTCAATCGTTGTCTATAGTTGTCATTTACTGTGATATCTAATCTGGAAATATCGATTTGTTTCTGTTGGCCTCCTTTCATCTTTTTATTGTTCATCTTTTTTTTATTGTTCATACGGGTGATCATGTCAACAAATGGAACTTCAGTAACCATTTCTTTGTATTTAGCCATAGCATCTGTATTTGTTACATCAAATATATTCTTATTGATTTTAGGAATGTAAAAACGATTGCAAGTCAAATCAACAATACCACCGTTGCGCATGTTTTGTGTAAAATCTAATGTTCCTAAATAAGTTAAATTATTTATCATTGATATTTCTTTTACTACAAAATTTAAGAGATATTTGAGATATGATAAAAACATATTTTGAATTTTGATGTCATTATTCTTAGTAAAAAATTCATTTAAAACTCGTTTCAATAAATCAATAATTGCGCAGACGTTTCTACCATCATCTCCAAGTGATAATGCATACGATTCTATTTTGTATATACTGTCAACATCATCAACAAATTTAAGTAAATAGTCTTTTATGCTATACTCTTCACTGTCATTCGTATAAATTTGAAACTTGTTTTCAATATTAAACAATTCTTCTTCATTCATGAATACTGGATTGATATATTTTTTATTAGTTATTAAGTTGTTAAATTCAGCCTTAAATTTATGAATTTTTTCATTAATGGGTGTCTCATTACTCATTTCAATTAATTCACTTTCATAATCTTTTATTGTGAACTTATTATCTGGGTTTTCATTATTAGTTGCAAACTTAAAATTCATAGTTTCCAGCTCTAAGTTTGATAATATCATTTTTATCATTGTTAAATCAGTATAAGGTATTTTTGGAGGATCTTGTTCAGGATCTTTAGTTATATTAAATACTGTAAAGACACAGTAATTCAAATTGTCCGAGATCTTTGGGGCATTTTCATCAAGTTTATTAAGTTCATCTAATTGTTCAATCATATAACTATTTGCACCACTATTATTTTTCATACTTGGATTTGTAAAACAAACTTTTGTATTATGACAATAATAGTTGAAACATTCGGTACTGAAATTGTTTATATCAGAAGTAAAACTTGAACCTTTTTTCTTACCCATTACTGATTTGACAATATTTGCTCTCAAACTCGCCAACTCACTATTAATAAACTTACCTTCTGCACTTCTTTCACTACACTCTTTATATAGATATTTCATGAATGCAACATCATTGACCTTTTTTGCAATGAAATCTTTCATATTTTCCATAAAATTTTCTTTGTTGTTTATATATGTAATAGCTTTATAATTTGCTAATTTTTGTTCCAAAGTTGTAATGATTTCTTTTTTTTTGTTGTTATTTATATTTTCCGTCATTCTACTTACAATTTCCCGAACCTCTGTTTTTACAGAGTCCACATTTTGATTTAATACTACTAAAACATTACCTTTATGTTTATCATAATACGAATCACTATCGAATCCTTTATATTGACTGATTCTGATTATTTCTGATTGTAATTCTGATTTTGATTTTGATTCTGATTCTGATTTTGATTTTAATTCTGATTTTAATTTTAATTTTAAATCTTCAAATAAGTTAAAAAATTGTTTAAATCCTATTTGTATAGGACCATCTACTCGATTTAAAGTGATTTCATACTTAGCTTGTGTCTTAAGTAACATAGTGTGAAATTTTTCAGGTTCGAGTATTTCCAATAATTGAGGTATAGTTTTTTCAGTGGTAATTATATGATTTATTACTTCAGTGAACTGTTCTTGTAATGTTAAAATTATGTCCTCTCTGATTTTTTTTTTACTAGTGTTTGGAGTCATCCAAACACTTTCAGTAGCAAATGTGTCACGTTGTGGTTTTTTTACTGTATATTTTCTAAAAGATTCATTTATGTGTTGTACATTAAAATTAGCAAGGTATACATCGAAAATTCTTATTAATTCAGATTTTATACCTGTACTTACATCTGTATCTGGTAATTTTTTATAAGCTGTATTTAACTTATTTAAATCTTCATTTAATGTTATAGGTTCAATATCGTATTGTTTTAAATTAACATTAAACTCTCCAATTGTTTTTTCTATAGAACCTAAGTTTGTTTCAAATTCTTTTATTAATTCTTGTCTTGAACGAGATGATAGATCAAATGTATGATCATCATCCACATTTAAAAGACTAAAATTGATGATATTATCTTTTTCAATTTCGTTGATATATGTAGTCAATTGTTGCATGCTTCTTTCATGTTCAGTTAATTGATGAATGATGTCGTCTTTTGGGTTTTCCGTATTATTAATATTAAAATTATTTATATAGTATGAAATTTGTGATTGCACTTTATTATATATATTTTGGTTATCATTTATGAAATCCTCCCATTTCGTATATTTAAAATCTTGATTTACACCTTTTTGCTTCTTAAATTTTTCTTGATAGAAATAAAACCCTTCTTTATCATCTTTTCTTTTTAATACGGCATATTGATCTTTGACATTTGCATTTGCACAAATGAACTCATTCTCGACACCAGCAAAATCACCAATTATCAAATGTGGTTTGCTATTAGCATCACCATTTATTTGTAGTTCAATATCAACCAAAATGTGACTTCTAGAACTTCTATCATTATTTGTTGTTGGGGCAACCATTCTTATTTTATCAACAAAATACTCGAGAGTTTCTTTTAAAGTTGATAGTTCTTTGAATGTACCAGGTGTTTTAGTAGCATCTTTCATATTTTCCCAATCATATTCATATTCAATTATCAACTTTTCTTCTTTGAATTCAATAATATCTTTATTTTCGTTTGTATTGGTTTTTTTACGAGGTGTTCCGTCGAGCCAAATTTCTTTAAAATCTATTACAGGCTTTGTTGCATCATTTAAAAAGAAATTTTGTGTATCAGATCTGAATTTAAATGTAAGATTTTTAACAAACTTTGTATTTTGTGTGATTTTTCCATCAATTTCTGAACCATATAATTCTAATAAATTAACTTTAATAGTATCATCAATTGCTCCTGTAGATGCCATTGCATTTAATAATTCCACAAAAACACCAGCATCATCTGTTACAGGATTCGTTGTTTTGTTGTAATATCTTATTAAACTACTTGTTTTACCAGCACCAGATGCACCATATCCAATGACTAAAACATTTTCCTTTTTATTAATCAATTTATCTACTATACCTTTTTTGTTTCGCATTTCTTCCATTAATTCTTCTGAAATTGTTTTATTATCTTTTTTTGGTTTAAATGTATTTGTGAAATCACCATAATGCATGAGATAATCCAACTTATCAATTTGAATGTAATTGTTTACGTTTTTATTACAACTATCAAATGGCTTGAATGTCATTAAGTTTGCATCGACATTACCTTTTGTTTTATATACGATTGTTTCCATCTGTTCTTCTTTATTATATGGTGTTGAACAATCATCTTTAGACTTTTGAATATGCTTATTCAATTGTGATATTGCTGTATTTTTTGGTCCTGTTATGATAAAGTTTTTCTCTTCTTTATCCAAAAATATATTGTAATATGGGTTAGTTACATTGATTTTCTTTTCATGTTTTTTTGAATTTTGGAGGTCTTTTTTGTTTCCTTTATAGTTGAAGCGAATATAAGTTAAAATATCATGATCAGTTGTGTTTATTGTGATTTTTTGTTTCGCACTTTCTTCTGTAATTGTATTGAATAATTCATTTATTTTTTTTTCAATTTCTTCTAAAAATTTTTTAGCATAATGACTCTTCACGTAAATGGCTATCGCTCCGTCGCTTTTATGTAGAAATATATTAATAAATCCGCTTGATATACCATCATTTGAAAGTTCATTCCACGTATGTTGATCGATGAGTTGTTCATTTGTTACCCATTCATCCAAGTATTTTAATAAAGAAAAAATGTTTATGGTTTTGTTTTCAGTTATAGGTAAATTTTCCATATGATTATTTAAATATGTGATATCTTGATCATCTATTACTATATTTAAGCTATTATCACTATTATCACTATTATTATGAATATATTTATAAACATCTAATGTTAATGATTTATTTATAGTTTTTTGCAATGTATAAATGTTTCTCAATATGGTGTTCAAATTAGCTTTATATGTACTGACAATTTCAGTTAAAATAGTAATTAGCTCATCATCGTTTTGTATGACACTAGTTCCATAAGTTCCATTTGAAGATTCATCTTGAGCATCATATTTGTCTTTATCACTTTCGGCTCTAGGAATGTCCTCTTCATCAATGCCTCCATTGGTGCCCCCCTTTTGTCTTATTAAATCGTTATGTAAATTCATTAGTTCCTGTATACTTTCATTCAAGAATGTTAAATTATTGAATTCTAAATTATTGAATTCTTTGTTACGGACACCAAATGATGTGTAATCTTTGTCAATTAAAAACCTCTCAAATTTTTTTAACGAGTTGTATAAATTCGCATGATGTGTCTTTGCAAATTCTTCGTTTAATTCTGCCTCTGTAATTTCTTTCATTATGATGTTATAATTACCAATCATAACATTATGTTTTTCTTTAGATTCGGATTTCAATACATCAGAAATCATCCCAAATATGTAATTACGTTCAGTATTCTTATCATTTATATCTTCAATTAACCTATGCATATCGTCTCCATTAAAAAAAATTTTAAGGGCACTTTTACGTTCTGCATCGGTTTTACCTTTAACATCAACATCTTGTCGTAATGCATCATACTGACTATACATTACTTCTGATTCATTTAAAAGTGCATTGAATTTTTCGATCAATTTAGTATTGACAGTTGCTGACTCATTAACTTTATTGAAAATTTCTTTATAATGTTTAACTAAATCATCTGCACTGAATTTTGAATTATATTCCTGAAATTCTTGTGCTTTTTGTTCTATATTGCTTCCAGGTTCCAATGTAAAATCGGCTTGATTATATTCTTCATTCAATTTTTCAATTTTATCATCAATTATCTGCATCATTGAATTTAATCTATTCAGTTTGTTTGTATTTAATCTATAAGTCATGGCTGTTTTCTTTATGTCTTTTAATTTACCTTTCAAGCTGTCTTTCAAGCTGTCTTGAGTTATTGTATCGCTTTTTAATGTTTCAACTTCGGCTTTAAAACTTTTACTCAAATGTCTCAATGTATCCATATTACTTTTATCAATGATTGATTTGAGAATGTCATCTTCAAGTTCTTTAATATCTTTGAATAACTTTATATAAACATTAATATCAGTATCTGTTTTTACTGAGTAAATGAACTTACTTATTAAAGAAGGATTTGTATGTTTTGGACTACTATTGTATGTAACTTTTAAATTTTCAATTTGTTCTGTTATAGCAACTATTTTATTGCTATTGCTACTATTGTCAATTTTATTTAATTCTAGCAAAAACCAATAAAAATTCAATTTAGATTCATATATATTAAACTCATTCATGACAAAACGAATGAATGCATGTTCGTTAGTTTCATAATTTTTAACATAATTTTTACCTATATTTTTAATTTCATTTAGTGTTTCTCTTATGTTAGATTGTGAAATTTTTTTACCTATTTCGAGAACTTCGTTACAATAATGTATGTAATAAAAATAAATGAAATTCAATTCTTCTATTTCATTACAACTAATGAAACCTCTTAAAGTTGTTTGAAGGTTTTGGATATCAATTTCGTTGAAAATATTACTGAATGATGAAATAGCTTTAACAATTTCTTCTTCACTGAGTTGTTTTTTATTTCTAAATATTTCAGCAGTTGTTTTTAAAATTCTCTTCAAATCATTTAATTCTGGGATATCACAACTTGTCCCTCCACCTTTACTCGTTTTATTCAATAAGTCAAAGAATGTTTTCAACATATTTAACTCATCTTCTTCACTAACTTTGATATTCTCTTCTCTACTTTCAAATAATTCATCAAAGAACTTAGTTAAGTCATCATATTTCTGGTCATCTGGTAATACATTATACTGGTTATAGTAATTTTCGTGCAACAGTTTAAGATCACCAACATATTCTTTATAATCTTCAATAGTCGTTGGATATTTTTTAGCATTACTAGTCTCTACGACATTTACTATTGCTGCTGCTGCTTCTGCTGCTTCTTCTTCTTCTTCTGCTTTTGCTTTTGCTACTGCTTCTGCTTCTCTTGCTTCTTCTTCTGCTTTTGCTTTTGCTGCTGCTGCTTCTGCTTCTGCTTCTCTTGCTTCTTCTTCTGCTTTTGCTTCTTCTTCTGCTTCTCTTGCTTCTTCTGCTTGTATTTTTTGATTAGTTTGATTTTGTACATTTTTCAGTTGTAATCCAATGTGTATGCTTTTCAATGTTTCAAGAGCTTCATCATATGTTTTCATCATGTTTTTATTATTTTCTGTGAGTTCAACTAATTTACTTTCGATTTCAGTGTATGGGTTTTCAAAAATATCGTTGAAAATGCTAATATCTTTTTTTAGTAATTTTATCTTATTTTTGTTAGCATAATCTTTTAGTTGTTGAACATCAACTGCAATAGTATTTATATCGTTTTCACCTTCGGGTAACTTATTTAATGCTTGTATTTTGTCATCTACAACATTAATAGCATCACCTTCATTGTATGTGTTAGTTTTAATAGCTTGTACATACCCATCAATGTTTTTTTCAATGATATTATATGATTCATAAAAATATTCTTTAATGCCATTATATGTTGTTGTCATCTCAGCGATTTTTTTTTGCTCTTCAGCTAATTCTTTTTTTCGCTTTTCAGTTATTACGAAATTTTCTTCCACGAATGCATCAAGATTATTTTTAAAATGATCGTTAAATTCGTCATAATCACGTTTTTCAGGAAGATCTGCATATTTCATTATCAAAAGACTTGATTTATTATCTGTATCTTTATCTGCATCATTCAAAAGTTCTACTATATAATCTCTCGCTTTCACTCTTTTTCTTTTTATTGAATATCCAGGATAATATGAAACTGACCAAGCATTTGCAGCATTCGACAAATATTCTTTGAATAATTTATCTTTTAAAGTTTCTTTTGAAGTGGTTTCTAGTAATTTATTGTATATGAGTTTATTAAGATTTTTGTTTGATATATTATGTTTAAGTATAGTATCTCTATCGATATTTGTTAATTTTGGTGTTGTTTCAACTTTTAATAGTTTTCTTAATGTTTCAAAATTGTTGTTTCCTTCACATTTGCTCGTCAGTGATGAATTATCATAACATTTATTCAAATCACCAATAGTATCAATATCTACTAAATTGTTAATTTCTTCTATTAATCTATCTAATATTTCGGCAGGTGGATTTATCTTCTTAGAAACGTATAATGAACAAATATGATATAAATAATATATAGCTATATCTGAATAATTTTCATTTTCTATTCTTTGGTCATTTTCAAGAAATTTTTTATGCAACTTCCAATTAGAATCAATTGTTTGTAAGTTATTTTTCAAGGCATTAATATTTTTATTTTTATTATCAGGCTGAAGAATTTGCAGTATCTTAAGTAATAATGCATTGTTTAGATTAGTTTGATAAATAGGAGAAGAACTTACATAATTTTTAGTATCAAATATCTGATATAATATTTTGTATTTCAACGATTGTGGACCAGTATCATTATTCTGATTAAGAGCGTTTGTTAGTAATGATTCTAAATATTTTTCGAATGACGATAATTGTCCATCAACGTTTACAGAAATTCCACTATAATCATACAACCTATTTAAAGCTTGTATCGCTACAATCATATGATCTTTATTATCAGGTTTAAAATCAAGTAATTTGAATGTAATATTCACTTTTTTTAACTCATGGCTCATATATTTTCTCACATGGGTATTTTTCCAAAGTTCTTTCAATTTACTATCAACAGATTTTAATTCGAATTCACCATTTTGTGTTGAATCATTTTGTGTTGAATCATTATATTTTGTGATAATAGATTTTAATTCATTTACAAATTTTGAAGTATCAAAGCTTTTAGAATAATTTTCATCCTTTATAAGATCTTCATAATATATACCTTTTAATTTTTCTAATTTTTTTTCATTTTGTTCTTTCAATTTTTTGATTAAAAACTCATTCATTGGAATAAATATTGTGTCAACAGTTTGGTAATTGTTTTCGATTG